>Ga0233451_10003081_pt1 | contig 14717 bp, 14 predicted proteins | sample 011ome_29_FD_183052 | JGI IMG/M metagenome (GOLD analysis project Ga0233451, IMG submission 183052) | Coastal salt marsh microbial communities from the Groves Creek Marsh, Skidaway Island, Georgia - 011504CT (spades assembly) | ecosystem: Environmental > Aquatic > Marine > Intertidal zone >...
ATAATGGTATAGAAATTGTTCATGAACTAAATGGTATTGGTCAAAATTTACAAGATCATCTAATGTTTAGACCTGTTTATAAAGTTAAAAACCTAAAATCTTTGAATAGAAAAGTAGAGAGTTTGTTTGGAAGGTTTATGATGGGACTTGAGTATGTTTTAAATCAAAGTGGACCTGTTACAATGGGTGCAAGTCAAGTATGTGGATTTGTTAAAAGTGACTCTTCAAGAGCAACGCCTAATCTACAGTTTCATGTTTCACCAGTTAGCACAGATATTTTAGGAGTAACACCTATGCATGATTTTGAAGGAATAACTCCAACGGTTGCAAACGTAAGGCCAACTAGCAGAGGAGAAATAAATATTGCTAGTTCTGACAGTAGAATTCATCCAAAAATTAAAATGAATTACTTATCAACTGACGATGATAGAAAAGTTGCAGCTCAAGGATTAAAAATTATTCGTAAAATAATGTTAGAAACAGAAACATTCAAAAAATACCAGCCTGAGGAATATAGACCTGGTGTCCATATTACTGAAGATGAAGAACTGGTAAAAGAAGGCTCAAATTTCACACAAACAATATTTCACCCTGTTGGAACCTGCAAAATGGGACAAGATGAAATGTCTGTTGTGAATGAACAATTAAAAGTTAGAGGAATAAAAAACTTAAGAGTAATTGACGCTTCGATTATGCCTAATATTACTTCTGGAAATACTAACGCACCGACAATTATGATTGCCGAAAAAGGTGCTGACATGATATTGAATAATTAATGTTTTCTGAATTATTTTCTCCAGATCAATTAGCAATTTTGGGCCAAATCATATTTATCGATTTAGTGTTAGCAGGTGATAATGCCATTATTATTGGAATGGTTGCTTCAAAATTTCCAACTGATCAAAGAAAAAAAATAATTTTTTGGGGGATTGGTGGAGCGGTAATTTTAAGAATTATACTTACTTTATTAACTGCTTATCTACTTCAAATTACTGGATTGAGATTACTTGGTGGGGTTCTGCTACTTTATATCGTTTACAAACTTTATGTAGATGTAATCAAAGGGAATTCTAAAGAGGAAGATATTAAAGTTGATAATTCAAATTTTTTAAAAGCTATATGGACTATTTTATTAGCTGATTTTACTATGAGTTTAGATAATGTCTTGGGTGTTGCAGGTGCAGCTGGTGATCATTATGTATTATTAGTATTTGGTCTAGCATTATCAATAATTTTGATGGCAACTGCTGCTAATTTAATTTCAAAATGGATACAAGAGTATAAATGGATAGCTTGGGCTGGTTTGTTAGCTATTCTTATAGTTGCTATTCAGTTGATTTACACCGATATTAAAATATTATTTTTATAATGTACCTTCAAAAAATTAATCTTAAAAATAAACACGCATTAGTTACTGGGGCTGGAAAAGGTCTTGGTAGAGCCTGTGCTTTAGCAATGGCTGAAGCAGGAGCAACAATTCTTGCTTTGAGTAGAACTCAATCTGATCTTGATAAGTTAGAAAAAGATATAAAAAAAATAAAGGGAAAAATAGTCAAAATTAAATGTGATGTGATGGACTATGATGATCTAAAAAATAAATTACAAAAGATTAAGATTATAGATATTTTAGTTAATAATGCAGGAACCAATATACCTGAGCCATTTATTGATATTAAACAATCTAGTATGAACTACTTGGTAGATCTAAATTTAAAAGCAGCATTTAATGTTGCTCAGTTGGTAGTTAAAAAAATGATTAAGAATAAAAAAAGACCGGGCTCTATAATAAACATGTCGTCGCAACTAGGTCATGTAGGTTGTGAAGGTAGAAACGTTTATAATATGACAAAATTTGGTATAGAGGGATTGACTAAAGGAATGGGAGTAGAATTAGCTAAAAACAACATAAGAGTTAACACTGTTGCCCCTACATTTGTAGCTACACCAATGGTTAAAAATTTTTTTAAAAATAAAGAATTTAAAAAATCAGCATTATCTAGAATTCCTATGGGTAAACTAGCAACTGAAAGTGATGTTGCTACTACTGTTTGTTTTTTGGCGTCATCAGCATCATCGATGATTACAGGAACTTCAATATTAATTGATGGTGGATGGACAGCTCAATAATTAAAAAAATAGTTTTATTTTTCTTTATTATTTTTAATACTTCAGCAAATTCTATAGAATTTGAAGGAGAGTTTTTTCAAGGACACTTTATATTAGGTAAAACCAATTCTGGTGCTGAAATAATAATAGATAAAAAAAAAGTTAATGTTTCAAAAGATGGTTATTTTGTTTTTGGTATAGATAGAGACAGAAAATATGATTTAGTAATAACTGAAATTATTAATGGAAAAAAAAATAGATTTGTTAAAAAAATTTTAAAAAGAGAATATAATATTCAAAGAATTGATGGCCTTCCCGAAAATAAAGTAACACCTCCTGAAGAAGTCTATAAAAGAATTAAAGATGAAAATAACAGAATTGGTGAAGCAAGAGCAATCAATTCAAATTTAAGCTTTTTTAAGGAATCTTTTATTATGCCTGTTAATGGTATTATTAGTGGAGTTTATGGTAGTCAAAGAATTTTAAATGGAATACCTAAATGGCCACACTATGGAATAGATATAGCAGCCAAAAAAGGTACTGAAATTAAATCTGCTGGATCAGGGGTTGTAACAATGGCTGAACCAGATTTGTATTACACTGGTGGTACAATTATTATGGATCATGGTCATGGTATTTCTACAATCTATTCTCACTTAGATAAACTTTATGTCAAAGTTGGAGATAAAATTGTAAAAGGAAATATTATAGGTACTGTTGGATCTTCTGGAAGATCTACTGGTCCTCATTTGGATTTTAGAATTAATTGGTTTCAAACAAGACTTGACCCTATGTCAGTATTAAAATAAATAGCTAACATGTCTAAAACAATATTAGAAAGAACAGCAAACAAACTTGTAGATGCATTTTTGAACAATAAAATTATTGCCCCTCTGCCATCTAAATTCACAAAAAAACTTAAAGATGCAGAAAAATTAAGAAGATTGTGTGAAAGTAAAGTTGATGATGAAATTATAGGATTTAAAGCTGCTGGCACTGGCATTCCTGTAATGAAAAAATTAAAAGAAAAAGAACCTTTCTATGCATCAATATTTAAAAGAAATTTTTTAAAATCAGGAAAAAAAGTTAAAATTAATAAATCAACTTTAGGTATAGAGCTTGAAGTTTGCTACTTAATAAAAAAAAACTTTTTTAACTCAAAAGGATCAATCTCATTTACTAATATAGCAAAATATATTTCACATATTGCTCCTGTAATAGAGGTTGTTGGATACAGGCAAAGAAAACAAGGAATTACCTCTTTTGGTGATTTGTGTAGTGATTTTGGAGCAAATGTTAAATTTTTAATCGGAAAAAAAATAAAGTATAAAAAAATGAATATTGGGAATTTAAAAACAAATATTGCAAATAAAAAGATTAAACAAAGTGTAAATGGAAATACAAATACTGTATTTATAAACCCTCTTAATTCTCTAAAATTTGTTTTAAACAAACTTAAAAAAGATAAAATTAATTTAAATAAAGATTTTTATGTTTTTACAGGATCTACCGTAGGTGTAGTTCCAATCCAAGGAAAAGGTATATACACAGGTAAAATTGATAAATTAGGTTCTGTAAAAGCTACAATTATTTAAGTTTCTAATTTAGCTCTTAATCTCTCATACATTAATCTAGCTTTAACACCTAAGTTTAAAAATGGTTGTGGAGGTAACCAAGTTGGTTTATTTCTAGACTCTATTATTTCTATTTCTTTTGAATGTTCACCACTTGCTTTAATAGCAATTTGTTCACCAAATAAAGTTCCTACTCCAATACCTGAACCATTATAGCAACCCGCTACAAATATATTTTCATCTATTTTCTCAAATATTTGAGAACTATTTCTAGTTCTTGAAACAATGCCAGACCATGTTGATTGTATTATATTTTCAGGTAATTCAGGAAATCTTCTTTTAATTCCTATTTTCTGAATTTTAGCCCTATTAGTTAGTTCTAATTTAGACATTTTGAAAGGATCATGAACTTCGGCAGTATTACGAATAAGAATTCTTCTATCTTTAGTCATTCTAACTGTAGCACCCATTGGTCTTACAGGTAAAACACCCCACTCTTTAGGCTCACCAATTGCTTTGAATTCTTGATCTGTTAATCTTCTAGTCATACTTGCTGTAAGAGTTATTGGAAAATTATAACTGGTTTTAATTCCTAAGGATTTTAAAAATCCATTTGTTGCAAAAATAATTTTTTTTGTTTTAACAACTCCATTAACAAAACTAGCTAAAATAAAATCTTTCTCTTTTTGCCAATTTATTAAAGTAGAATTTTCAAATAAATTTATATTTTCTGGTAATGTATCCACCATCGCTCTAACAAGTTTAGCAGGATGTAATAAAATTCCACCTTTTGTATGAAGTGCAATACTATAGAATTTTGTTCCTAGTCTTTCTGTTAATTGATCTCTATTTAAAATTTCATGGGTAAAATTTAATCTTTTTAATACATCTGAAAAACTTGATAAAATTTTTATATCTTCTTGATTAGATGATGCAAAAAATTTACCACTTTCATTCCAATCACAATCAACTTGGTATTCTTTAATAAATTTTTTAACTACTTCTATGCCTAAATTATAAATATCGGCTTTTTTTTTGTAATTGTTTAATTCTTTGTTAGATGTAAAACCATCATTTAGAGTTGTATCAACTAAATACCCAGAGTTTCTTCCACTTGCACCCTCTCCTGCTAGTTGAGAATCTACAATTATTATTTTTTTAGTTGGATGAAGAAGTGATAATTTTCTTGCTGCCGATAATCCAGTGTAGCCTGCTCCAACAATTAACCAATCACAATCTTCATTTTTAGTGAGTGTTTTTATATTTGTTCTTGGAACTAGATCGTTAATCCATCCACAGTTATTATCATTAACTACATACATGCAGCTAAATCTACTACTTTTTTAAATTAATAACTATGATGATAAAGAAGGCTGCTTTTTCATATCTTCTTTTTTAATACCAGCTATTCTTACAGGTTTTTTCATAGCATCCCTTCTAAAAGGCTCTCCTAATTCTTGATTTAAAATTACTTCAATAAATGTGGTTATTCCTTTTTTTTGATCTTCACATGATTGTTTAATCGCGTCAGTAGTTTCCTGCATAGTTCTTACTGTTACACCTTTTAAACCACAAGCATCAGCAACTTTTGCATAACTTAATTTTGGATCAAGTTCTGTACCAACAAAATTATTATCAAACCAAAGTGTTGTATTTCTTTTTTCCGCACCCCATTGATAGTTTCTAAAAATAACCATAGTAATTGCAGGCCATTCTTCTCTAGCGCACGAACTCATTTCATTCATGCTAATTCCAAATGCTCCATCGCCAGCAAATCCAATCACTGGTGTATTTGGACAGCCAATTTTTGCTCCCAAAATTGAAGGGAAACCATAACCACAAGGTCCAAATAAACCTGGAGCTAAATATTTTCTGCCTTTTTCAAATGTTGGATAAGCATTTCCAATAGCACAGTTGTTTCCAATATCACTTGAAATAATTACGTCATCAGGCATACCTGCTTGAATTGCTCTCCAAGCCTGTCTTGGTGACATTCGATCTGCATCTCTTTCTCGAGCTTCTTTATTCCAAACTGTACCTTCGTCATCATCTTCATGATCTAAGCTTGATAATTTTTGTAACCAAGCAGATTTTGTTTGATGAATTAAATCTTTTCTTGATTGTCTATCAGTGTCCCCTGCATTAGCAGATAGATTAGATAAAATTTGATTTGCAACTAACTTAGCATCTCCACAAATTCCAACAGTAACTTTTTTTGTTAAACCAATTCTATCAGAGTTGATATCTACTTGAATGATGCTTGCATTTTTTGGCCAATAATCAATTCCGTAACCAGGTAAAGTAGAAAATGGATTTAATCTTGTTCCCAAAGCAAGAACAACATCTGCTTTAGCAATCAATTCCATTGCTGCTTTTGAACCGTTATATCCTAATGGTCCACATGCTAATGGATGACTTCCTGGAAAACTATCGTTATGTTGATAACCAGAACAAACTGGAGCATCTAATTTTTCAGCCAGTTTTTTTGTTTCTTCAATTGCACCACCTATTACTACTCCAGCACCAGATAAAATTACTGGAAATTTTGCATCCGATAAAAGTTTTGCTGCTTTTTTAACTGCTTCAGTACCACCAGCTTGTCTTTCAAGTCTTACAATTGGAGGTAATTCAATATCAATAACTTGACACCAATAATCTCTAGGAACATTAATTTGAGCAGGCGCTGAACCTCTTATAGCTTTTTCAATTACTCTATTTAAAACTTCAGCCATTCTTGATGGATCTCTAACTTCTTCTTGATAACAAACCATGTCTTTAAACAAATTCATTTGTTCTACTTCTTGAAATCCACCTTGACCCATTGTTTTGTTTGCAGCTTGAGGTGTAACTAAAAGTAATGGTGTATGATTCCAATAAGCTGTTTTAATTGGAGTAACCAGACCTGTAATCCCTGGACCATTTTGCGCAATGACCATTGACATTTTACCTGTAGCTCTTGTGTAACCATCTGCTATTAATCCGCCGTTTGTCTCGTGAGCAACATCCCAAAAAGTAATTCCTGCATCTGGAAATATGTCTGATATAGGCATAAATGCTGATCCAATAATTCCAAAAGCATGCTCTATGCCGTGCATTTGTAAAACTTTTACAAAAGCTTCTTCAGTTGTCATTTTTGCCATAATTGATCCAGACCTTTCTATAAAAAATTTTTTTAATATTTATTTGTTAATTTTGCGGATTAATATATAAGATTTTTCAAAATTCAAATAACAAATCGACACTAATTAATTTATGGCTACAGACATTATAATTCATGATGAAAAAGACAACGTTGGAGTCGTTGTAATAGAAAAAATTACTCCTAATCAAAATTGCTCTTGCTGGGTAATGGAAAATGATAAAACTGTTAATATTCAATCAGTAGACGAAATTCCCCTAGGTCACAAAATTGCAATGACAGACCTTAATGAAGGTGACACAATTTTAAAATATGGTCACGATATAGGTAAAGTTGTAAAATCAATTAAAAAAGGTGAACATGTTCATGTTCACAATGTTAAAACAAAGAAGTGGTAATATTATGGAAATTCCAAAAAGTTTTTTAGGTTATAAAAGAGAAAATGGCAGAGCTGGTACTAGAAACCATGTAATAATTCTTCCCGTAGACGATATTTCGAATGCTTGTGCTGAGGCAGTAGCTAACAACATTAAAGGTACAATTGCACTTCCACATTCATACGGAAGACTTCAATTTGGTGCTGACTTAGAATTACATTTTAGAACAATGATTGGAACAGGTTGCAATCCAAATGTAGCAGCAGTGATCGTAATAGGTATTGAGCCTAAATGGACTAAAAGAATAGTTGATGGAATTGCAAAAACTGGAAAACCAGTTGAAGGTTTCCATATCGAAAGAACTGGAGACATCGGCACTATTATGAAAGCTTCTAAAAAAGCACAAGAATTTGTAATGTGGGCATCTGAAAAGCAAAGAGAAGAATGTCCGATAAGTGATTTATGGATATCTGTTAAGTGTGGAGAGTCAGATACGACATCAGGTTTGGCTTCAAACCCAACAGTTGGAAACTTAATGGATAAATTAGAGCCATTAGGAGTTCATTTATGTTTTGGTGAAACTTCTGAGTTAACAGGTGCAGAAACTGTATGTGCTAAAAGAGGTGCAACACCTGAAGCTTCAGAAAAATTCATGAAAACATGGAATTCATACAACGACTTTATTTTAAAAGAAGCAACAGATGATCTTTCAGAAAGTCAACCTACAGCTGGAAATATTGCGGGTGGTTTGACAACTATTGAAGAAAAAGCGTTTGGAAACTTTCAGAAAATTGGAAATTGTAAATTTATAGATGTTTTAGAACCTGCTGAAGAACCAAAAAAAGGTAAAGGTTTATACTTTATGGATACTTCTTCTGCTGCTGCTGAGTGTGTTACACTTCAAGCTGCTGCTGGTTTTAATATACATCTATTCCCAACAGGCCAAGGAAATATTGTTGGAAATCCAATTGAACCTGTAATCAAACTAACTGCTAACCCACTAACAGTTAAAACTATGGGTGAACATATTGATTGTGACGTATCAAAAATTCTATCAAGAGAAATGAATTTATCTGAAGCAGGTGATGAATTAATCAAAACAACTCTTAGAGTTGCAAATGGAAGATTAACTTGTGCTGAAGCACTAGGTCATAAAGAATTTGTGATGACCAAGCTTTATAGAAGTGCTTAATAAAAATTATATATTTAAACAAAAAAACCCGATTTAATCGGGTTTTTTTTTACGAAAAATAAAATTATTTTTTAAAAGAATTTTTTAAATTATCTGCCGCTCTTGCTAGTAGCGTTATATCTGTACCGCAGCCTACAAAATCAAAGCCAATATCTATGCATCTTTGAACAAGATCTTTTCTTCCTATTAAAGTTCCGATAGGTTTACTATAAGATTTAACTTCTTTTACTGTTTTTTCTATTAAACTCCAAAGATCTTTATTATCAAACTCACCCATAATATTCATATCAGCTGATAAATCTGCTGGACCAATAAATACACCGGTAACACCATCAGTATTTACTATAGAAGAACAATTTTGCATTGCTATTTGAGTTTCTAATTGAGGAATTAAACAAATATTTTTTTCAATATTTTCTAAATAATCTGTATTTCTTCCATAATCATTTCCACGATGAATGAATGCAACCCCTCTAGTTCCTTTGGGAGGATACAAACAAGCACTAACAGCTTTTTTTGCTTCAGACTCATTATTAACCATAGGTATAATAAAAGAATTAAATCCGTTATCTAGAAGAGGCTTGATTAACACAGGATCATTCCATGCTGGTCTCACTAATACTTGAGAATTACCTCTAGACTCAATTGCTTGAGCTTGGCTTAAAACTGATCTTACGTCATTAGCAGAATGTTCCATATCTAATAATATCCAATCAAAACCAGCACCACCAATTACATCAGCAGATACTTCACTACATAAACTCGACCAAAGACCTAATTGAAAATTATTATTACAAATATTTTTTTTAAATATATTTTCCATTTTTAGAATTCTATTGTTTTTTGTTTGCTTATAGATAAATTTATATTTTCAAGCAATCTTATATTTTCTATTGCTTCAATATTTTTAACTGGAAAGTTTTTTTTATTAAAAGACTTTACAAATGTTTCTAATTCAGATTTTTCTATATTTATTTTTTTAATATCAATCTTAGACTCTTTTTTATAATTCATTTTTATCGTTAAATTATTTTCATTTCTAATTTCAGCCCATCCTAATGTGCCAAAAACTTGAAATCTCCAAATATCTGCTGTTGCAGTTAGTGTGCTTAGATAACCTGTTGTTCCGTTTTTAAATTCTATGTTCACATCTGTGGTATCATCCATGTTATTTTTTAAAAATTGCTTTTTGCTTCTAGCTCTTACTGATTTTATTGGACCTAATAGACTTATCATCAGATCTGTCATATGAATTCCTTTTCCAGTCATTCCACCAGCTGGACTTTCTTTAGAATTTGATCGCCACCCACTTTTTGCATGTCTAAAACCACTTGGACCAGAAAAATTGGCCTCGATGTGTAAAATTTTACCCAATTTATTTTTGGCTAAAATATTTCTGAGATAATTATAAGTTGGCAAAAAACGTCTATTTTGTCCTACAGCTAAAAGTATTCTTTTCTGTTTACAAAACTTAACTGCTTTAATTGCATCCTTCACTTTTAATGCTAGGGGTTTTTCGACAAAAATAGGTTTTTTATACTTTGAATAATCAATTATTTGTTTTGAATGAATGGAATGAGGAGTACACAAAACTATTCCATCAATTTTATCATCATTAATTGCATCACTCATATTTAAATATGTCTTAAGTTGATATTTTTTAGCAATCTTGTTGATTGATTTAGGATTTCTTGAAACAGCCGATGTAAATTTAGCAATTTTACTATTAATCAATGATTTGACCAATATTTCACCCCATTTTCCCAAACCTTGAATAACCAATCTTTTCATTAAATTTGAATTTCTTTTAAATTAACTATTAATTCTTTTTTAATATTGCCATTGAAATAATCAATTACATTTTGACAACAAGACAAAGACATTTTTTTTACAGCTTCTTTTGTATAAGCTGCAGAATGAGGAGATAAAATTACATTATCTAGATTTAACAACTCATTTGTATTAATGCTTGGAGGTTCTGGATTAAACACATCTAAACAAGCTCCAGCAATTTTTTTTTCTTTCAAAGCTTTAATTAAATCATTTTCGTTTATTAAATCTCCTCTAGAAGTATTAATTATAATCGAAGTATTTTTCATTTTATTAAATTGTTTATTTGAAAACATTGGTGGATCTTTAGGGTCATGTGGACTATGTAGTGATATAAAATCTGCATCAGAAATAAAATCCTCAAAGTTATTTGAAAATTCATATTCACTTTTAAAATCTGATTTATTAATAAATTTATCTGCAACTAAAACTTTCATGCCAAAATTTTTGCATAAATTAGAGAATTTTTTACCAATTCTGCCAAAACCAATTACCAATATTGTTTTATCTTTTAATTCATAAGATTTATATTCATCTCTAACTTTAAAATTTTCTCTTCTTACTTCCTTATCATGATAAATAATTGATTTGGAAAAACTTATCATCATAGCAAAAGCATGTTCTGATACAGCTATTGAGTTCACATCTTCGGTAATAGCGAGTGGAATATTCTTTAAGGATAATTCTTTAACATCTACAGTATTGTATCCTACTCCATGTCTTGAAACTAATTTTAGGTCTTTAGCTATATCAATTAATTCTTTATTAATTGGCGTCATTCTTACAATAATTGCGTTTACATTTTTACATATTTCTAAAATATTTTTTGGCCTATCAGTTTCTAAAATTAGATCAAATTGGTTGTTATTTTTAAGTAATTCTAATCCAGCATTATGAATTTTACCAAGCACTAAAACTTTATTTTTCATATTGATGGACCAAATCTACTTATATTTGTTTCTAAAAATTTATTTTTTTCAGACAAAGTTTTGCTTTTATTGATAATACTATTTATTTTTTTCTCAATCTTTATTGAGCCCTTTTCATAGTCTAGTGAATTAAGTAAAAAACTTAAATCAATATCTATCAAATCTTTAAATTTATTAAAAGATTTTGAGTTTGCTGTAATTTTAATTGTTGGAGAAATTGGATTACCTACTGGGTTACCACCACCTGTAGTAAATAAAATAATCTGACAACCTGCTGCGGATAGTGCGGTTAGATTTTCAACAGCTGCAGCAGGAGCATCTAATAAATTCAAACCCTTTTTTTTAATTTTATTTCCAAAATCTATAATATCTACAATTTCTTTAGATCCTGATTTTGAAATAGCACCTAGTGACTTCTCTTCAATTGTGCTTAGCCCTCCTCTTATATTGTCAGGAGTTGGATTGATACCTGTAAGATTAACATTATTGTTAGCTGCTATTTTTTGATATTTATAAATTACATTTATCAATTTTTTTTTAAGATTTTTTCTTTTAATTCTTTTTATTAAACTTTCTTCTCCACCAAGACATTCTACTGGCTCTGAGAAAATTGCCGATCCCTTATTATTTATCAATTTATCTACAAACATCCCAACACAAGGATTTGCAACTAGACCTGATGTGGTATCTGACCCACCACATTCTAAACCTAATACTAAATCTTTATAGGTAAATTTAACTTTTTTGATTTTTTTTTTTTCAGAATTAATTTTTTTTTCTAAAGATAGTGCCTGTTTGATACAATCTTTTATTCCAAAACTTTTCATAAAAGTAATCTTATAAATATCTTTTTTTCTATTAGATTTATTAACTATCCAGTCAGCACTATCACCATCCATTGAAACGATTATTGTTTTGAATATATTTGGATTATCAGCAAGACCTGCCATGCAGGTTAAAAAGTAGTCATGATCAAAGCCAAGTTGTCCTCTTCCATAAGAAGCAGGTAAATATATAGAGTTCTTAATTTGAGAAGATATTTTTTTTGCTAATGGATTAACATTGTCAGCTGCTGACATTATTAATATGTAATTTCTTATTCCAATCGAGTTGTTTAATCTTTTGTATCCTATCATAACTTATTGTTTAATATATCATTTTCAATTTTGTCGATTTCGAAAAATTTATTTTTTAAGTTTTTCGTTAAATTGATATGTCTATTTTGACCTGGCCAGTTTGATTTAACTTTTGATTGAGTTTTTGCATTATCTACTTGTTTAATTAAATTTTTTATTTTTTTTTGATAATTACCTTTTACAGCAAAAATGAAATGACTGAGGGACTCTCTTTTTTTAAATGATTTATCCTTATGATCAATCTCTTTCAAAATTGGACCATTTGACAATACGCCTGTTAATATCTCTAAACTTAAAGCTAAACCAAAACCTTTATGATTTTGTATTGGCATTAAAAAACTTTTATTTAAATCTTCAATATTTTCAGTAGGATAACCTTGATTATTTATCATTAAATTTTTTCTAATTTTTCCAGTAAAACTTATATCATTATGAATTTTTGCTCTTGATGAGATGCTGGTTGCAGAATCAAATTCAAAAAATTTATTTTTATCAATTTTAGCAGATATTGATAAAGGGTTATTACTTACAACTGGCTCTTTATAACCAATTGGAGCCATCAGAGCTGGTCCATTAGATGTTACAAAAGAAACACAATTTAAATTAGCAATTTTTGAGGAATAATAACCAGCATAACCGAAATGTGTAGAATTTTTTATTAAACATGAAATTGTTTTTTTTTGATTAATTTTTTTTTTTATTTCTTGAATAGCTAACATCATTGCGTAGTGACCAAAAGTATTGTTTGCATCCACTATTAATTTTGAACCTTCCCACTTTTTTTTAATTTTGGGATTTATATTAATACTGTTATTTTGTATTCTTTTTATAATTAAAGGTAATCTTTTTATGCCGTGGGTATGAATATTCTTTAACTGGGCCTCAAAAAAATAATTTTCTAAAACTCTAACTATTCTTTTATTCTTAATAAATGTCTTTAAAACTATTTTTAATTTTCTTTTAAATTCATTAATTTCAATTTTATATTTTTTTTCTTTGGAATAGTTTTTTTTTAAATCAAATTTACTTTGAACTTCACTTGTGTGAACTAAATCACCTTTTGAAATATTTTTTTTTGCTAATCCAATACTTTCATTATACTTTAAAATTCTAGTATTAACCTTTATATCATCTGTAGCTATTTTATGTCCAAATGGGATTAATTTTTTAGATTTAATTATTTCTATTAATTGATCTCTATAAAAAATTTTAATTTTACTATCTTTTTTAGCATCAGAAATTAAAGTTGCTACATTGTCCTGATGGCCTGATTTAATAGCTTTATTCAATTTAAATTTTTTTAACTTTATTACTATCTGCTAGAGCAAATGCTTTAGTACCCACATCTACAACACCTGAATATCTTGAAAAAAACAGATAACCATCAACTGGTGATATCAGGTCTTCTATCATATTAAGTGTATACATATCAAAAATGTATCCTAGTCTATCACCCTTTTTAATCAATTTACCTAAATCTGCATGTGACTCGAAATTAGATACTAAAAAACCTGATTTATTAGGATTCACTTCTATTCTTGCTTTTGTGTTAAATGTTATTTGCTCTAAATTATTTTCAACTTTACCTTCTAACATTTGAAGAGATTTCATAATATTTTTAATACCTTTTAAAGCATTATTTAAATAATAATCTCTATCAATTTTACTTAAATAAACACCGCCGGTTTCTGCATTAAAAGCAATTTTATTTTGAGAATTAGCATAATTAACAGCAGTACCTTTTAGGTTATTTTCATGAATAAAAAAAGTTCCAAAATTTTTAGCTACATTTAATGATTTGAATTTAATTTCTTCATTTGCATCTGAATTAAAATCTACTCTATCTTGCAATCTCCCTCCAGAGCCACCACAATGATAATCAATTAATACATCAACTTTATCAATAATATTTTCTTTGATCGAATATGCCATTCTCTGTGTAATATTACCTTTTGGAGATCCTGGAAAAACTTCATGTAGATCAGTTTTTCCATGCTGCTCAGGGGTTTGTCTATTAAAATTCATCATGGCTAGTGAATTAGCTACAGAGGTCGCAACTATTGAACCTTCAAACTTTAATGTATTTAGCTCTTCAAAAAAATTTTTTAAAAAAAAGGCAGGAAAAGTTTCATCCCCATGAACAGTACAAATTATTCCTAGCTTAATATTTTTATCTGAACCAACATATTCATGAACAGGAAGAACTATTTGACTGTTTAATGTATCAGCTATTTTTATTTCTTTATAATTTTTCATAATTTGTTATAAAAGAAAATCAACTTATTATAAATTATTTTCAAATGCTAGTTATTAAAAATTGTAGAATATTCGACTCTGTTAATAGAAAAATATTAAATAATAAAACTATTTTAATAAAAGATAATACAATTCATAAAATTCAAGATAGCAAAAATTTAAAAATAGCTAAAGCTGA
>Ga0233451_10003090_pt1 | contig 14695 bp, 12 predicted proteins | sample 011ome_29_FD_183052 | JGI IMG/M metagenome (GOLD analysis project Ga0233451, IMG submission 183052) | Coastal salt marsh microbial communities from the Groves Creek Marsh, Skidaway Island, Georgia - 011504CT (spades assembly) | ecosystem: Environmental > Aquatic > Marine > Intertidal zone >...
CTACGTCAAGGGCGGCAAGATCGGCCTCTTCGGCGGCGCGGGCGTGGGCAAGACCGTGCTCATCCAGGAGATGATCTACCGCGTCGCCGAGAACTTCGGTGGTGTGTCGGTCTTCGCCGGTGTGGGCGAGCGCACGCGCGAGGGTAACGACCTCTTCCTGGAGATGACCGAGTCCGGCGTTATCGACAAGACCGCGCTCGTCTTCGGCCAGATGGACGAGCCCCCGGGCACGCGTCTGCGCGTCGCACTCACCGCGCTCACGATGGCGGAGTACTTCCGTGATGTTGAGAAGCAGGACGTGCTCCTCTTCATCGACAACATCTTCCGCTTCACCCAGGCGGGCTCCGAGGTGTCCACGCTGCTCGGTCGCATGCCGTCCGCTGTGGGCTACCAGCCCACGCTGGCCGACGAGATGGGCATGCTCCAGGAGCGCATCACCTCGACCCGCGGTCACTCGATCACGTCGCTCCAGGCGATCTACGTCCCCGCCGACGACCTGACCGACCCGGCTCCGGCGACGACCTTCGCCCACCTCGATGCCACGACGGTCCTCTCGCGTCCCATCTCGGAGCTCGGCATCTACCCGGCCGTGGACCCGCTCGACTCCACCTCGCGCATCCTCGATCCCCGCTACGTCGGCGAGGAGCACTACGCCGTCGCCGCCCGCGTCAAGGAGATCCTGCAGCGCTACAAGGACCTCCAGGACATCATCGCGATCCTCGGCATGGACGAGCTTTCCGAGGAAGACAAGATCATCGTCAACCGTGCGCGTCGCATCCAGCGTTTCCTCTCGCAGAACATGTTCGTCGCCGAGGCCTTCACCGGCCAGCCCGGCTCCTTTGTGCCGGTCGAGGAGACGATCGCGTCGTTCAAGGCACTGTGCGACGGCCAGTACGACCACATCCCCGAGCAGGCGTTCTTCATGTGCGGCGGCATCGAGGACGTCGAGGCCAAGGCGGCTCAGCTCGCCAAGGAGTCCTGATCGTGGCTGAGCTCAAGGTCGCACTCGTGTCGGCCGAGCGCTCCATCTGGGAGGGCACGGCCAAGAGCGTCGTGGCCAAGACGCCCGACGGCGAGATCGGCATCCTGCCGGGTCACTCGCCCGTGCTCGCCCTGCTGCTCGATGCGCCGCTGCGCATCGAGACCACGGAGGGCACCAAGGTGCTCGTGGCCGTGCACGGTGGCTTCTTCTCCGTCGACTCCGACCAGGTCAACGTCATCGCCGAGACGGCGGAGCTCGCGGAGGAGATCGACGTCGAGCGGGCCAAGGCTGCTCTCGAGCGCGCCAAGGCTGCTGCGGCGGACGATGACCCCGCGGCAAGTGCGGCCAAGCGTGCCGAGACGCGTCTCGCCGTCGCCGTCGGCTCGCGCTAGTCGCGGCCGCCCCGAACCGAGTGCGCAATAGCGGGCACGGTTTCTCCGCATTTCCTGTCCGCTACCGCGCACTCGGCGATGGTGGGCGTGCATCCACGAGCGCAGGTCACGCCAGATATCCACGTGAACGTGTCGAAGCGAGATATCGAGCCGCGAGCGCCACGAGCCTGCGGGGATGGATGACCCCGTCAGCATTGTCGATGATCACTCGCGCATGTCATTTCGTGCCGGCTTCTGGGCTCCCACGCGTGGGGTCCGCCTCCCCGAGGATCGGCGGGACCTTGTCGCGCGATGCACAGCTCTCGTCGCCGCGACCGGCGCCGGAGTCACCTTCTCAGGGCTGACAGCTCTCGAACTCTGGGGCGGAGTGGAGTCGGATCCACGATGCGTGGAACTCACCATCCCGGACGATGCACACCAGATCAGGCGGCTGGGCCATAGGTGTCGGCGTCGAGGCCTGTCGCCTGAGGATGTGGCGACCCTTCATGGACTCGCGGTGACGACTCCCGCGCGCACGTTCGTCGATGTGGCGGACAGGCTGTCCGTGCCGCGGCTGGTGGCCGTGGGTGATGACTTGCTGGCCCGACGACTGGTCTCCCGGGCTGACCTCGAAGTCGCCATGCGTCAATCGAGCGGCCAGCGAGGCGTACGCAAGGTGCGGCAGGCGGTGCCCCTGCTCGACGCCAGGGCCGAGTCGCCCCGGGAGTCCCTGGTGCGTGCCCTGCTGGCGCTCGGGGGGTTCGTTGCGCCGGAAGTTCAGTGGGAGGTCCGAGACGGGCGAGGTCGATTCGTTGCCCGTGTGGACCTCGCCTACGTCGACGAGCGCATCGCGATCGAGTACGACGGCGAGCATCATCTCTCCCGGGCACGGCAGGCTGCCGATGCCCGACGTCGCCTGGAGCTCGGGGCCGAAGGCTGGCTCGTGGTCACGGTCGTCTCTGAGGACGTGCGGCAGCCTCGGAGCCTGTACGCGAAGGTGGACCGTGCCCTGCGGGCACGACGCTCACTAAGCCCGATCGGGGTTCATGCGCCCCAGATTGGAACGAGTGCGCATTCCCGGGCTCGATATCGCGGGATCACCCGCCCGCTACTGCGCACTCGGTGCTGATTAGTCGCGGCCGCCGGGCTTCCACAGCACGTCGCCCGCTCCTGAGAGATTCGCGCAGCGGGCGAGGATGAAGAGCAGATCCGACAGCCGGTTGAGGTAGTGGGCCGTGAGCGGATTGATCGACTCGCCGTATTCCTCGATGGCGCGCCACGTCGCGCGCTCGGCGCGGCGTGCGACGGTGCGGGCGACATGCAACTGGGCCGCTTCCAGACTGCCTCCCGGCAGGATGAAGGAGCGCAGGGGCTCCAGGCGCGCGTTGTAGGTGTCGCACGCCTGCTCCAGGCGCTCGACGTAGTCCGGCGTGATGCGCAGCGGGGGATACTCCGGGTGCGGGATGATCGGCGTACACAGGTCGGCACCCACGTCGAAGAGGTCGTTCTGCACCGTCGTGAGCAACGCGACGATGTCCTCGTCGAGGCCGCCGGCGGCAAGGGCGACGCCCAGGCAGGAGTTGGCCTCGTCGACATCGGCGTAGGCCTCGAGGCGCAGATCGGTCTTAGTCGTCCGCGACATGTCTCCCAGCGAAGTCGTGCCGTCATCGCCGGTGCGGGTGTAGATGCGCGTGAGATTGACCATGAGTCGACCCTAGGGGACGGCATACGGGGCCGCGAGGCGGCCGAGGTGTGGCACCCGGCACCCCTAGCATGATCCCCGTGGAGGCCCTACGCGTCGTCGGTGGCAGCCGGCTCGACGGAGAGGTGGCCGTCACCGGAGCCAAGAACAGCGTGCTCAAGCTCATGGCGGCGGCGCTCCTCGCACCCGGGCGCACGCTCCTGCTCGAGGTCCCCCACATCCTCGACGTCGAGATCATGGCCGAGCTCCTGCGCCGTCTCGGGTGCGCCGTGGAGCACGACTCCGTCGCCGGCACGGTCGCGATCGACGTCCCCGATGCCCTGGAGCACCGCGCCGACTACGACCTCGTCCGCCGCATGCGCGCCTCCATCACGGTGCTCGGCCCGCTGCTCGCCCGATGCGGAGTCGTCGACGTAGCGCTGCCCGGCGGGGACAACATCGGCTCGCGCGGACTCGACATGCACATCGGGGGTCTGCAGCGCATGGGCGCTGAGGTGACGAGTGAGCACGGCTATCTCATCGCTCGTGCCGAGGGCGGGCTCCACGGCGCCACCGTGTGGCTGGACTTCCCGAGTGTGGGCGCGACCGAGACCCTGCTCATGGCTGCGGTCACCGCCCGCGGCCGGACGGTCATCGACAACGCGGCGCGCGAGCCCGAGATCGTCGACATCTGCACGATGCTCGTCGAGATGGGTGCGTCCATCGACGGAATCGGCTCGTCGACCCTGGAGATCGACGGCGTCGACGGCCTCACCCCCGTCGAGCACACGACGGTCCCGGACCGCATCGTCGCGGGCACGTGGGCGGCCGCAGCGGCGATGACGCGGGGCGACATCACCGTGCGGCGAGCCCGGGCGGAGCACCTGGAGATCGCCCTCGACAAGCTGGTGACCGCGGGCGCCAGCGTGACCTCCCTCGAGGACGGCTTCCGTGTCCGGATGGAGGAGCGTCCCCGCGCGGTCGACATCGTCACGCTGCCCTTCCCGGGCTTCCCCACGGACCTCCAGCCCCAGTTCATCGCGCTCAATGCGATCGCCGACGGTGCGGCCCTGGTCACGGAGAACCTCTTCGAGGCACGCTTCCGCTTCGTCCACGAGCTCGTCCGCCTGGGCGCCGACGTGCAGACCGAGGGCCACCATGCACTCGTCCGCGGACGTCAGACGCTCAGTGGAGCGCCCGTCGAAGCCACGGACATCCGCGCCGGAGCCGGCCTGGTCCTCGCGGGGCTCGTCGCCGAGGGTGAGACCGTCGTACACGAGGTGCACCACATCGATCGGGGCTACGCGGGCTTCGTCGACGACCTGCGACAGCTCGGCGCCGACGTCACGCGCATCGCACTGCCGGGCTAGTTCGCCCGCAGGACGCGCTGACTCAGCGGCGTCCGAGTTGAGTGCGGGCCCGGTCCTCGTCGCCGGGCCAGACCATCACGCGCGGCCCGTCCAGGGTCTGGGCCAGTGTCGCCCTAATGCCGGCGTCCTCGAGGGACCGCCGCATGATCTCGCCCTCGACGTACGTGGGGGGCGTCGCGATGGGCACCAGCAGGCCGTAGTCGTCGGTACTGCCCCGACGCGGCGGCGCAGCGACCACGGAGACGCCCCGTCGGAAGGCCCAGCGCAGCAGCAGGATGAGCACGCCGAGGAAGACGAAGGCCATGAGCGGCCCGATGGCGTAGGAGAACGACGTGCCCACGCACCCATGGTGGGCCCCCTACGCCATCCCCGCCACCCCGGGCTACCGGTGGGTAGGGTGAGGCCATGGGAGCACCCCAGGACCGCACGCGAGACCGTCCCTGGATCATGCGCACCTACGCCGGGCACTCCTCGCCGGCGGAGTCGAACGCCCTCTATCGACGCAACCTGGCGAAGGGCCAGACGGGGCTCTCCGTGGCCTTCGACCTGCCCACCCAGACGGGCTACGACCCCGACAGCCCGATGGCTGCGGGCGAGGTCGGCAAGGTGGGGGTGCCCGTGGCGCACCTGGGCGACATGCGGCGCCTCTTCGATGGCATCCCGCTCGGCACCATGAACACCTCCATGACCATCAATGCAACGGCCATGTGGCTCTATGCGCTCTACGTCGTCGCCGCTGAGGAACAGGGCGCCGCGGAGGTCGAGCTCCAGGGAACGACGCAGAACGACATCATCAAGGAGTACCTCTCCCGAGGCACCTACATCTTCCCGCCCCGGCCATCGATGCGGCTCATCACCGACATGATCGTGCACACGGTCCAGCACGCGCCGCAATGGAACCCCATCAACATCTGCAGCTATCACCTGCAGGAGGCCGGCGCGACCCCCGTGCAGGAGATCGCCTTCGCCATGTCCACCGCCATCGCCGTGCTCGACGGCGTACGCGACTCCGGCCAGATCCCCCCGGAGCGCTTCGGTGACGTGGTGGGACGCATGTCCTTCTTCGTCAATGCGGGCGTGCGCTTCATCGAGGAGATGGCCAAGATGCGGGCCTTCGTCCAGCTCTGGGACGAGATCACCCGGGAGCGCTACGGCGTCACCGATCCCGCGCAGCGCCGCTTCCGCTACGGCGTCCAGGTCAACTCCCTGGGACTCACCGAGGCCCAGCCCGAGAACAACGTCCAGCGCATCGTGCTCGAGATGCTGGCGGTCACCCTCTCGCGCGATGCCCGGGCGCGCGCCATCCAGTTGCCCGCGTGGAACGAGGCGCTCGGCCTGCCGCGTCCTTGGGATCAGCAGTGGTCCCTGCGCATCCAGCAGGTCCTCGCCGAGGAGACCGATCTGCTCGAGTACGACGACATCTTCGCGGGATCCCGCGTGATCGAGGGTCTGGTGTCGAGCCTGGTCACCGATGCTCGCGCGGAGATGGAGCGCATCGCCGCGATGGGTGGAGCGGTCGCGGCGATCGAGAGTGGCTACATGAAATCCGAGCTCGTGCAGGCCCATGCCGAGAGGCGTGCGCGCGTCGAGTCCGGCGAGCAGGTCATCGTCGGTGTCAACAGGCACGTGGAGTCCGAGCCCAATCCCATGCTGGCCGACCTGGATGCCGCCATCCAGACCGTCGACCCGGCGGTGGCGGCTCAGGCCGTCGAAGGCGTCGAGCAGTGGCGCTCCGCGCGTGACGCCGCTGCCGTGGAAGCCGCCCTGGAGCAGTTGCGCGCGTCCGCGGCCGGGGAGGCCAACCTCGTGCCGGCGTCCCTCACCTGCGCGCGGGCAGGTGTCACCACGGGGGAGTGGGCCGATGCGCTCCGGGGGGTCTTCGGGGAGTTCCGCGCGCCGACGGGGGTATCGGCTTCTATCGCCGCGGGGGAGCCCACCGAGCAGTTGCGCACCGTGCGCGAGGCGGTCCGTGCCACGGGTGACGAGCTCGGCACGCGCCTGCGCTTCCTCGTGGCGAAGCCGGGACTGGACGGCCACTCCAACGGCGCCGAGCAGATCGCCGTCCGTGCACGCGATGCGGGCTTCGAGGTGGTCTACCAGGGCATCCGACTGACGCCCGAGCAGATCGTGGCCGCGGCGGTGGATGAGGACGTCGATGTCGTCGGCATCTCGATCCTGTCCGGGTCGCATCGCGAGCTCGTCCCCGCGGTCGTCGACGGCCTGCGGTCCGCCGGGATGGACGACACCGTGGTGGTCGTCGGCGGCATCATCCCCGACGCCGATGCGGACTACCTGCGCGAGCAAGGCGTCGCCGCGGTCTTCACGCCCAAGGATTACGACGCGACGGCGATCATGGGTGCGGTCCTCGACGAGGTCCGGGCTGCGCGCGGGCTCGCTCCGGCGCCCCGATGAGGATCGTCGTCGCGCGGTGCACCGTCGACTATGCCGGCCGGCTCACCGCGCACCTGCCCGAGGCGGTCCGCGTGCTCATGGTCAAGGCAGACGGCTCCGTGCTCGTGCACGCTGACGGTGGCTCCTACAAGCCCCTCAACTGGATGAGTCCTCCGTGTCGACTCGCAGTGAGCGAAGAGGACGAGATCACCATCTGGCGCGTGGAGAACAAGGCCGGCGAGGAGCTCGTCATCCGCATCCACGACGTGCACGCTGAGCTCGAGCATGAGCTCGGCGTGGATCCCGGCCTGGTCAAGGACGGCGTTGAGGCGCATCTCCAGCAACTCCTGGCCGAGCACGTGGAGACCCTCGGCTCAGGCTGGTCCCTGGTGCGGCGTGAATATCCCACGGCCATCGGTCCCGTCGACCTGCTCTGCCGTGACGCGACCGGAGCCTCTGTAGCCGTGGAGATCAAACGGCGCGGGGAGATCGACGGTGTCGAGCAGCTCACGCGCTACCTGGAGCTGCTCAACAGAGACCCGCTCCTGGCCCCTGTCGGAGGCGTCTTCGCCGCCCAGGAGATCAAGCCCCAGGCCCGCACCTTGGCCGAGGACCGGGGGATCCGCTGCGTCGTCCTCGACTATGCGGCGCTGCGCGGTATCGATGATGCGGATACGCGGCTCTTCTGAGCGCGCGGGGATGGGAGACTGATCGCATGGAGATCTCGACCGTCGGAGTGGTGGGACTGGGCACGATGGGTGCCGGTATCGCCGAGGTGTGCGCACGACACGGATACCGGGTGCTGGCGATCGAACCCGATACGGACTCCCTCGAGCGCGGCCGCGTCTCCATCTCGGGATCGACCGAGCGCGCGGTCAAGCGCGGCAAGCTCACCGAGGAGGAGCGCGGGGATGTGCTGTCGCGCATCACCTTCTCGACGGAGCTTGAGGACCTGGCCTCCGCGGACCTGGTGGTGGAGGCGATCCCCGAGGACCTCGACATCAAGCGAGAGCTCTTCGGCCGCCTCGACAAGATCACCCCTCCGCATGCCATCCTGGCCAGCAACACGTCCTCGCTCTCGGTGACCGAGATCGCCGTGGCCACGAGCAGGCCCGACCGTGTGGCCGGACTCCACTTCTTCAACCCGGCTCCCGTGCAGGCCTTCGTCGAGGTCGTGCGCACGGTCGTCACCGACCCGGCGGTCATCGACGACCTCGTGGCGATGGCGCGCTCGCTCGGCAAGGAGCCCGTGGTCATCGGGGACCGCGCGGGCTTCATCGCCAATGCGCTGCTCTTCGGCTACCTCAATCAGGCCGTCTCGATGTACGAGGCGCACTATGCGTCGCGCGAGGACATCGACGCCGCCATGCGCCTGGGGTGCGGATACCCCATGGGCCCGCTGGCACTGCTCGACCTCATCGGGCTGGATACGGCGTACCAGATCCTCGACACGATGTATCGCCAAAGTCGCGACCGTCTCCATGCGCCGGCGCCCATCCTCAAGCAGATGGTGACCGCGGGGCTCAAGGGCCGCAAGACCGGCAAGGGCTTCTACACGTACGCCGCGCCCAACTCGCCCGAGGTCGTCGACGACGGCGCCGGAGCCACCCTGGACGCGGGTGTCGCGCCGCTCGACGTCCGGACCGTGGGTGTCGTCGGCTCCGGGACGATGGCCACGGGCATCGCCGAGGTCCTCGCCAAGGGCGGCTTCGACGTAACGCTGGTTGCGCGCTCCGAGTCGAGTCTGGCCCGTGCGCTCGCCGGCCTGGAGAAGTCGCTCGAGAAGGCCGTGCAGCGCGGCAAGCTCGAGGAGGCCGACCGCGATGCCATCCGTGCCCGGGTCACCGGGGCCTCCTCCCTGGAGTCACTCGCGCAGGCGGACCTCGTGGTGGAGGCGGTCGTCGAGGAGATCAGTGTTAAGACGGCGCTCTTCGAGAATCTCGATGAGATCTGCAAGCCCGGCGCCATCCTCGCGACGACGACCTCGAGCCTGCCGGTCATCGAGCTGGCGGCGGTCACGTCGCGGCCCCAGGATGTGGTCGGGCTGCACTTCTTCAATCCCGCCCCGGTGATGAAGCTCGTCGAGGTGGTGCGCACGGTGTCCACCTCGCCGACGACCCTGGCGACAGCCGTGGACGTCACCCAGCGGGCCGGTCGTCACCCGGTGGTGTGCGGCGACCGCGCCGGCTTCATCGTCAACGCGCTCCTCTTCCCTTATCTCAACGACGCGGTGGGGATGCTCGAGGCCAACTATGCCGCGGCTGACGACATCGACCTCGCCATGAAAAAGGGTTGCGGCTACCCCATGGGGCCCTTCGAGCTCCTCGACGTCGTCGGGCTCGACGTCTCACTGGCCATCCAGCAGACGCTCTACCGGGAGTTCCGAGAGCCCGGCTTCGCGCCCGCTCCGCGCCTGGAGCACCTCGTCACGGCCGGTTACCTCGGCCGCAAGAGCGGGCGCGGCTTCCGCTCCTACGAGTAGACGTGGGTCGTCGTCGTCCGGCGCGCAAGCCGGCCAGTCCCCGCGCGGACGTGCTCGAGGAGCATGCCGACGGCGACTTCTACGTGCGCCCCATCACCGGCTCCTCGTCGACCAAGGCCTATCGCTGCCCGGGATGCGACCACGAGATCGTGCCCGCCACGCCGCACATCGTGGCCTGGCCCGCGGACCGTGGTCCGGAGGAGCGCCGGCACTGGCATACCCCCTGCTGGCAGGCCCGGGGCAGGCGCGGTCCCACGCGATGACCGAGGAGGCGGGCGAGGAGATCCGGGCGGGGAGCATCCTCCCCGCGGATCGTCGCGCGCTCAGGCTGGTCACGTCGGACGGACTCACCCTGGTCGGTGAGGCGGCACTGCCCCAGGGCCGTCCGGCACGCGCCACCCTGGTGTGCGCGCATCCGCTGCCGACGCACGGGGGCATGATGGACAGCCACGTGCTCCGCAAGGCCGCTTGGCGGCTCCCGGCACTGGCTGATATCGCGGTGATCCGCTTCAACTCCCGTGGCACCTCGTCTGCCGCCGGGACGAGCGAGGGCAGCTTCGACGCATCGGACGGTGAGGGACGCGACCTCGCGGCTGCCGTCGCGTGGGTGCGCGACCAGGGCCTGCCCGATCCGTGGCTCCTGGGCTGGTCCTTCGGAAGCGACGTGGTGCTGCGGCACGGCGTACCCCTTGATCCTGCCGGGGTCATCGCGCTGTCTCCGCCGCTGCGCTACACGAGCGAGGACGAGCTCATGCGCTGGAACGACGTCGCGTGTCCCGTGGTGTGCCTTGTCCCGGAGAACGACGACTACGTGCGCCCCGATGCGGCGCGAGAGCGGTTCGCCGGAGTGCCTCGGGCCGAGATCGTCGTGGGCGAGGGCATGGGCCACCTGTGGGTGGGGGAGCCCGCGGTGCGTACCGTGCTCGGTGAGGTGGCCGCGCGGATGCGTCCGGAGCTGCCGCCCCTGGAGTGGCACTGGCCCGATGATCGCGCCAGGGCCGAGGGAGCGATGGAGAGGTGGTCCGACCTATGAGTTTCGACCTCACGGGCAAGAAGGCGCTCGTCACCGGAGCCTCGCGGGGCATCGGCAGGGGTATCGCCCTCGCCTACGCGCGCGCCGGTGCTGACGTCGCCGTCCTCGCGCGCAACGCCGAGCTGCTCGCCGAGGTGGCCGGCGAGATCGAGGGCCTGGGCAGGCGCGCGGTCGTGGCCACGGCAGACGTCATGGACGCCGAGGCGACGCGCACCGCGACCGTGGAGGCAATCGCGGGACTCGGTGGCCTCGACATCCTCGTCAACAACGCGGGGGGCAACTCCTTCTCCATCCCGGTCGCGCAGATGCGGATGAGCGGATGGGAGAAGACCATGCGCCTCAATCTCGACTCGATCGTGCACATCACGCAGGAGAGCCTCCCGGCACTGGGCGACGGAGGCGGTGCCATCGTCAACGTTTCGTCCGTCGCCGGGTTGCGCGGCGCCCCGACCATGGCGCACTACGGCGCCGCGAAGGCGGCACTCATCTCGCTCACGCAGTCTCTCGCCGTCGAGACGGCGTGGATGGGCGTGCGGGTCAATGCGCTCGTCCCGGGGTGGATCGACACCGACCTCACCGACTTCCTGCGCGCGAGCGATGACGCGGAGCGCGCGGCTCTCGCCCGGGTGCCGATGCAGCGCTGGGGCCGCGTGGAGGAGATCGCCGAGCCCGCGGTCTTCCTCGCGAGCGATGCCGCCTCCTTCATGACCGGACAGGTGCTCGTCGTCGACGGCGGCCTGTCCGCGATGCCCTAGGCATCCCATGGCCCGTTATCTGCTCCTGCACGCCTTCCCCTTCGACGGGTCGATGTGGGACGGGGTGGCGGCAGAGCTCCGCGCCCACGGTCACGAGGTGCTGACCCCTGACCTGCGCGGCTTCGGGAGCGCTCCGCTGGGCGAGCGCTCCCCGGACATGAGCGTCCTCGTCGACGATGCCCTCGACATGCTCGGTGAGCGCCCCGCGGTCATCGCGGGATGCTCGCTGGGCGGCTACGTCGCGCTCGGCGTGGCGGCGCGACGTCCCGATCTCGTGGCGGCGCTCGCGCTCGTCGACACCAAGGCCACAGCGGATCCCGAAGCGGCCCGGGTCCACCGACAGCGGGTCGCGGACCTTGCCGAGGCAGGCGAGGCCTGGTCGACCGGGATGGTCGAGGGCCTCCTGGGATCGACGACCCGCGGCACGCGCCCTGACCTCGTGGCGCAGGTCGAGGCCGTCCTCTCCTCTGCCTCGCCACACACGGTCGCGTGGGTCCAGCGCGCGATGGCGGCGCGGCCGGATAGTCGCGAGGCTCTCGCGATGCTCACCGCGCCTGTCACCGTGGTGATGGGCGAGGAGGACACGATGAGTCCCCGGCAGGAGCAGGACCTCATGCGCGAGGCTGCGGCCCAGGCGGCGTGGGTGCCGATCCCCGGGGCCGGACACCTGACTCCGCTCGAGGCGCCCGAGGCGGTCGCGGCCGCACTGCTCGCACTCGTGGCGCGGGACTAGCCGGCTGCCTGCGGGTCCATGCCGACGGCGCGCATGATCTCTCGGACGAAGGCCTTGATCCCCGACGGCCACTGCGGATGCGTGCCGTCGCTCACGAAGTATTCGGGATTGTCCGCCGACACGGAGTACCAATCGGCGATGACGGCATTGGGATAGTCCGGCACCACCTTGGCGATGAGCTCGTTGTTGGGCTCCATCCAGGGGCGCGGGACGTTGGTATTGACGATGACGACACGCTCGCGATCGCTGAGGATGTCGAGCATCTCGCGAAGCTGGTCCTCGGTGACGATGCCGTTGGTGCCCGTGTGGATGACGACCGTGGGAGCGAGGAGCCCCTTCTTGCTGAGCTTCTGCACCCGCTCGAGCACACCGGAGGCCTGGCGGCTCACCTCGGCATCCACCTTGCTGCCGTCGATCTTCTCCATGAGCTGGCTCGCGACCCCGAGCATCACGGAGTCGCCGATGGCCGTGAGGGCGCCGTTGGAGTTGGTCGGCAGGCCATCCGCCGACGGCGTGCTCGGACCCTCGCTCGCCGCGGGGTCGGGGGAGGGAGTCGCGCCTCCGCTGGGCGTCGTGGCCGGCTCGTCGATGAGGATCTCCGACGGCCCCCCGTCATCGATGCCGATGGCGGCGGCGACATCCGCGGGAATCGCCTGATCCGCGGGCTTGGCCGTGGCCAGGCCGGCGCCCATGAGCCCGAGTGCCGCGATGGCGACTCCGCTGCTGGCCAGGATCCGCCGACCGAGGTAGGCGCGCTCGTCGGGCTCGGCCTCGCGCCAGCGCGTCATGAAGGCACCGATGGCACCACGACGAATGGGGATTTCGACGTACCGGTAGGAGAGCTCGGCGACGAGGAAGGTGAGCCCGAGCCTCAGGGCCAGCAGCGCGGGCCCATCGAGCGGGATGTCGAGGTCCGGACGGGTGATGACGTAGATCGGCCAGTGGTAGAGGTAGAGGCCGTAGGAGCGCTGACCGATATAGCGCCAGGGCTGCGATCCGAGCATCTTGCCGAAGGGCGCCCCGGGGTGGCTGGCCGCGGCGATGAGCACGCACACGACGCCGGAAAGGGCGAGGAATCCTCCGCGGTAGAGGAAGTTGGAGTACTCGCCCACCTGCCAGAAGAAGTAGAGGACGACGAGGAGCGCGAGGAAGCCCACGGCCGTGACCACGGCCTTCGCCCCGGCGGTGAGCCGGGTCGACAGGCGCCCGGGACGCCACACCATGGCCAGGGCGGCGCCCAGGAGCAGTCCCATGATGTGACTGTCGGACCCGAAGTAGGCGCGGCTGGGGTCGGCCTCCTGCGGATAGCCATTCGTGATGGCGAGGAAGGCCATCCACGCGGTCGAGGCAAGGGCCCCGATGATCGCGACGTAGAAGACGCCGCGACGTCCGCGCCAGCGCAGAAGGATGAGGACAAGCGCCGGCCAGAGGAGATAGAACTGCTCCTCGACCGCGAGGGACCACAGGTGCTGGAGGAAGGGCGGTCGGCCGATCGCCTCGAAGTAGGAGGCGTCCGAGAAGATGTACCACCAGTTGGTGACGTAGAAGAGAGACGCGATGGCGTCGGCTCGGAAGGACGCCGCAGAGTCGCGGTAGATGAACGCCGCGAGCATGCCCACGACCACGAGCATGAGCAGCAGCGGCGGCAGCAGGCGGCGCGCACGGGCGATGTAGAAGCGCTTGAAGTCGATGCGCCCGGAGCGGTTGTACTCCTCGACGATGAGGGTCGTGATGAGGAATCCGGAGAGGACGAAGAAGACGTCGACGCCGAGGAATCCGCCCTTCATCCACGTGAGATCCCCGTGGTAGAGCAGGACACCGAGTACGGCGAGGGCGCGGACACCGTCGAGGCCCGGGAGATAGCCCATCTCGCCGGCCCGGCGGCCGCGATCGAGGTGCCAGGGCTGGCGGTCGGTGATCTGGCTGGACGCCACCGTCGCCCCTTCCTGGTCCCGAGGGGGCGATGCCGACCTGCTCGCCCGGGTCATCGTACGCGGGCGAGCGCTCTCAAGCCCCAGCGAAACGGGTGATCTCCGGAAGGTGTCGCGCCCGCATCTCGGGGTCGCTCACGCCCAGGCCTTCCTCGGGGGCGAGGCACAGCACCCCGACCTTGCCCTGGTGGGCATTGCGGTGCACCTCGTAGGTGGCCTGGCCCGCGCCCTCGAGGGGGAAGGTCTTGGACAGGGTGGGATGCACCAGCCCGCGGGAAATGAGCCGGTTGGCCTCGTAGGCCTCGCGGTAGTTGGCGAAGTGCGACCCCACGATGCTCTTGAGATTCATCCACAGGTAGCGGTTGTCGTACTCGTGCATGAAGCCCGAGGTCGAGGCGCACGTGGTGATCGTGCCGCCCTTGCGGGTCACGTAGACGCTGGCACCGAAGGTCTCGCGCCCCGGGTGCTCGAAGACGATGTCGACGTCCTCGCCTCCCGTGAGCTCGCGAATGCGCTTGCCGAGGCGCTGCCACTCCTTGGGGTCCTGGGTGTGCTCGTCCTTCCAGAAGCGGTAGTCCTCGGCGCGTCGATCGATGATGAGCTCGGCCCCCATGGAGCGGCAGAGCTCCGCCTTGTCCTCACTGGAGACGACGCAGATGGGGATCGCCCCGCCGTTGAGCGCCATCTGGGTGGCGTAGGAGCCCAGGCCCCCGGTGGCTCCCCAGATCAGCACGATGTCGCCCTGCTTCATGCCCGCGCCGTTGCGGGAGACGAGCTGGCGGTAGGCCGTGGAGTTGACCAGTCCCGGTGCGGCCGCCTCCTCCCAGGTGAGATGGGCCGGCTTGGGTAGGAGCTGATTGGACTTCACGAGCGCGATCTCAGCAAGACCGCCGAAGTTGGTCTCGAATCCCCAAATGCGCTGATCGGGATCGAGCATCGTGTCGTTGTGCCCGAGCGGGCTCTCGA
>Ga0233451_10003109_pt1 | contig 14656 bp, 15 predicted proteins | sample 011ome_29_FD_183052 | JGI IMG/M metagenome (GOLD analysis project Ga0233451, IMG submission 183052) | Coastal salt marsh microbial communities from the Groves Creek Marsh, Skidaway Island, Georgia - 011504CT (spades assembly) | ecosystem: Environmental > Aquatic > Marine > Intertidal zone >...
TCCGCCTACGCCGCACCCTGCTCGGCGCGGCCCCCGGTGCGCTCGAGTGCTACCTGGTCCTGCGCGGACTGCGCACCCTGGCCCTGCGTCGCGCGCGGTCCCAGGCCAGCGCCCAGATCATCGCCGCACGCCTGGCCGAGCATCGCGCCGTCGAGCTCGTCCGCTATCCGGGGCTGCCGGACGATCCCGGGCATGCGCGCAGTGCGCGTCTCATGACCGGACCCGGCTTCATGATGTCCATCGACATCGCCGGGGGCGCGGAGGCTGCCCAGTCCGTCGCGGAGTCCACGCGACTGTGGGTCCACGCCACGAGCCTCGGTGGAGTGGAGTCGCTCATCGAGAGGCGTCGGCGCTGGCCCGCGGAGAACCCCCGCGTGCCGGAGGGCCTGCTGCGACTGTCCGTGGGGATCGAGGACCCCGAGGACCTCTGGACCGACCTGGCGCGAGCGCTGGGCGACTAGCCCAGCCGCGTCTCGGGCTTGGGTGAGCGTGACATGAAGGCCGCGAGCATCTCGTGCGGCTTCATTCCGTGATGCACCACCTGGACCACCTGCTCGGTGATGGGCATGTCGACGTCGTGCCGCTGGGCGAGGTCCAAAATGGACTGGCAGCTCTTGACGCCCTCGCACGTCTGCTTGGTCGCGGCGATCGTCTCGTCCACAGTGAGACCTGAACCCAGGTTGACGCCGAAGGTCCGATTGCGTGACAGGGGCGACTGGCATGTCGCGATGAGGTCCCCCACCCCCGCAAGTCCCATGAACGTCAGGGGGTCGGCACCGAGAGCAGTCCCGAGCCGAGCCATCTCCGCCAGCCCGCGGGTGATGAGCGAGGCCTGCGAGTTCTCCCCGAATCCCAGTCCCGCTGCCATCCCGTTTGCCAGGGCGATGACGTTCTTGACCGAGCCGCCGATCTCGACGCCCACCACATCGGTCGTCCAGTACGCACGGAAGTAATCGGTGGTGCAGGCGTCCTGGAGGCGCTGCGCACTGTCGCGATCCGAGCAGGCCACGGTGGTCGCAGCCGGCTGGCGCAGGGCGATCTCCCGGGCGAGATTGGGACCGGACACCACCGCGACCCGAGCCGTAGGCACCTGGGCGACCTCTTCGATGACCTGGCTCATGCGCAGCGTGGTACCGATCTCCACGCCCTTCATGAGGCTGACCAGCACGCTTCCCGGTGCAAGATCGTCGCGCCAGCGGGCGAGGTTGTCGCGGAGCGACTGAGCGGGGACAGCGAGGACGACGAGCGGGGCGCCGTCGAGGGCCTCGGCCGCGTCGGACGTCGCGCGCATCCCCGCAGGAAGCCTGATCCCCGGGTGGTAGCGCTCATTGACGTGGTCGTCGTTGATCTGACGAGCCACGTCCTCATCGCGACTCCACATCACGACGTCGCCCCCTGCATCGGCGAGGATCATCGCGAAGGCGGTCCCCCACGAGCCCGACCCCATCACCGCGACACGACTCATGCCGCCTCCCCTCTGCTCAGTTGCTCCTGGTCCGCCCGCACCTCGCGGAGCAGTGCGGTGATGGCTGCCATCACCCGGTCGGTGGCCTCGCGCAGGGAATCGGCATCGGGCTCGCCATCCGTGCGCAGATCATCGAGCTGCACAGGTGCACCGATGAGCACGTGCATCGTCTTGCGCGGGAAGACCTTGAACTCCTTGCGGTAGGGGCCCATGACCTCCTGGGCACCCCAGTGAGCCATGGGGATGACGGGGACCCCCGCGGTGAGCGCGATGCGCGCTGCGCCCGTCTTGGCCGACATCGGCCACAGATCCGGATCCTTGGTGATGGTGCCCTCGGGGTAGACGATGACGCATTCGCCGGCCGCCGCGGCTTCGACAGCCGCCTCCACCGCCACGGCAGCATCGCGCGTGCCCCGCACGACAGGAATCTGCCCCGCGCGACTGAGCACCCAGCCGACCACGGGGACGCGGAAGAGCGTGTCCTTGGCGAGGAACCGCGGTGGACGGCCGTTGTCCCAGAGCACGTGCGAGATGACGATCGGGTCGAACCACGAGAGGTGATTGGCGGCGAGCACCATGCCGCTGTCGACGTCGAGATGCTCCGTGCCGCGCCAGTCACGTCGGGTGATCACCATCATGAACGGCCTCAGGATGAAGGCCGCCAGCCGATAGGCGAAGCCCAGGCGGTCGCCCCTGGTCACGCGTGCCACGTCGACTCACCTCCCACCGCCGAAGTCTCCCAGGATCCGGGCGCCCCTGTCCTCCGGACGCGGATCGACGCCGTGGGATGCTCCCTGGATGCACGGAGGCTGGCGCATCGTCGTCCCGCTGCGACTGAGCGACGCCAAGACCCGGCTGTCGGCGCACGCCGCCCCACGCCGACGGGACCTCGCGGTCGCCATGGCCCTGGACGTCCTCTCTGCGGCCCAGGCATGCCCCGCAGTCGCGGAGGTCGCGCTCGTGGCCGATGGCCCCGGCATCGATGCTGTCCAGGCAGCGGGGATCCCCCCGGTGCTCGTCGAGATGGATCCTGGGGCCGGACTCAACGCGGCGATCCTCGCGGGTGCGACTGGCGCTCCAGGGCCCGTCGCCGCGCTTCTCGCAGACGTGCCCTGCACGACCCCCGAGGCCATCGCGACCGCCCTGGCGTCCTGCATGGCAGGCCCGGTCATCGTGAGCGATGCCGAGGGCATCGGCACGACCATGCTCGCCGCACGTGGCGTCCGGGACCTGCACCCGCACTTCGGGGCACGGTCACGCGCAGCCCACATCGCCGCCGGTGCGACCGAGGTTGCGGACCCCTCACCGGGTGCTCTCGCCGGGTTGCGCAGGGATGTCGACAGTGAGGTCGCCCTCTGGGATGCCCGGCGCCTGGGCTTGGGTGCCTTCACACGTGCCGTGCTTGCCCACTCATGATCGGGCCCGGACACACGAAGCGGGGCCGGGCATCACGCCCGACCCCGCTTCGATGAAGCGTGAGAACTACTTCTTCTTTGCGGCCTTCTTGGCCGGGGCCTTCTTTGCCGGGGCCTTCTTGGCGGGCGCCTTCTTTGCAGGAGCCTTCTTCGCCGGGGCCTTCTTGGCGGGCGCCTTCTTTGCAGGAGCCTTCTTCGCCGCGGCCTTCTTGGCAGGGGCGGCCTTCTTGGCGGCGGGGGCCGCCTTCTTGGCCGGAGCCTTCTTGGCAGGCGCGGCCTTCTTAGCGCCCGACACGACAGCCTTGAACTCCGCACCCGGGCGGAACTTGGGAAGCTTGGTGGCCTTGATCTGCACGGTCTCTCCGGTCTGCGGATTGCGGCCGGTGCGTGCCTTGCGGTCATGGCGCTGGAAGACGCCGAAGCCGGCGAGCGCAACCTTCTCGCCGCGAGCGACTGCGCGCTTCAGCTCGTCAAGGGCGGTCTCGATCACGTTGGCGACATCGCGCTTGCTGTGTCCCACCTGCACGGACACCGAGTCGATGAGTTCCTGCTTGTTCACTTAAGTCCCCTCCGGAGGGAAGTCGGACCGGCCCTCGGACCGGTAGGCCGGTCCCGCGACCGGCGACGAGCCTCACCCTAGTACGCCGACGCGGATGCGGCAGCGCCGACCCGGGTCAGCCCAGCGTGGTGGGAGTGAAGGCAGGACGCGTGGCTTCGAATCGCTCGATCGCATCGGCCTTCTGCAGGGTGATCCCGATGTCGTCGAGACCTTCGAGCAGTCGCCAGCGCACATAGGGATCGACGTCGAAAGGCGCCGTGAGATCGCCCGCGGTCACCGTCTGCGCCTCGAGGTCGACGGTCACCTGCGTCGTGGGATCGCTCTCGATCAACTCCCACAGCCGCTCGACGACGGACTGGTCGACCAAAGCGGTGAGCAAGCCAGCCTTGCCCGAGTTGCCGCGGAAGATGTCTGCGAAACGCGAGGACAGCACCACCATGAAGCCGTAGTCCTGGAGGGCCCACACCGCATGTTCACGCGATGAGCCCGTGCCGAAGTCCGGTCCCGCTACGAGGACGGACGCACCGGCGTACTGCGGCTGATTGAGGACGAACGACGGGTCCTGGCGCCACGCGTGGAAGAGGGCATCCTCGAAGCCGTGCCGCGTGATGCGCTTGAGGAACTCGGCGGGGATGATCTGGTCGGTATCGACATTGCTACGCCGCAGCGGCACTGCCGTGCCCGTGTGACTGACGAAAGCGTCCATCTGCTGCTCCTACGCGGTGACGAGATCGGCGGGCGAGGCGAGGTGCCCCGTGACGGCAGTGGCGGCGGCAACCTGCGGGGAGACCAGGTGCGTGCGTCCCCCCGGCCCCTGGCGCCCCTCGAAGTTGCGGTTGGACGTCGATGCACTTCGCTCGCCTGGGGTGAGCTTGTCGGGGTTCATCGCCAGGCACATGGAGCAGCCCGCGCCACGCCACTCGGCTCCGGCATCGAGGAAGACCTGATCGAGACCCTCGCTCTCAGCCTGGAGACGCACGCGCGCGGAGCCGGGGACGACGAGCATGCGGACACTGTCGGCGACCTGGCGTCCACGCAGGACGTCGGCGGCCGCGCGCAGATCCTCGATGCGACCGTTGGTGCACGATCCGAGGAAGACCGTGTCGATGCGCACCTCGCGCAGGGGCGTGCCCGGCGTGAGATCCATGTATTCGAGGGCGCGCTCGATGGCGACGCGATCCACTTCGTCGACGGCATCGTCCGGAGAGGGCACGTGTGCCGACAGCGGCAGGCCCTGGCCGGGATTGGTGCCCCAGGTCACGAAGGGGCTCAACTCGCTGGCCTCGATGATGACCTCGGCGTCGAAGACGGCGTCCTCGTCCGTGGTGAGCGAACGCCAGTACTCGACAGCCGCGTCCCACTCGGCGCCCCGAGGCGCGTGATCGCGACCCTCGAGGTAGGCGAACGTCGTCTCGTCCGGGGCGACCATGCCGGCGCGAGCACCGGCCTCGATCGACATGTTGCACAGCGTCATGCGGCCCTCCATGGACAGGCCGCGCACGCCCTCACCCCGGTACTCCAGGACGTAGCCCTGTCCCCCGCCGGTGCCGATGCGGGCGATCACGGCGAGGATGAGGTCCTTGGCGGTGACTCCGTCCGGCAGCGGGCCGTTGACCGTGATGGCCATCGTCTTGAAGGGCTTGAGCGGAAGCGTCTGGGTGGCGAGCACGTGCTCGACCTCGCTCGTGCCGATCCCGAAGGCAAGCGCGCCGAAGGCGCCATGGGTCGAGGTGTGCGAATCACCGCACACGACCGTCATGCCCGGCTGCGTGAGCCCCATCTGAGGACCCACGACATGCACGATCCCCTGCTCGACGTGCCCGAGCGAGTAGAGGGGGACGCCGAACTCCGCGCAGTTGTTGCGCAAGGCCTCGACCTGGGCCCGGCTCACCGGATCGGCGATCGGCTTGTCGACGTCGACGGTGGGGATGTTGTGATCCTCGGTGGCGATCGTGAGATCCGGGCGCCGTACGACACGTCCCGTGGCCCGCAGGCCGTCGAAGGCCTGGGGGCTGGTCACCTCGTGGACGAGGTGGAGGTCGATGTAGAGCAGGTCGGGCTCGCCCTCGGCACGACTCACGACGTGCGCGTCCCAGACCTTTTCAGCCAGCGTCTTGCCCATGACCACTCCTTAGGGGGATGGCCCCAGGGTAACGACGCATGAGAGAAGGCCCGACCCCCGGGGAGGGGATCGGGCCTTCTCGCGAGACTGCCGTCTCGCTCGCGTAGCCCCGACGGGATTCGAACCCGCGCTACCGCCTTGAGAGGGCGGCGTGCTAGGCCGCTACACAACGGGGCCGTGCGCACGTGAGAGAGCACGTGAACTCGCTGGGGTACCAGGACTCGAACCTAGACTAACTGAACCAGAATCAGTTGGGCTGCCAATTACCCCATACCCCATGGGTGACGCCTGGCTACGTGCTCCATGCGACCCGGAGAGTGTACCCGAGCCGTCCTCACGCCCCACCATCGGTGCGTGCGGCGCTATGCCATGGCGGAGGCGAGCCGGCGCAGGGTCTCCTCGCGGCCGAGGATCTCCATCGACTCGAAGAGCGGAGGCGACACGCGGCGTCCGGTGACGGCGATGCGCACCGCTCCGAAGGCCGCCTTGGGCTTCAGCCCCAGCCCCTCGATGAGGGCGCCGCGCAGGGCCTGCTCGATCGGGGCCGCCGTCCAGTCCGAGAGCGCCGACAGCGCCTCGCTCGCGGAAGCGATCACGCGCTGCGCATCCTCATCTGACACCGACTGATCGGGGTCGATCGCGAAATCCGCCGGGTCGACGAGCAGGAAGCCGACCATGCCCACGGACTGCGCGAGCGTCTCCATGCGCTCCTGCACGAGGGGCACGACTGCGGCGAGCACCTCGCGCTGAGCCTGGGTGGGAGGGTCGCTCACGAGACCGGCGCGGTGCAGGAAGGGCACCATGCGCTCGGCGAGCTCCTCGGGGCTGAGCGAGCGGATCCAATCGCCGTTGATGGCCGTGCACTTCCTCAGGTCGAATCGCGCGGGGTTGGGACTCACCCGAGAGATGTCGAAGGCCTCGGCCATCTGGCGCATGGAGAAGAACTCCCGGTCCTCCCCCATCGACCAGCCGAGCAGGGCGAGGTAGTTGAGCAGTGCCTCGGGGAGGTAGCCCTCCTCGCGGTACATGAGCAGGGCCGACTCCGGATCGCGCTTGGACAGCTTCTTGTTGCCCTCGCCCATCACGTAGGGCAGGTGGCCGAAGCGTGGGGTCGTGCCGTCTCCCACGCCGATGTCCGCGAGGGCGGCGTACATCGCGATCTGACGGGGAGTCGACGAGAGCAGGTCTTCGCCGCGCAGGACATGCGTGATCCGCATGAGGGCATCGTCGACGGGGTTGACCAGCGTGTAGAGCGGGTCGCCATTGGCTCGCACGATGACGTAGTCGGGCACGTGCTCGCGACCGAAGGTGAGCTCACCGCGGACGAGGTCGTCCCAGGACCAGTCCTGGTCGGGCATAGCGAAGCGGATGACGGCACTGCGCCCCTCAGCCTCGCGCTCGCCACGCTCCTGCGCGGTGAGGTGTCGGCAGCGTCCCGAGTAGCCCTGCGTGCGTCCCGCCGCCTTGGCCGCTTCGCGCTCGGCTTCGAGCTCTTCCGGCGTGCAGTAGCAGGGGTAGGCATGACCAGCCTCGACGAGGCGACGAGCAACATCGGCGTAGATGTCCATGCGCTCGGACTGCCGGTAGGGCCCGTAGTCACCGCCGACCTCAGGCCCCTCGTCCCAGTCGAGCCCGAGCCACCGCAGGGAGTCGAGGAGCATGAGGTAGGAGTCCTCGGAGTCGCGCTCGGCGTCGGTGTCCTCGATGCGGAAGACGAACGTGCCGCCGTGGTGGCGGGCAAAGGCCCAGTTGAACAGCGCGGTACGCGCCATGCCGACGTGGGGATTGCCCGTGGGCGAGGGACAGAAGCGCACGCGAATATCGGAGGAGGGCACGCGTGGAGCCTATCGGGGACCGCCCGAAGTCCCGTCGAGTGCGAGTACGGCGTACACGAGGTCGGCCTCCCATGCGTAGGCGCCGGAGACCCAGCCGGCACCGAGCTCCCCACCGAGGCGCTCGCCCAGGCGCGCGGTCCAGGCTCCATCGACCTGCTCGATGATCTCGGCCTCGTCGAATCCGATGAAGCGCCGCACGCGCGGGTGCGCGGCCTTGTAGATGCACTCCTTGGCCGCGAAGACGAGCGATGCGCTCCGCTCATCCGACCATCGCTCGCGTTCGGCCTCGCCGAGGCAACGCCGGAGGACAGCCCGCAGCCGATCACCCGTGACACGCGGGCACAGGTCCAGCCCGATGCCGGCGCCCTCGCGTCCGGCCACCGCACCGGCGACCCCACTGTGATGGCTGATCGATCCCGTCACGCCGTCGGGCCAGCGGGGCGCTCCCTCGTCCGTGCGCCCGAGCAGCCCGGCCGGTGCGTCCTCGCCGAGCCGGCGTAGCGACTCCGCAGCAGCGAGGCGCCCCGCGAGGAACTCCGCGCGCCGAGAGGCCGCAGGACCGTCGTCGACGATCGGCGTTACCTCCGCGATGGCGAGACGGGCACCCGCGCACCCCCGCGGCAGCGCGACGGGAAGATCGTCGAACGCCGCCGTCATCACGCGACGGTGTTGGCCAGGATCCCGATGCCCTCGATGGTGACCTCGACGTCATCGCCGTCGCGCAGGGGCCCTACCCCTGCCGGGGTGCCGGTGAGGATCACGTCGCCAGGCAGGAGTGTCATGACCTGGCTGATCCACGACACGAGCTTGGGCACGGAGTGCACGAGAAGCGACGTGCGCGAGGACTGGCGCTCGTCGTCCTCGACGTGGCAGGTAATCGCGAGATCCGAGACGTCGAGATCGGTGACGATCCAGGGACCGAGCGGGCAGAAGGTGTCGAAGCCCTTGGCGCGGCCCCACTGACCGTCCGACTTCTGGAGGTCGCGCGCGGTGACGTCATTGGCGCACGTATATCCCAGGATGACCTCGGAGACGCGCTCCTCGGGCACCTCACGGCAGAGACGGCCGATGACGATGGCGAGCTCGGCCTCGTGCTCGACCTGCGATGACATGGCCGGGAGCCGGATCTCCGCCCCGGGCCCGATCACCGAGGTGTTGGGCTTGAGGAAGATCATCGGCTCCACGGGGACGTCATTGCCCATCTCCGCCGCGTGCGCGGCGTAGTTGCGGCCCACCGCGATCACCTTGCTCGGCAGGACGGGCGCCAGCAGTCGCGCCTGCGCCCCGCTGACCTCCTGGCCGGTGAAGGTGATCTCCCCGAAGGGATGCACGTCGATGACACGAAGTCGCGCATCCACGGGAAGGTCGGAGTCACGATCGTCGACCCCGTCGACGGCCGCGAAGAGCACATCGGAGCCGACGGCGACGCGAGCGATGATCACGACCGAGACCCTACCGGCAGCGACCCTCAGGAGGTCGGGGCGGACGCGCGCAGCAGGCTGTAGGCGAGGGCATCCTCCAGGGCGATCCAGGATGCCGCGATCACGTTTTCGTGCACGCCCACCGTGCTCCAGGACTCATCGCCGTTGGACGTCCCGATGAGCACGCGCGTCACGGCATCGGTGCCGGCCACCCCCTCGAGGATGCGCACCTTGTAGTCGGTGAGGCGCACGCCCTCGAGTTGCGGGAAGAGCCGCACAAGGGCACGTCGCAGGGCCCGGTCCAGTGCGTTCACCGGGCCATTGCCCTCGGCGGTCACGATGACCCGCTCTCCCCCGGCATGGAGCTTGACGGTCGCCTCGCTCACGACGCGACCGTCGGACTGCTGCTCGACGATGGTGCGCCATGACTCAACCGTGAAGGGCTGGGGGCGTCCTCCCTGCGCCTCGTCGACGACGAGCAACTCGAAGGATGCATCCGCCGCCTCGAAGGTCCAGCCGGCGGCTTCGAGATCCTTCACGCGCTCGACGACCTTGGCGAGCGTCGCCGGGTCGTCGGCCGCATCGAGGCCGAGCTCGCGTGCCTTGAGTTCGACCGACGCGCGGCCGGCCATCTCGGTGATGAGGATGCGCTGGTCATTGCCCACGACCGCCGGGTCGATGTGGTTGTAGAGCTCGGCGTTCACCTTGAGCGCACTCGCGTGCAGGCCCGCCTTGTGGGCGAAGGACGACACCCCGGCGTAGGGCTGATGCGTGTCGGGAGCGATGTTGGCAATCTCCGCGATGGCGTGGGACACGCGCATGGTCTCGCGCAGCTTGCCCTCGGGGAGGACCCGCATGTCGAGCTTGGTCTCGAGGTTGGCCACGACGGGGAAGAGATCCGCGTTGCCCGTGCGCTCGCCGTAGCCATTGGCCGTGCACTGCACGTGGGTGACCCCGGCCTCGACCGCGGAGATCGTATTGGCGATGGCGCAGCCGGTGTCGTCCTGGCAGTGGATGCCCAGGCGGACCCCGGAGCGCTCCATCACCTCGCGGACGACCTCGTACATCCCGTGGGGCAGCATCCCGCCATTGGTGTCGCAGAGGACGCCGACATCCGCACCTGCCTCGAAGGCTGCCTGGAGGATCCGTACGCCGTAGTCGCGGTCATGCTTGTAGCCGTCGAAGAAGTGCTCCATGTCGAGGAAGACGCGGCGACCGTGCTCGCGGACGAAGCGCACCGTGTCGGTGATCATCGCGAGGTTCTCGTCCAGCGTCGTGCGCAATGCCTCCTCGACGTGGCGCACATCCGACTTGGCGACGAGCGTGATGACGGGCGCACCCGAGTCGAGGAGCGCGCGCACCTGGGGGTCGTCCTCCACTTTGACGCCGGCCTTGCGCGTGGCGCCGAAGGCGACGAGCTGCGCCGTCTGGAGGTGGAGCTCGTCCTGGGCGCGCGCGAAGAACTCGGTGTCCTTGGGCATCGCTCCGGGCCAGCCGCCCTCGATGAAGCCGACGCCGTAGCCGTCGAGCAGCCGCGCGACGGCCAGCTTGTCGTTGACCGAGTAGGCGATGCCCTCGCGCTGCGCACCATCGCGCAGCGTCGTGTCGTAGACATGGAAGGAGTCCCCCAGGGGCAGGGTGGCCATGTCGTCCTCCTCAAGCAAAAAGCCCCCCGCGGGTGCGAAGGGCTGCGCATCGATGCCGCGTCGCGGCGCCGATGCGCTAGGTAATGATGATGCTGCTGTGCACGATGGGGAGTCTAGACCCTCGAGGAGCCGCCCGGTAGGGGGGTGCGCGGCCCTACGCGTCGATGATCTTGTGCATCCAGGCGTGCTTGTCGGGCGCTGCGCCGGTCTGGATATCGAGGAGCGCCTGGCGCAGCCGCATCGTCACCTCGCCGGCTCCGCCGTTGCCGACGGTCCAGCTGCCCACCCGTGACTTGACCTCTCCCACCGGGGTCACGACAGCCGCGGTCCCGCAGGCGAAGACCTCCGTGATCTCCCCGGAGGCGCAGCCCGCCTGCCAGTCCTCGACGCTGATGCGCCCCTCATCGGCCCTGATGCCCAGATCCTGGGCGACGGTGAGCAGCGAGTCGCGCGTCACACCCGGCAGGAGGGCGCCGGTGAGCGACGGAGTCATGATGCGCGCCTGGTCGCCGGAGCCGTAGACGAAGTAGAGGTTCATGCCGCCCATCTCCTCGATCCACCGATGCTCGGCGGCGTCGAGCCAGACGACCTGGTCGCACCCGTGCTGGGCGGCCTCGGCCTGCGCGATGAGGGAGGCGGCGTAGTTGCCCGCGCACTTAGCCTCGCCGGTGCCTCCCGGCGCGGCACGCACGTAGTCGTCGGAGAGCCACACGCTCACCGGGTGCACGCCCTTGGAGAAGTACGCGCCGGCGGGCGAGGCGATGAGGAGGAACTGATACGTGTTGGAGGGCCGCACACCCAGGCCCACCTCGGTGCCGAGCATGAAGGGCCGCAGGTACAGCGACGTCTCGCCGCCGGTGGGCACCCACTCGCGATCGGCGCTCACGAGTGCGGCGATCGAGCCGATGAAGAGCTCCTCGGGCACCTCGGCCATCGCCAGGCGACGTGCGGAGTTGTTGAAGCGCGTGGCGTTCTTGAGCGGGCGGAAGAGCCAGATGGAGCCGTCGGCGTGACGGTAGGCCTTCATGCCCTCGAAGATCGCCTGGCCGTAGTGCAGGAAGTTGGTCGCCGGGTCGAAGGTGAGCGGCTGGTAGGGCACGAGCTCGGCGTCATGCCAGCCCTCGTCCGCCGTCCAGGTCGCCCGCACCATGTGGTCGGTGTAGTGCTGGCCGAAGCCCGGGCTGGCGAGGATCTCGGAGCGGCGCTCGGGGGACGTCGGCGCAGGGTGCGCTGCAGCCGTGATCGGCCACAGGTGCGTGTCCGCCAGGCCCGGGGTCTGCGCCGAAGTCGTCATGCGCCGAGATTACTCAGCCGGCCGCGCCCGCCGCGAGCGCGTCGCCGATCTCGCTCGTGCTCCGAGCAGCACTTCCGCGCGAGGCGAGGTCTGAGGCCACGGCCGCCTCGACCCGCTGGGCCTTGGCCTCCTCGCCGACGAAGTCGAGCAGCAGCGCCAGGCTCATGACCGTGGCGGTCGGATCGGCCTTGCCCTGGCCGGCGATATCGGGGGCGGAGCCGTGGACCGGCTCGAACATGCTCGGGTTGCTGCGGCTCGGGTCGAGGTTGCCGCTCGCCGCCAGGCCAATGCCCCCCACGATCGCCGCCCCGATGTCGGTGAGGATGTCGCCGAAGAGGTTGTCGGTGACGACGACGTCGAAGCGCTCGGGCTGGGTGATGAAGAACATCGCCGCCGCATCGACATGCTGGTAATCGGTCTTCACGTCCGGATACTCCGCGGCCACGCGGTCGAACGTGCGCTTCCAGAGGCTACCGGCATTGGTGAGGACATTGGTCTTGTGCACGAGAGTGACGTGCTTGCGTCGCTTCATCGCGCGGTTGAAGGCCTCGCGAATGATGCGCTCGGCACCGTACGCCGTGTTGATGCTCTCCTCGGTGGCGACCTCCTGGGGGGTGCCGCGGCGGAGCACTCCCCCGGCGCCGACGTAGGGCCCCTCGGTGCCCTCGCGGTAGACGACGAAGTCGATGTCGTCTGGCCCCTTGCCAGCGAGCGGCCCGGTGACGCCCGGGTAGAGCTTCACGGGGCGGTAGTTGACGTGGTGATCGAGCTCGAAGCGCAGCGGGAGCAGGACTCCGCGCTCGAGCACGCCCGGAGGCACCGTGGGATCGCCGATGGCACCGAGCAGGATCGCGTCGTACGAGCGCAGCTCCTCGAGCACCGCGGGCGGCAGGGTCTCGCCGGTGCGGTGGTAGAGCCGAGCCCCCAGGTCGTACTCCTGGGTGGTCACGGTCATGTCGCCGCGTACGGCGTCGAGGACCTTGAGGGCCTCCGCCACCACCTCGGTGCCGATGCCGTCGCCGGGGATGAGAGCGATGTTGAGGGTGCGCGCCATGGGCGGAAGGCTAGTCGGGCGTGCGAAGGATCAGGACGCGAGGTAGCGGCGCAGGGCCTCGCGCATGATCGCGCTCGCCGTCGCCCCCTCGGCCTCGATACGGGTCTCGAGATCGCTGAAGAGCTCCGGGTCGAGGCGGACCTGCACCACGCGAGAAGGCCCGTCGCCCAGCATCGGGCGACCGCGTCTGAACCTGCCGAGTTGATGCGGCTCGAACCCTGCTTCGGCGTCGGCTGCCCACTGGTCGAGTTGGGCGTCCGTCGGGGTGCCCGGGTAAACCCAGGTCTCGTAGTCGACGTCGGTCTGTCGAATACCCCTACCGGTCATGTCGTCGGTCCTCAGTGAGATACGGCACGTACTTGCGTCTCATAGGCATGGCGTGGATCACACGCGTCACCTCATCAGTGTCGCGAACCGTGATGACCTCCATGAGCCTCCCGGCTGCGTCAGCACCCAAGTGCAGAGTCACACCCGGGCCTTCCTCCATGGCCATGAGACTCAGCACCGCGTGGACGAGCACGTGGAGGATGTCGTGATCGGCAAGGCCGTGCTTGCGCGCGCTGCGGTGGATGCGAACCCAGCCATGCCCACTAATGTAGTACATAAAGACGGCAGCGACCTAGTCCACGATCTGGACCCGGGAGACCTCTCCCACTGCCGTAAGGGTGTCGTCGGCAAGGACGAGCGTGGCGCGCATGGGAGCCGTGCGGGAGATCGACATCACCTCTCCGTCCGGACCCTGGGTGAGGGTGGTCGTCTTCACCAGTGCGCCGGACTTGCGGGCATTCACCTCGAGCGTGACCGAGGCCGGGCGCTCGTGGACGACGACGCCGTCGACGATGCGCTGCACGGTCACGGCGATGGTCGACCGGGTGAGCGCCGCGCTGGTGAGGGGGCCCGAGATGCGCGCCATGCCCGGGATGGGCGCGCTCGGATCGATGACCAGGCGCGTGGTCATGCACCCGGTGAGGTCGCACGCCGAGCGGGACAGATCGAGCTCGAGAGGCAGGGGGCGCAATGCACGGGACTGTCCGCCGGGCGAGTGCAGTCCGAAGCCGATGCGACCCGACCACGACCCGGTCACTTCGAGGGAGACCGCAGTGCGGACCTCGGGAAGGTCGGGACCGGGCTTCGCCGCCAGGGCAGGCACGGGGACGAAGACGGCGCAGATGAGGCCGGCGCTGAGGGCAGCGGCGGCGAGGGCAGCGAGCGGCGTACGCATGGGGACCTCCGGGAGTGTGACGTCAAGGACCCGCGGAACGTAGGCAGCCGGCAACCTCCTGCGGCCCCATGGCAGAGCCCCTGTGGATGACCGACCACGGCGCGCCCTGGGGACGGCCCGGCTGGTACCCTCGTCTCGATGTCAACGCAGCGCCTCCTCCTTGGTCGCCGCGACGAGGCCTAAGGGCTCCCACTAGGGGCCCACGCCGGCCCCCTCGTCGCGGAGTTCTTGCTGCGCCGGTCCTCCCCCACTCGTCCCCGAGGAGACCGAACATGACCACCGACATCCACGAGCAGCGCAACCCCCAGCAGCCCTCGCCCATGGCATGGCAGCGCTACAGCGCCTACCGGCCCGTCGAGCTGCCGGACCGCACCTGGCCGAGCCAGGTCATCACCCAGGCTCCGCGCTGGTGCGCCGTCGACCTGCGCGATGGCAACCAGGCACTCATCGATCCCATGTCGCCCGCCCGCAAGAAGAAGATGTTCGAGCTCCTGGTAGCCATGGGCTTCAAGGAGATCGAGGTCGGCTTCCCGTCGGCCTCGCAGACCGACTTCGACTTCGTGCGCATGCTCATCGAGGAAGACATGATCCCCGATGACGTCGTCATCCAGGTGCTCACGCAG
>Ga0233451_10003119_pt1 | contig 14627 bp, 12 predicted proteins | sample 011ome_29_FD_183052 | JGI IMG/M metagenome (GOLD analysis project Ga0233451, IMG submission 183052) | Coastal salt marsh microbial communities from the Groves Creek Marsh, Skidaway Island, Georgia - 011504CT (spades assembly) | ecosystem: Environmental > Aquatic > Marine > Intertidal zone >...
GCATGTCCCAAGCCTTGTTCAAAGCCGCCGAAAGCTGGCTTGGTCATCGCAAGGGCGGTGTGGCGATGGCCGCCGTCGGAGCATGTGCAGGCTTTGGGGCGATCTGTGGATCCTCATTGGCCACTGCGGCGACCATGTCCCGCGTGGCCTTGCCGGAATTGCGCCGCTATGGGTATTCGGGCGGCTTTTCGACGGCAACTTTGGCGGCGGGCGGCACTTTGGGCATTTTGATCCCGCCTTCGGTGGTCTTGGTGATCTATGCTTTGCTGACCGAACAAAACATCGCCAAGCTCTTTCTCGCAGCCTTTATCCCCGGCATTATCGCGGCCTTGGGATATGCTGTGGTGATCGCGATTTATGTGCGTGTAAATCCGGGCTCTGCCGGTGTGCGCGGCCGAATTGCGTATTCTGATCGGTTCAAGGCCTTGTTTGACGTGTGGCCTGTCTTGATCGTCTTTGGCCTTGTGGTTGGTGGGATTTATGGCGGGATTTTCACCCCGACCGAAGGCGCGGCTGTTGGCGCATTGGGCACAGGCATTTTGGCATGGAAAGCGGGGGGATTGACCCGCGCGTCACTGGCCGAAAGCTTTTACGTCACGGCCCGATCCACCGCGATGATTTTTTTCATTGTTTTGGGCGCTGCGTTTTACAACGGGTTCTTGGCCCTGACACAAGTGCCCCAAGAAATTGCAAACTGGGTTGGTGGATTGGGATTGAACCCGTTCATCATCCTTGCGGTCATTCTTATATTCTATCTGATTTTGGGCTGTTTTATGGACAGTCTTTCCATGATCCTTTTGACGATCCCGATCTTTTGGCCTGTGATGCAGGAACTGGATTTCAATTTCGTGTCTATGGCCGATCTACATGCCGCCAAAGTGCAGCAAGCCTTGGCCAAAGGGGTTGAGGTCGCGCCGGATCTGTTGAACGAGGTGAAAGCAATCATTGCTCAAGGGGGTGAATTGACCCGCGAACAGCTTAAGGCGCTTGAAATTCGCGGAACATCGCAGGGGGCGTTGAACCGCGTCAATTTGGAACAAGTGGCGATCTGGTTCGGCATTTTGGTTTTGATCGTTGTCGAGGTTGGATTGATTACGCCGCCTGTTGGGATGAATTTGTTTGTCATCAACTCAATGGATCGTAACACACCAATCACAGACACGTATAAAGCGGTGCTATATTTTGTGGCCTCTGATCTTTTGCGCGTGGTTGTGTTGATGGCCTTTCCGATCATCACCTTGATTTTCATACCGATCATCTGATGCGTTAGGGCCCCAGACATGAACCTTGACGGGATAGGGGCAATCGTTGTGGGTGGGGCGCATGGTCTAGGGGCGATGATCGCTCGCGCGCTGGGGGACGCCGGCGCGGATGTTTCAATCTTTGATATTGACGGTGCCAAAGCGGCCGAGGTTGCCGCGGCGTTTGGGGGTTATTCCCAACACTGCGACCTGCGGGATGAAACGGTGGTTGCAGCTTGCGTCACATCGGCGATGTCACGCTTTGGCCAAGCGGCGCGCGTAATTGTGAACTGCGCCATGTTTTCCGTCGATGCCCCCATCATCGGCCCCGAGGGCAAGGTGTTTTTGCCATTGTTCAACAATGCCGTCGCGGTGAATTTGATCGGTATCAATACATTGATCAGTTATGGTGTTCAGGCCATGATCGACATGCCCCCGATGGAACATGGGACATGCGGCATCATTATCAATGTTCTGCCCTTGGGGACGGGAAATCCAACCCAAACATCCCCTGCAACATATGCATCAACGATGGGTGCGCGCGCCTTGATCGAGGCCGCAGATCATGGGTTATCAGCGCGAAAAATTCGATGTCTGACCATGGATGTTGATGTTTCTGCGCCAGACAAAGCGGTAAAAACCATTTTGAATCAGATTGCATCTGCATAATAGTGCAAAAAATAGTCTCATATTAAAATTAAGTGCACAATGATGCATGATACGTTGTATTCTGCGTGTATCACGTGATTCAAGTGAAAGCGTAAAATATGTCAGAAGAACAGTTCCACGATTTGGTCGCCACAATCGCCAAATTCATCGGGGATCGCCCCTTGGACGATGCGCTTGAGGCTGCACTCAATTCCGAATTTGGACCCAAAAGTGCAACGTTTGATACGCTGACGTCCCTGTGCGCGACGGGCGAAGACCAAGGGTGGCTCATGTCCCGCGAAGCAGGCGGTATAAAATTTGGCCGCGCCGTGAAACCAGGCGACATCGCGGGCAATCTGAGCGTGGACGTTGTGCGCATGAAAGATGTCAAAGGGCCGCATTACATTCATACAACCGGCGAAATTGGGGCAATCATGCCGATCACGGGCACCCCAAAAATCGACGGTAAAACCAAGGGGTGGTATGTTTATCCACCAAACTCTGACCATCATCCCACAGTCACCGATGGGGATGCTTATGTTTTGTATTTCCTGCCTGACGGCGCAATCGAATTTACAGGCAAAGCCTAGGTCAAACACTTGAACACCGACACGGTAGGGAGGCCTGTCAATGTCCAACAACGCAGCACTTTATTTCGTTGATCGCCACCTGTCCGAAGGGCGCGCCGACAAAACCGCCTTTGTCGAAGCAGACGGTCGCAAAAGATCCCTGACCTATGGCGCATTGGCGCAGCAAACATCGCAATTTGCCGGCGCATTAACCCGCGCAGGGATCCGCCGCGAAGAGCGGATGGCCATGATCGTGGTGGATGAATTGGAATTCCCGATTGCATTTTGGGGCGCACTCAAGGCTGGTGTGGTTCCAATCCCACTCAATACGCTGTTATCAACCGATGTCTATCGCGACATCGTAAATGACAGCCGTGCCACCGTATTGATGGTCTCGGCCGTGCTGTGGGAAACAGTGGCGCCAATTGTTCAAGATATCCCAAGCTTGACCCATGTTATTGTGGTCGGCGACACCAAAGACGGTGCAACGTCTTTTGATGATTTCATACACGGCGCCAAAGAACTGGCCACCACAGAGGCCAAGGCGGATGAATTGGCGTTTTGGCTATATTCCTCGGGGTCCACTGGGTTGCCAAAAGGTGTGCGCCATTTGCACGAAAACCTGCAAGCCACATCTGATACATTCGGTGCGCAAGTTTTGGGCATTCGCGAAACCGACGTGGTCTATTCGGCGGCAAAATTGTTCTTTGCCTATGGTTTGGGCAATGGCATGAGCTTTCCAATGTCGGTTGGGGCAACGACGATCCTATGGGCGTCGCGCCCAACACCTGCGGATACGTTTGACATTTTAACGACACATCGCCCAACCATTTTCTGCGGTGTGCCAACGCTGTTTGCCGCGATGTTGGCCCATGCGGAAAAATCCCCGATCGAGGGTGAGATTGCGGTGCGTCTATGCACGTCCGCTGGCGAAGCCTTGCCACGTGAGGTTGGTGAGAAATGGCAACGCCAATTCGCAAGCGAAATCGTCGACGGTGTTGGATCGACCGAGATGCTGCATATCTTTCTATCCAATGCACCTGGAAATATCCAATATGGCACCTCAGGCGTTGCCGTGCCGGGATATGAGCTTCGGGTCGTCGATGAAAACGACAACGACGTAGAGGTCGGGGGGATTGGTGAATTGTTGGTCAATGGCCCGTCTTCTGCAGAAAGCTATTGGAACCGCCGCGAAAAATCCAAAGCGACGTTCCAAGGATATTGGACCCGCACAGGCGACAAATACGAAAAATTGGACGGAGGCCGATTGGTATACTGTGGCCGCACCGACGATATGTTCAAAGTTTCGGGCATCTGGCTTTCCCCGTTCGAAGTAGAACAAGCCTTGGTCGAACATCCCAGCGTTCTTGAGGCAGCCGTTGTTCCATACCGTGACAAAGACGGGTTGGAAAAACCGCGTGCTTTTGTTGTTCTAAAAGACGGTGAACGCGCCGATTGCGTGGATACATTGAAAGATTTTGTAAAAGACAGGATCGGCAAATGGAAATACCCGCGCAAGGTGGATATCGTGACCGATTTGCCGAAAACCGCCACGGGTAAAATTCAACGGTTTAAATTGCGCGATGTCGATTGAGCATGACTGGGGTAGGGACGGGTTCATAACCATCAAGGGCAGGGCGCTTGAATGTGTAAGCTTTGGATCATCCCCCTCTGATACCGCCACAATCATCCTGTTGCACGAAGGATTGGGCTGCGTCGCCCTGTGGCGGGATTTTCCACAACGCCTAAGTGACGCCACAGGCTGTGGCGTTTTTGTTTATTCCCGCGCAGGTTATGGTCAATCCGATTTGGACAGCCTGCCGCGTCCTCTTGATTACATGACGCGCGAGGCGGTGGATGTGCTGCCCCATGTCATCGACGCAATTAGTGCGAAAAAGGTGATCTTGGTCGGTCATAGCGACGGGGCAAGCATCGCGGCGATTTATGCGGGGTCATTTAATGATCCGCGCCTTGGGGCGATTGTATTGATGGCGCCGCATTTCTTTACCGAACCGATAGGTTTGGCCGAAATTGAACGGGCCAAGATTGTGTTTGAAACAACCAATTTGCCCGCAAAAATGGGTAAATATCATCGACATCCGGAACATACATTTAGGGGATGGAATGACAGCTGGCTGCACCCTGATTTTGCGACATGGGACATCACCGATGTGATCGACTATATCCGCGTGCCCTGTCTTTTGATCCAAGGGGAACAGGACCAATATGGTACGATGGCGCAATTGGATGTCGTTCAAGACCGATCCTATGCACCTGTGGATCGGGTGAATATCCCCGATTGCAAACACACCCCATTTGCCGAACAACCGCAGGTGACTTTGGATGCCATTGCTGATTTTGTGGCTCATCTTGATCGGTTTGACCCGTTGGGGCGCAATGCAAGGTGAGTTCGCGCAATACCTGCCTGATTGGGCCTATGTTCCAGGTGTCACGCCGCGCCACCCTGAGGGGTGGTTTTCCGATTTAAAAGACAGCTTTCGCACACATACACCGTTGGAAATCTTTGGGGATACGCTGCTGTTTCGGGTTGGGTTATATTATCTTGATCACGGCTATTTCTGGGAATGCCACGAAGTCGTTGAACCCCTGTGGTTGGCAGCCCCCGCCCGCAGCGCAGAGCGCATCTTTTTTCAACTGATTATCCAAGTCGCAAATGCTGGGTTAAAGCGTAAAATGGGGCGCATGAATGCCTATTCGCGCTTGGTGGGCATGGCCGAGACCCTCGCGTCAGACCTGCGATCACGCGGTGTGGACGCCATTTATGGGATCAAATTGGCGGATATAATGTATTATACTGCATAATTATCTCGTTATGAGATCATTATTGCACTATCATGCCACCTTCATGTTTACCGCCCACAGGGATTCGCAGTAGCGTCAGTTAAAGCCAAAATAAGGACAGCCCAGATGACCAAGTTGATTGATTTTCGCACCAACCCATCAAAATATAACCATTGGCACGTGGAATATAATGGACCCGTCGCATCCTTGATCATGGATGTGAATGAAGATGCCGGTTTATTTGAAGGCTACCAGCTGAAGCTGAATTCATATGACCTTGGCGTCGACATCGAATTGAATGACGTCGTACAGCGCATGCGCTTTGAACATCCAGAGGTCAAAGTTGTTGTTATGAAATCTGGCAAGGAAAAAGTGTTCTGCGCCGGTGCCAACATCCGCATGCTGGGGGGCGCGGCCCATAGCCACAAGGTGAATTTCTGTAAATTCACCAACGAAACCCGCAACGCGTTTGAGGCCGCTGAACAAGAGTCTGGTCAGAAATATGTTGCCGCTGTGAAGGGTGCCTGTGCGGGCGGCGGTTATGAATTGGCGCTTGCGTGCAATTACATCATGCTCACAGACGATGCGCAGTCCTCTGTATCACTGCCCGAGGTTCCTCTTTTGGCCGTTTTGCCTGGTACGGGCGGGTTAACGCGTGTCACGGACAAACGCAAAGTGCGGCGCGATTTGGCGGATATCTTTTGTTCGACAGAAGAAGGCGTAAAAGGCAAACGCGCCCAAGACTGGCGTTTGGTGGATGAGGTGATCGCGAATTCAAAATTTGACGCGACCGTTGCAGAACGCGCCGCACAGTTTGCCGCAGAATTGTCAAAAGGGGATGACCGCCAAGGCATCACCTTGGGCGATTTGGACCGCAAAATTGATGAGAATGGCAACGTTACCTATTCCTTGGTCGAAGTTGCGATTGATCGCGACGCGCGGTCGGCAACCATCACGCTTCATGGCCCGGCCGACGATGCGCCACGCGATATGGCGGCGTTTCATGCGCAAGGCGATCAGGCATATTTGCTGCGTTTGGCGCGTGAATTCGAAGACGCGATTTTGCATCTGCGTCTGAACGAAATGGAATTGGGTCTGTGGGTGTTCAAAACCCAAGGCGATCCAGAGCGTCTTTTGGCACATGAAAAGCTGTTGGCGGATAATGCCGATCATTGGCTGGCAAACGAAGTCCGCCATTTCTGGAAACGCACCTTGAAACGGGTTGATGTGACGTCACGGTCCTTGGTGGCCTTGGTCGAACATGGGTCCTGTTACGCGGGTGTTTTGGCCGAATTGCTCTGGTCTGTTGATCGCAGCTATATGATGGAAGATGAATTCGAGGGCGACAATCGCCCAATCGCAACCATCACATTGTCACCCGACAACTTTGGCACATACCCAATGGGCAATGGTTTGACCCGCCTTGAAACCCGTTTCTTGGGCGAAGACACACGGGTTGACGACCTGAAAGGCAAAATCGGCGACGCGATGGAGGCATCCGACGCAGAGGAAAACGGTTTGGTGACCATGATCCTGGACGACATCGATTGGGAGGACGAAGTGCGCATTTTCCTAGAAGAACGTGCCAGCTTTTCACCCGATGCGATGACAGGGATGGAGGCCAACCTGCGCTTTGCGGGTCCTGAAACAATGGAAACACGGATCTTTGGCCGTCTTACAGCATGGCAGAACTGGATCTTTAACCGTCCGAACGCAGTTGGTTCGAACGGTGCGCTACAACGCTACGGCACAGGTGTGCGTGGTGAATATAACTTGGAACGCGTGTAAGCCGCGTTAGGAGGACAAACAATGCTAGACTTAATCAACGTAAGCTATGACACTCAGATCCCCAACAACGTTGGGCTCAGTTCAGACAAAAAGGTTCTGAAAGCGCTCGAAAAATGGCATCCGGGTTATTTGGATTGGTGGAACCGTCTGATCCCCCAAAATTTCCAAGAATCCATGGTTTATCTGCGTACGGCGGTTTCGGTGGATCCAAAGGGTTGGGCGAAATTCGACTATGTCAAAATGCCTGAATACCGTTGGGGCGTCTTGCTGGCCCCCCAAGCCGAAGGCCGCTTGATCCCATGTGGGGAACATGCCGGTCAACCCGCATGGCAAGAGGTTCCAGGCGAATATCGCAATATGCTCAAACGTTTGATCGTGATCCAAGGCGACACAGAACCAGGATCGGTTGAACAACAGCGTTTCTTGGGCCTGACTGCGCCATCACTCTATGACATGCGCAACCTGTTCCAAGTCAACGTAGAAGAAGGCCGCCACCTTTGGGCGATGGTCTATCTGCTGCAAAAGTATTTTGGCAAAGATGGTCGCGAAGAGGCAGATGATCTGCTGCGTCGATCATCAGGTTCTGACGAAGCGCCACGTATGTTGGGTGCGTTCAACGAAGAAACACCTGACTGGTTGTCGTTCTTTATGTTCACCTATTTCACCGACCGCGACGGGAAAATGCAGCTTGAGTCTTTGGCGCAATCCGGCTTTGATCCGCTGTCGCGCACCTGTCGGTTCATGTTGACCGAAGAAGCTCACCACATGTTCGTGGGGGAAACAGGCGTGGGCCGCGTGATCCAACGCACCTGTGAAGCCATGAATGAGGCAGGCATCACCGATCCCTATGCGATTGGCCGTGTGCGTGATTTGGGTGTGATCGACCTGCCAACGATCCAGAAAAAGCTGAATATGCACTATTCCCTGTCATTGGATCTGTTTGGTCAAGAGGTGTCCACAAACGCCGCCAACGCGTTTAACGCAGGGATCAAAGGCCGTTACATGGAACACCGCATCGACGATGACCACATGTTGAAAAATGACACATATCTGGTCAAGAACATCGTCAACGGTCAGATTGTCACCGAAGAGGTGCCCGCATTGACCGCAATCAACATGCGTCTTCGCGATGACTATATCCGTGATGCGGCAGGCGGCGTTGGGCGTTGGAACAAGATCATCGAAAAATTGGGCATTGATTTCAAACTTGTCCTGCCACACGAGGCATTCCATCGTCAAATCGGCGTCTTTTCGGCGATCAAAGCCAATCCAGACGGCGACATCATTTCAAATGACGAATGGAACAAAAACGTCGCCAACTGGCTGCCAAACAAAGAAGATGGTGCTTATATTCAATCGCTTATGGTGCCTTGCTATGAACCAGGCAAATTCGCAGGTTGGATTGCCTCGCCAAAGGTTGGCATCGACAACAAACCAGGTGATTTCGAATACGTGAAATTGCACATGGCCTAAGGGTCCGATCCAAAGGCTCCGCCGCTCGGGGCCTTTGATTTCCAACGGGAGGTTCACATGATCATCGACAGAAACAGTCGCGTTCCAAAGCAAGTCAACACCATCGCCAAACCGCGCGAAGGCTGCCTAAACTGCAAAGATTGCCAAGGCACCTGTTGGCAGATTTTTGAAATGTGGTCCCTTCCCGAAGCATTGTCACGCCGAGGTGCAAAATGAACGCCCCTGTAAAACAGCATTTGATTGATCCGGAAATTTGCATTCGTTGCTATACTTGCGAAATGACGTGCCCTGTGGGTGCGATCGAGCACAATGATGACAATGTTGTCGTCAACGCGGATGCCTGCAACTTTTGTCTCGACTGTATTCCGGTATGCCCAACAGGGTCGATTGATGAATGGCGTTTCGTGGAAACCCCTTATTCATTAGACGAACAGTTTGATTGGACCGAACTGCCCGCCCAACAGGAATTTGCAGCCGTGGCCGAAACAGGCACAGGCGAAAGCGCAGACGACGCGATTTCCGCGCTTATTGCAGACGCGCACAAGGGGGCAGGTGGCAAGGCCAAAGCACCCAAATCAGCGGCGAAACCAACGATCAACCTCTATAATCTGTCAAAACCTGCGGTGGCCAAGGTGACGGGGAATTTCCGCCTCACCAAGGATGAAAGCCACGATGTGCGTCACATCATCCTTGATTTCGGCGCGCAGCCCTTTCCCTATCTCGAAGGTCAATCGGTTGGCATTATTCCCCCGGGAGTGGACGAAAAAGGCAATCCACATCTTCCGCGCTTGTATTCCATTTCATCCCCACGCGATGGCGAGCGGGCAGGGTATAATAATCTCTCACTGACGGTCAAACGCGATGAAATGGGGCTGTGTTCCAACTATATCTGCGATTTGAACATCGGGGACGAAGTTCGCGTGACAGGTCCGTTCGGATCGACATTCCTGTTGCCTGATGATCCAGATGCGCGTCTTTTGATGGTTTGCACAGGTACGGGCTCTGCCCCGATGCGGGCCTTTACGATGCGACGCCAACGTACTTTGGGCGGAAAATCGGGGGGCATGGTGATGTTCTTTGGCGCCCGCACCGCAGATAGCCTGCCGTATTTTGGCCCTTTGAAAAAGGTGCCAAGCGACATCTTGGAACAGAATCTTGTCTTTTCCCGCGAAGGAACCAAGGAATACGTCCAAGACCGCATGATCAAAGACGAAGAGCGCGTCGCGGAATTGTTAGAGGACCCAAACACACATGTTTACATTTGTGGCTTGCGCGGCATGGAAGAGGGCGTCGAAAAAGCCTTTAGAAATATTGCCGAAAGCATTGGGCAACAATGGGTTGCACTTCGTGATGTGATGCGAGAAGAAGGCAGATATCACGTCGAGACCTATTGATGACACACAGACCAGCCACCGCATATGAACATGAAATTCGCGTGTCTTGGGGCGATTGTGACCCCGCGCGGATTGTCTATACGGGCAAGCTTCCTGCCATGGCCCTTGAGGCAATCAATGGATGGTGGGAAGAGCACCTCGGCGATGGGTGGTTCCAAATGGAAATTGACCGCAATGTGGGCACGCCATTTGTGCGCCTTGAGATGAATTTCCAGTCACCTGTCACCCCGCGGCATCGGTTAAAATGTTACGTGTGGCCCGTCAAACTGGGCGACACGTCTATCGCGTTTCGGGTCGATGGTGAACAGGATGGCACACTGTGCTTTTCCTTCCGCTCTGTGAGCGTGTTCATCGTGGCCAACGAATTCAAAAAACGTAAACCGCCACAAGAGATGGCGGATCTGATCACGCCACTTCTTGGCCCGGACTGGGATACCTGATCATGACCGAACCGCGGCCAGATACCGACATGTCCCACGATGTCGCCAATGAATTGATGGAACAGGTTGGCGTGCGGGTGCGCCGCGCGCGCACTGCAAAATCTTTGTCGCGGCGCGAACTGTCGGAAATCGCCGATGTATCGCCCCGCTATATCGCCCAAATGGAAGCGGGGCAGGGGAACATCTCAATCGTCTTGTTGTCACGTGTGGCGCATGCCTTGGAAATAGGGATCGAATGGCTTTTGTGGCCCGAAGACCCATGGTTTTCGCCCGTCAAAGATATGGTCGACCGCTATCGCGTGGCAGATCGCCAAACCCGCGAACGCATCCTGCGCATTCTCGATGACCAAGACGCCCCAAACGCCAAAGCATCGCGCATTTGTCTGATCGGCTTGCGCGGTGCGGGAAAATCCACATTGGGCCGTTTGGTGGCAAAGGTGCTTGATACTCCGTTCATAGAATTGAACCAAGTGATCCAAGATCTTGGCGGGATGCCGATATCGGAAATCATGGCGCTTTATGGTCCCGAAGGATACCGCCAATTCGAAGCGGACGCGTTGAACCATATCAAGGATACCTATACCTCGGTCATCGTTGCGGCGGCTGGCGGTGTTGTGGGTGAAACATCATCATTCGACGTGATCCTTGCCAATTTCCATAGCATTTGGGTCAAAGCTTCGCCCAAAGAACACATGGAACGCGTCTTGGCCCAAGGCGATACGCGCCCGATGGCAGGCCAACCCCAAGCGATGGCACAGCTGGAAAAAATCCTTGCCAGCCGCGAAGCCTCATATGCGAAATCCGACTATACGCTTGATACCAGCAAACGCAGCCTTGAAACATCGTGCAAAGATCTGCTTCATATTATCAAAACGTCTCATTTAATCCCTACCCAAGCGAACCCGTAGGAGCGCTCATGTCCGTAAACTTTCGTCACGAAAATAATCTTGGCATCGTCGAATTGAACAATCCGCCGGTGAATGCCATTGGCCATGCCATGCGTCAGGGTTTGCTGGATGCTGTGCGCGCCGCAGAAAAATTGCACCTTGATCGGGTCATTGTGATGGGACTTGGTCGTGCCTTTGCGGCAGGCGCGGATGCGCGCGAATTTGACCAACCTGCGCAAGAACCGCATTTACCCGATGTCTTGAACGCAATCGACGAAAGCTTTGTTCCGTGGATTGCCGCAATCAATGGCGTGGCCCTTGGCGGGGGTGCCGAAATCGCCATGGCATGTCGCATGCGGATCATGCATCCCACGGCACAAATTGGCATGCCTGAAGTCACGTTGGGCGTCATTCCGGGCGCGGGCGGAACACAGCGTTTGCCGCGTCTTGTGGGATTAGAACATGCGTTGGACATGATTACATCAGGCCGCCCAATTTCAGCGCAAAAGGCAATGGAAATCGGATTGGTGCATGACATTGACGCCGATGTGTTTGACGCCGCGTTTTTGGTCAATACCGAAGACTTGGGATGTCGCGTGCCCACATGGGAATTGCCCGCGCCCGACTGGGACGATGCCATCGCCGAAAAGATCGCTGGTGGATTGGCCAAAAAAGCACGTGGTCAAATAGCTCCTGTCAAAGCGATTGAGGTGATGAAACAAGGCTTGGCCCTCGACTTTCACGATGCACTAAAAATCGAACGCGCGGCGTTTTTGTCGTTGCGCACAGGCAGCCAATCGCGCGCCTTGCGTCATATGTTTTTTGCCGAACGCGGCGCCAAAGCGCCCGATCACCTGACCGCCGAACCCGTCAAGGTGACGACCGTTGCGGTTGTCGGTGGCGGCACGATGGGATCAGGGATCGCATACGCGTGCCTGTCTGCGGGGTTCAAATTGTGTCTGTTGGAAACAGATGCGCATGGCGTAGAACGCGCGCAGCACAATGTGGAAAAAATAATCAGTGACAGCCAACAGCGCGGGCTGCTGTCAGACACACGGGCAGGGGAACTGCGCAACAATATCACCTATTCCACGACCTATGCAGATGCGGCACAGGCCGAGCTCGCGATTGAAGCCGCATTTGAAAGCATCGAGGTCAAGCGGGATGTTTTCCAAGCGCTTGAGGCGAACTTGGCCCCGACTGCGATCTTGGCATCAAACACATCCTATCTTGATCTGAATGACATCGCGGGCTGTGTGTCTGATCCATCACGTGTTGTTGGGCTGCATTTCTTTGCGCCTGCACATGTTATGAAATTGTTGGAAATTATCAAAGGCGATGCAACATCAGATCGCGCGATGGCGACTGCGTTTGCGATGGGCAAAGCCCTGCGCAAAATCCCGGTGTTGGCCGGCGTCTGTGACGGGTTTATCGGCAACCGCATTTTGACACGCTACCGCGAAGCGGGGGATGTGTTGTTGATGGATGGTGCCGTTCATTGGGACGTCGACGAAGCCATGGTCGAATTCGGCTACGCCATGGGCCCCTATGAGGTGCAGGATTTGTCAGGACTGGACATTGCCTATGCCAATCGCCGACGCCATGACGCCACACGTGATCCGAACCGCCGGTATATCCCGATTGCCGATCGCATGGTTCAAGAGGGGCGCTTGGGCAAAAAGACAGGCGTGGGTTGGTACCGGTATCCCGGCGGCGGTGGGCGCGTCGATGATCCCTTGGTCGAAGACCTGATCCGCGAGGAATCGCATTTTGCCAAAGTCACCCGCCGCGAGATCGGCAAGGATGAAATTACGAAAACACTTCTTTTGGCGATGATCAATGAGGCCGCGAACATCCTGTACGAAGGCATCGCGCACTCGGCGGCTGACATCGATCTGGTCACTGTGTTTGGTTACGGCTTCCCGCGTTGGCGCGGCGGATTGATGCACTATGCCGATGAGGTGGGCGTTGAAAACATTGTTCGCGATTTGACCGAATTGGCCAAAACCGACCCCATCGCATGGGCCGTCAGCCCCGCATTGATCCACTGTGCCCAAGCGGGTATCACACTTATGCAATACCGACGTTAAGCCGACGTCATACAGACACGGAATATAAGGGATTTTTTACATGCAAGACGTATTCATCTGCGATTATATCCGAACCCCGATTGGTCGGTTTGGCGGGGCGTTATCATCGGTACGGGCCGATGATTTGGGTGCGATCCCGATCAAGGCATTGGTGGATCGCAACCCGACTGTAGATTGGTCGAAGGTCGACGAGGTCATCTATGGCTGCGCAAACCAAGCAGGCGAAGACAACCGAAACGTCGCGCGCATGTGTGCCTTGCTTGCGGGGTTGCCTGACTGCGTTCCGGGCACCACAATGAACCGCTTGTGTGGATCAGGAATGGATGCTGTTATTACCGCCGCCCGCGCCATCAAAGCAGGCGAAGCACATATGATCATCGCAGGTGGCGTTGAAAGCATGAGCCGCGCGCCCTTTGTGATGCCAAAGGCCGAAACAGCGTTCTCACGGTCAAACGCCGTCTATGACACAACCATCGGCTGGCGGTTCGTGAATCCCGTGATGAAATCCCAGTATGGCATTGATTCAATGCCAGAAACCGCCGAAAACGTGGCCGAAGATTTCAACATATCCCGCGCCGACCAAGACGCCTTTGCACTGCGGTCCCAGCACAAGGCGGGGGCCGCACAACACGCAGGGCGCTTTGCGCAAGAAATCACACCCGTCATCATCCCAAAACGCAAAGGCGATCCTGTGATTGTGGATCAAGACGAACACATGCGTCCGCAAACAACGATCGAAGACCTGCAAAAACTGCCGACGCCTTTCCGCGCAAATGGGTCGGTCACCGCAGGAAATGCATCGGGCGTCAATGACGGCGCCGCCGCGCTTTTGATCGCATCATCGGAAGCCGTTGAAAAATATGGCCTACGCCCCATTGCCCGCGTTTTAGCAGGCGCAAGCGTTGGCGTTGCCCCGCGTATCATGGGATACGGCCCTGCACCTGCTGCGAAAAAGGTCATGGCACTGTTGGGCCTGCGACAAACGGATTTTGACGTTATTGAACTGAACGAAGCCTTTGCAAGCCAAGGCCTTGCAACCCTGCGTGAATTTGGCATCGCAGACGACGATCCACGGGTCAATCCAAACGGTGGGGCTATCGCCTTGGGCCATCCGCTGGGCATGTCGGGTGCACGGATTACAGGGTCAGCCGCACTTGATCTAAAGTCGGGTCAACGCGCATTGGCCATGATGTGCATCGGCGTCGGACAAGGCATCGCCATCGCTTTGCAAGCGGTTTAATCCATCACGGCAAAGCAGTCACAGCAAAAGCGAATTGCAGCTATGCATTATTGTC
>Ga0233451_10003128_pt1 | contig 14596 bp, 22 predicted proteins | sample 011ome_29_FD_183052 | JGI IMG/M metagenome (GOLD analysis project Ga0233451, IMG submission 183052) | Coastal salt marsh microbial communities from the Groves Creek Marsh, Skidaway Island, Georgia - 011504CT (spades assembly) | ecosystem: Environmental > Aquatic > Marine > Intertidal zone >...
GGTTGAAATCTGGCTCACGATAGTCATCTAATACATCCAACACGTCGAATCTATTGACTGTCTTACCCTGACTGAACAGTTTATTGGCGTAGTCTGCTATAGCCTGCGCTAATTGCTCGCTTATATAGTCAATCATACCAAACCCCTCACTTTATTTGCCAAGTTCTGAGCACGTCCGATGCGCCACTTAGCCGCAAACACGCTCTTGACCACACGCGCACGCTCTGTATGCGGGTTTACGAGGTCCACGGCTTTGTTCTTGCGTGTGACGATGTAGAATTCACGATACTTGATGATTTGCATGATAAACACTCCAGTTACCTAGGAAAAGCCCTAGCCCATGAGCACCATTAGATGCCCTAGGGTTAACGCTCTCACGCTAACAGTGGTTTTACAATAGTACTCTCCCGAAAATAGAACACTCGACCATATTCAATCAGTAACGCTGTTCTATTTGATCGTTTTAAACACTCATTCCCATTACAGATAAATCTACTGCCAACTGGTATTGTCTTGAATGTTAACATTGTAAACCCTCATTCTACTTTGGCAATTAAACCATCACGCATAAACACACGCGCAAAGAACTCTCGACCCTGCCCAGTGATATGCGGTCGATTGGCACCCGTCAACCATCCATCACGCAAATACTCCGCACCGAATAAACTGGTCTCAATGTAGTTTAACCGATTGCCCACATTTTCTTTGAGCACTTTTTTACTTGGATATGCGAACACCAACATAATAAACCCTCCGATTACCTAGGAAAAGCCCTAGCCCATGAGCACCATTAGATGCCCTAGGGTTAAAGCTCTATACCGCAAAGCCGCGCCTGATTGCAATTTCCTTAATGTCGTTTGTGCCTTTAACTTTTAAGCCCACAATTGAACCCTTGGCATCTTCCCACCGTCTATCATGCGCGTCACCGTCAATCACTGGGATGCCCTTGAATGACTTAGGAACCGCTGATTTAAACACCACCGCAACATTCATACCCGCGTTTAGAATCGTTTTAATGTCGTTGTCCGTGTGCTTCTCATGGCGTGAAAATGTCACGTTTACGTTTTTAAATTGCTTCAACTTTAACGCTAAATCGGTGCGTTTAGTATATTCGTGAAAATTGATATCTGGGAATTTAGCGTAGATTTCGGACCAGTCTAAATCACTGGTTCCGTTTAAACGCACGTCTAGCATTTTACCCGCCTTTTTCGCCTTAGCGTATGCTTGCAATAATTCACCTTGTAACTGAATCATAAACAATTCACGCTCATTGTGCAAATACTTGGTGCGGTTTCGGCGTGCTTGTTTAGCGTTATCCATGCGCATCCGTCCACTGTTGATCAGGCACGTTTTGCGACAAGTTGGACTCGCACCCGCACACATCGATGGACTGTACAGTGGGTCGAGATATAGAATAACGCTTTGCACGTTATCGGTTTGTGTCTTGACTAGTTTAGCCGAACTATGAGTTAATAATTGCATTGTTTATGCTCCGGTTGTAATGGTTCACTATAAACCATTATTGATAACCCCATTGTGCATAGGGTTATTATAATGGTTCAGGGTTTTTGAATGTCAACCTCGTAATTCTCGCAAGCTTCTATCTCCGCGTAGGAAATATCATTCAATCGCATACACTGTCGAAACCCTCGGGCTTTGTGCGCCAATTCCAAATAATCCTCGAAGGTTCCGAGGGACAATTGATACAATTGAGATGCTACCCTCTGATCGATGTACATTTTGGTGTACGTCTTGATTGTTAATTCTTTGGTGTCCATGTTGTATGCTCCTTGGTTTAGGCTAATGATTTACGGGCGAAATACTCAGTGTAGAATTGTGGTGCTTCGAGGGTTTGACACAATTCTGTAATGGCTTTGTAATGCTCTGTTTCAATCACATCCTTGGTTCTATGCTCGAGTGCTACCAAAGCCGATAGAATGCTTTGTGCTTGATCCTCGGTAAGAGTGATAGTTTGCATTGTTTATGCTCCTTGGTTGTAGGTCATGCCCTATTGCTTAACCTTGACTACATCATCTCATAAACAATGCAATCCGTCAACAATTATTTTATTCCCTAGTATTTTGTGGGGTTATTATCAGGGCTTGACAGTCTGTTGATTGTATGCTTTAGGGGTCCTTCATAGACCCTCGCATTCCCTATCACAACTTCAAAGCCTCCGCAACCATGCCCCCTTAATAGTTGACACGGGGGAGGGGTTATTCGGCACAGTAATATAGCGGTAACCGCCTAGATACAAAAAAAAGTAGATACAAAAAAGGCTAAAAAGTCAATCCTAAATGAGAATTATTCCTATATAGACTATAACACCTAACCCATTGAAATATAACCCAAAACATCTACTGAAGAATTAACCAGAAACGGAACTGGAGGCAGTCGAGGTCAGAGAGCCGATCGCGACTGAACAGTAATAAAGCCCTCTAGCGACCCCTAAAAAATAAATGTTAAAAAAGTGAAAAAAACACTTGACAAAATTGAAAAAGTATGCTATAATACGCACTATATAGGGTATGACGTTGAGGGGGTTTAAAATTCCCTAGAGGTTCATAATTTATATAGTTATATAGGAATGCTAGAGTAAATAGCTATATACCCTATATAGATAAATACTCTAGTGTTTCTATATAGTAAGGAACCAGTTATGGAAAACCCTCTAGCGACCCCTGTTAAAAAAACAGGAAGACCTTCCAAAGCAGCATTGGCTGAAGCAAGAAAAAGACCCGTTGGTCGCCCCAAAGGTGACAACTATGCCATCGAGGAGTTTAAGGCTAGGATAATGAATAGCCCTAAAAGCCGTAAGGTGTTAGATGCAATTCTAGATGCAGCACTCGATGATGAACACAAGAATCAGGCGGCAGCGTGGAAGCTGTTGGTCGATAGGATGCTTCCGATGTCCTACTTCGACAAAGATAAAGCAGGGGGTGCTCGCCCTTCTGTTAACATTACAATTACCGGTGTTGGGGAGTCAGTCTCAATCGCTGGAAGTGACGACAACGTTGTCGATGTTGAGGATTACAAATATGGCGACCAGTAAAGAACTTATCCAAACAATAAGAGATGAGATGACCGCTAAGGGTTATCCTATAGAAACTCAAGCATTGCTTTTAGGGCAGATGAAAAAAGAAATGCAGTTTCAACCTAAATATCTATCTGAAAACTTATCTAAAAAAGCAGCTGATGATGCTTATGATAACAGAATGGGGAATCAAAAAGGTGAGGGTTATAAATACAGAGGTCGTGGTTATATACAAATAACTGGTAAAAATAATTACAGACGTATTGGCGAAGAGTTATTTTTAGATGGTGTTATTGATGACCCTGATGCTCTAGTCACTAATCCTGATTTGTTGTTAGACCCTTCCTTAGCAGCTAAAGCATCTTTAAAATATATTGAACTTGAACCTTCTTTTCAGAAAGCATTAAAAACCGGAGATTTTAAACAGCAATCTATTGCTTTAACAAAAGTAATCAACCCGGGTTTATTCAAGAAACAAGAAGATTTTTACTTACCTGAAAACACACAAAAAAATGTTTTGTTAAACGAAGGTAAAGACAGAAGACATAACAAAGGTAAGGGTATATCTTATCAAGAGGATATTGACTTACGAAATAAATATGCAGATAGTTTTAGAAAACAGTTATTAGTAGAGCAGGCTGGTATTCCTATAACTGTTGATGGTGCTTTTGGTAAAAAATCTAAAGGAGCTTGGGAATTATTTAAGTTAAGCCCTGCTCCTAAGACATCTGACCAACAAATCCCATATCCTGTTACACCAGAAGCAGCTCCTGAATTTAATTCAATGGAAGAGTTGTTACAGAGCAGAGGTGTTATGCCTACCTCTAGTGCTCCTCCAGTATCAGACACTTACAGGATGGAAGGGCACAATAAGCCTTACAAGGAAACCACTGAGCCTGTAAACATTAACACAGAACCGACAGGTTTTGAGAATCCATTCCTATCTGTTAAAAACTGGTGGAACTCGCTATGAAAACGGCAAAAACTCTAATAGTGCTTGCTATTAGTCTTTCTGCCGCTTCCTGCTCCATGCTAGGTGCTATGATTCCCGGCATGGGTGGTGGAACAAACGTAGCTGCCAATACTCAGATAGGTAAAGAGAATAACCAAACGGGTGTCGTCGTAGGCGATGCCATTAAAAATGACCTAAGTGCTGTCACTGAGTTGGGAAAGCTAAATCAAGCTGAAACAACCATTGAGGCGCATGGGGAAACCACAATACAGAACATCCCTCCGTGGGTGTTGTTATTGCTAATCCTCGGATGGCTGTTGCCCTCACCAAAGGAAATTTGGGATGGGTTATGGAACATTCCGAAAAAGGTAAGAGGCAAACAATGATTAAATATTTCCTGATCGTGTTCACTATTCAAGCTGGTGGCGCTGCTCAAGTGATGGGTGACCTAGAGGTTAAGACGATGGCTGAGTGTGAAGCTCGTGCCGTTTACATCAATGACAGTGAGGAAAAGCTCAATGCTGCTTGTTACCCAGTGACAAGGCAGGATGCGTATGAGTGATTTAAAGATTGAGCTACTACCGTGGCAAAAGAAAGTTTGGGCTGACACCACTCGCTTTCACGTTGTAGCTGCTGGACGACGAACAGGAAAAAGTAGGCTTGCCGCATACCGACTGATAGTGGAAGCGTTGCAAAGCCAGAGAGGTCATGTATTTTATGTCGCTCCTACACAAGGTCAGGCTCGTGACATCATGTGGCAAACTATTCTGGAGGTTGGGCATCCTGTCATTTCAGGTAGCCATATTAACAACTTGCAGATTAAGCTCATCAATGGTGCGACAATTAGCCTCAAGGGGGCTGACAGACCCGAGACTATGCGTGGTGTTAGTCTTAAGTTTCTTGTTCTGGATGAGTATGCAGACATGAAACCAGAGGTGTGGGAGCAAATCCTACGCCCTGCACTAGCTGACTTAAAAGGTCGGGCAATGTTTATTGGTACGCCAATGGGTCGTAACCACTTCTATGAGTTATTTCAATATGGCAACAAAGGTGAAGATGACACTTTCAAGTCTTTTCACTTCACTTCATTCGACAATCCGCTACTTGACCCTAAAGAAATTGAGGCAGCTAAGAAGAGTATGTCCTCATTCGCTTTCAGGCAGGAATTTATGGCTTCATTCGAGGCTGGAGGCGGTGCATTATTCAAAGAAGAGTGGATAAAATTTGATGAGGATGAGCCTGATGATGGAGACTTTTACATCGCAGTTGACCTTGCTGGTTTCGAGGCTGAAGGATCAATTGGTGTTAAGAATAAAAGATTGGATAGCACTGCGATTTCCATAGTTAAAGCCAACGACAAGGGTTGGTGGGTCGCAGAAATCATCTACGGTAGGTGGGATGTCAAGGAAACAGCAAAGAAAATCTTCGATGTTGTTAAAAAGTATGAGCCTGTGGCAGTCGGTATCGAAAAAGGTATCGCTAGACAAGCTGTTATGCCCTACCTAAGCGACATTATGAAGCGAACTCAGACATTCTTCAGGGTGGATGAGCTTTCTCACGGTAACAAGAAGAAGACAGATCGTATCGTATGGGCGCTGCAAGGGCGTTTTGAGAATGGATACGTAAAACTTAACAAAGGCGACTGGAACGCAGAGTTCCTAGACCAGCTTTTTCAATTTCCCAACAGTTTAGTACACGACGACTTACCTGACTCGCTCTCCTACATTGAGCAACTTGCAAAAGTTTCTTATGTGTTGGACTACGAGGAAGAAGAATACGAGTATTTAGACGCAGTATCAGGATATTAACATGGACGATAACGATAAATTTACAGACCAAAAGGTCGAGTCGTGGGTTATGGACAAGGTGGAGCAATGGCGCGACCACTACAGTTCAAACTACGAAGAAAAGTTTGACGAGTACTACCGTCTATGGCGTGGTATTTGGTCAGCGGAAGACAAGACTCGTGAGAGTGAGCGTTCTCGACTGATTTCTCCTGCCCTCCAACAAGCCGTTGAGAGTTCAGTGGCTGAAGTTGAGGAAGCTACCTTCGGTCGTGGTAAGTGGTTTGACATTCGTGACGACCGCAAAGACCAAGACAAGCAGGACATCGCCTATTTACGCGAACAACTGACTGAAGACTTCCAATTCACCAAGACACGTAAGGCTGTTGCTGAGTGTATCTTGAATGCCTCTGTATTTGGTACTGGTATTGGCGAACTTGTCCTTGAAGAGATCAAGGAAATGAAGCCTGCTACTCAGCCAATCATGGATGGTGCGATGCAAGCGGTTGGTGTTAACATCGAAGACCGTGTGGTTGTCAAGCTACGACCCATCCTGCCTCAGAACTTTCTAATTGACCCTGTTGCTTCCTCTATCGAAGAGGCGCTAGGCGTTGCAATTGACGAGTTTGTTCCTAAACACCAAGTTGAAATGGGGATCGAAAGTGGTATCTATCGCGATGTTGATATTGAGTCTGCCCCTACTGACACAGACATTGAAGCTGACAAAGAGCTATCAACGTTTGATGAAGATAAAGTCCGACTAACCAAATACTATGGTTTGGTTCCTCGTCACCTCTACGTCGATGCGATGATGGAGTCTGAAGATGACGAGCTTTCTGAAGAGCTAGACTCAGAAGAAGACAAAAGCGACGAAGAAGGGTACGTCGAAGTCATCATGGTTATTGCCAATGGCGAAACCCTGTTGAAGATCGAAGAAAACCCCTACATGATGCAAGACCGTCCAGTAGTCGCATTCCCTTGGGATGTGGTTCCGGGTCGTTTCTGGGGTCGTGGTATCTGTGAGAAGGGTTATAACAGCCAGAAGGCGCTAGATGCTGAGCTACGTGCTCGTATTGATGCTCTAGCACTCACCGTACACCCCATGATGGCTATGGATGCTTCTCGTATGCCTAGGGGAGCGAAACTAGAGGTACGTCCGGGTAAGACAATCCTTACCAATGGCAACCCCGCTGAAATTTTACAACCGTTTAAGTTCGGCAACTTAGACCAAGTTACCTTTGCTCAAGCTGGTGAACTACAAAAGATGGTTCAGATGGCGACAGGCGCTATTGATGCTGCTGGTATCCCCGGTACTATCAATGGTGACGCTGCTGCTGGTGCTGTAAGTATGTCAATGGGAGCAATCATCAAGCGCCACAAGCGTACATTGATTAACTTCCAAGAGAGTTTCCTCATCCCTATGATTGAGAAGACTGCGTGGCGTTATATGCAGTTTGACCCAGACAACTATCCTGTCTCAGATTACAAGTTTGTGCCTTCTTCCTCTTTGGGTGTTATTGCCCGTGAGTATGAGGTAACACAATTGGTTCAGTTGCTACAAACCCTTGGTCAGAATAGCCCCATGTACCCGATGTTGGTATCTGCGGTTATTGACAACATGGGTCTGTCTAATCGTGAAGAGCTTATGGCTCAGTTGGCTCAGGTTTCTCAGCCTGACCCCGCAGCACAAGAAGCTGCTCAGCAGCAACAACAGCTACAACTTGCCGTTGCTCAGGCGCAGTTGCAATTGGTGCAGGCTCAGACGATGGAAGCTCAGGCTCGTGCCCAGAAGTATTCAATCGAAGCTCAGTTGGAGCCAGAAGTGGTTAAGGCTAAGATGGCAGCAGCTATCTCTACCAACCTCCAAGCTGGTAGTGCTGACGATGCAGAGTTTGAGAAGCGTGCAAAGATTGCCGATCTCATGCTAAAGGAAGCAGACATCAAGAGTAACGAGCGCATTGCAGTGATGCAGATGCAAAATAGGAAGCAATAACACTTGACAAAATTGTAAAAGTGTGGTATAATAGCAACATCTCTCCACGATATGAAAGGATAAAGAGATGGACAAAGAGTTACAAGAGTATTACGAAACATTACTAGATTTGTTTTCCTCAAAAGGGTGGAAGCAATATATCGAAGACATCTCCGACAATATGGAAATTCTTCAGGATATTACTACCATCCCAGATGAAAAGCAATTCTGGTTCCGTAGAGGACAAATAGAAGCGGTACAGCGAGTTCTCTCTTACGAGTCAGCGATTAAAAACAGCTACGAGGACTTTGAGAGGGAAGTGAATGCCTAAGCGTATCTATGAGTTTATCTGCGGAGATGACCACCTCACAGAGGCTTACATTGATTCTGAATTAAGAACAACCAATTGTAAGGTGTGTGGTCAACCTGCTATTCGTATTGTTAGCAAGCCGATGGTCAAACTTGAGGGCGTGACTGGAGACTTCCCGGGAGCAGCGATGCAATGGGAACGCAAGCGAAACGAGAAGATGGCGCAGGAAAGAAAGAGTGCCGCCGAATAGGCATAAGCACATAATTATATTCCACAATGCTTATTAGCACGGAGAGTTTAATGGCAACATTTATTGACGAAGGCGACGAATCGCTACAAAACGAAGAAGAGTTTTCATCTATCGAGGATGAACAAGTACAGGATAACCCCACAGAGGAGCCTGAACAACAAGACGAAGAAGATGACATTCCTGATAAGTATAAGGGCAAGTCTGTTAAAGACATTGTTCGTATGCATCAAGAAGCCGAACGCGCAATCGGCAAGCAAGGGAGTGAAGTCGGTGAACTTCGACGAATTGTAGATGACTTTGTACGTGCCCAAACCGTCACAAAACAACAACAAGCCCCAGAAGTCGAGGAAGAGGTAGATTTCTTTACCGACCCCGACAAAGCTATTGCAAGGGCTATCGAAAAGCATCCGAAGGTGCGACAAGCGGAAGAGCTGTCGGCACAAATGAAGAAGGCTGAAGCGTTAGCCAACCTGAAACAAGCTCACCCTGATTTTACTGAAGTCGTCAATGACGGTAGCTTCGCTGAATGGGTTAACAAAAGTAAGGTACGTCAAGAGCTATTTAGTCGAGCTGACCGCAGTTACGATTTTGACGCAGCGCATGAGTTGCTCACCACTTGGAAAGAACGAACTCAGGTGGTCAACCAGACAAAGGCAGTCGAACAAGTACAGCGTAAGCAAGCAGTTAAAAGCGCAGCCACTGGGTCATCCAAGGGTAGCGGTGAAACTGCAAGTAAGAAAACCTATCGCAGAGCCGACATCATCGAACTCATGCGTACAAACCCTGACCGCTATGAACAGCTTGCACCAGAAATTATGCAGGCATACGCGGAGGGTCGTGTTAAATAATCATTCTGAAAGGTAATTTTTAAAATGGCAACTTCTACTTTCCCAGCTAACGGTGGTTTTACAACTAACACCACTGCTGCTGCTTTTATCCCTGAATTGTGGTCTGACGAAATCATCGCAGCCTACAAACAAAACCTCGTTATGGCAAACCTCGTCTCTAAGATGTCCTTCAAGGGCAAAAAGGGCGACACATTGCACATTCCTAAGCCCAGCCGTGGCGCTGCTTCTACCAAAGCTGCTGGTACTGCTGTTACTCTCCAAAACGAGACAGCCACACAAGTCGATGTGTTGGTTAACAAGCACTATGAATATAGCCGCTTGATTGAAGACATCACCGAAGTTCAGGCTTTGGCTTCAATGCGTAAGTTCTACACTGCTGACGCTGGCTACGCTTTGGCTAAGCAAGTTGACACCGACCTGATTCAATTGGGTCGTGGTGTACAAGGCGGTGACGGTACTGTCGCTTATGACAAGGCTGTGATCGGTGGTGATGGCTCTACTCTGTACACTGGTGCTAACGAGTCTGCAATCACTGACGCTGGTATTCGCCGTATCATCCAGACTTTGGACGATGCTGATGTACCTATGGACGGTCGTGTGTTGGTGTTGCCTCCTGTCGCTCGTAACGTGATGTTGGGCTTGGCTCGTTTCACTGAGCAGGCTTTCGTTGGTGATGGCTCTAGCATTCGCAACGGCGAAATCGGTAACGTCTACGGCGTGAAGGTTTATGTCTCTACCAACTGCGAGACTGCCACTGGTGACGCTCGTGTCGGTATGATGTTCCACAAGGACGCTTTCGTGTTGGCTGAGCAAATGGGCGTTCGCTCACAGACTCAGTACAAGCAAGAGTTCTTGGGCACATTGTTCACCTCTGATATGCTGTATGGCGTAAAAGAGTTGCGTGATGAAGCTGCTGTTGCAATCGCAATGCCAGCCTAATTAGGTTGATGGGGGACTTCTTAGGGAGTCTCCCTTCTTTGTTAAAGGGTTTTTGTTAGAACCTTTCAACAAGGGAATAAGGAATTAACATGGCAATATATCGTGGGATTGGCGGTGCTGGTGACAGTACTACTGACGCTACCGTAACTGCTGTCACTCAGCAAGCGGTTAATGCAGCTGCTTCAGCTACGTCAGCGGCTTCTAGTGCTTCTACTGCTACTACCAAAGCTGCTGCTGCTTCTGCTAGTGCCTCTAGTGCTTCTACCAGTGCTAATAACGCAGCTTCAAGTGCTTCAGCAGCAAGTACCAGTGCAACTAACGCTTTAGCTAGTGAAGTAGCCGCAGCAGCATCAGAGGAAGCCGCAGGAGCCTCAGAAACAGCCGCTGCTGCATCCGAAAGCGCAGCCGCTACCTCAGAGTCTAACGCAGCTTCTAGCGCCTCTAGCGCCTCTTCTAGCGCGTCTGCTGCATCATCTAGTGCTACGGCAGCACAAGACGCACAAACAGCGGCAGAGGCAGCTCAAGTAGCTGCTGAACTTGCACTAGACAGCTTTGATGATGTATATTTAGGGGCTAAGGCTTCAGAACCTACACTGGACAATGATGGTGATGCACTTGTTGAGGGTGCTCTCTATTATGACACTGTTATTGGTAGTTTGCGTATTTTCAAAAGTTCCGCTTGGTTCTCTTTGACAGATAGCGGTTCAGGTCTGTTACTTGCTTCGGCTAACTTATCTGATTTAGAAGACGCAGCCACAGCACGTACAAATCTTGGTTTAGGTACAGCGGCTACCACAGCCTCTACTGACTATGCCACGGCAGCTCAGGGTGCTCTAGCGGATACAGCAGTTCAACCAGCAGATATTACAGGGTGGGCGAGTGAAACTTATGTTGACACAGCTGTTGCAAACCTAGTAGATTCTGCTCCTGCCGCACTGGACACGCTTAATGAGTTGGCAGCGGCTCTAGGGGATGACGCTAACTTCTCCACCACTGTTACCACCTCTATTGGCACTAAGTGGACACAGGACAATACAAAGATTTCCAACTGGGACACTGCTTACGGTTGGGGTGACCACGCTGCTGAAGGTTATGCGACATACCCAACACAAACAGGCAATGGTGGTAAGTATCTAACAACTGATGGCTCTGCAACCTCATGGGCTACGGTTGATGCTTTACCTGCTCAAACGGGTAATAGCGGTAAGTATTTGACAACAGATGGGTCTACGGCATCATGGGAGTTGATTGTTGCACTACCTGACCAAACAGGCAACGCGGGTAAATTTTTAACAACGGATGGAACTAATGCTTCATGGACTACGACCATTGATGGAGGAACATTTTAATGGCTAACACAATTATTATCAAGAACAGTACCACAGCTGGTTCTGTTCCCGGCACTGGAGATGTAGACGTAGGTGAACTTGCGTTAAACGTTGAAGATAGGAAGATGTACACAAAGAACAGCGGTGGTTCTGTTGTTCAAGTCGGTGGTGGTGCTACAGGCGCGGGTACTGATGACATCTTCTATGAGAATGGTCAAACTGTTACAAGCGATTACACCATTACAAGTGGTAAAAATGCTATGAGCACTGGAGCTATTACGATTGACTCTGGTGTTACAGTTACAGTTCCTAGCGGTAGTCGCTGGATTATTATCTAAGGGGTAGACATGAGTATTATTTTAGATGGAACAGCAGGTATTACACTGCCTGATGCCTCTGGCGGTTACTTATTTGGCGGTATAGAGTACCTAACCACTGGTACTGCTGCAATTTACACAACACCAACAGGTGCTCGAGCCTTATATGTGGAAGCTGTTGGTGGCGGCGGTGGTGGCGGTGGTGTAGATGGCGATGGTGCTAACGGTGCTGGCGGTGGTGGCGGTGGTGGCGGTGGTTACTGTGCAAAATTAATTACAAGCCCTTCTGCATCTTATACCTACACAATCGGCGCTGGAGGAGCAGGTAGTGCGGCGGGGGTTTATGGTGGTTCCGGCGGGGGCACCACAACATTTACAGATGGGGCATTAACTTTAACTGCAAATGGAGCCTTAGCAGGTGGTGGCATCTCAGCAGCTGCATCCAACACTTATTATCAAGGCGCCTATGGCGGCGGCGCAAGTGGTGGAGATATTAATGTAACAGGGGGAACGGGAGGTGGTCGTTCCCGTGGCGATTTTGCCCAGTACGTTGGTGGTACTGGCGGGGATTCAATGTTTGGTCCGGGTCCTCTCGGAGGACAAGCGTCAAATGGTGCTAATAATGGATTAGCCGCAGTAAACTATGGCGCAGGTGGCTCTGGTGGTGCGGTAGAAGACTCTACGGCTAACAGGGGTGGTGGCGCTGGTCACCATGGCGTGATAAGAATTACGGTGTATTACTAATATGAAAACAGTTATTTTAAATTCAGATGGTGTTGTGGTTAATGTTGGCGTAGGCGAACCTAGCAACGCAGCACCTGCCGGTATGACTTACGTGGTGGTTGATGAATCAGTGTGGGTTGGTACTGGTTTTATGCAGGCTGCTGATGGCAGTTTTTATGACCCAAACCCATCGGAGGATGATGTATGAGCAATATAGCAATCAAAGGCGCTGCAACAGGCACAGGGGTTTTCACCCTTGAGTCACCAGCGACCAATACAGATAGAACGCTTGTGTTGCCTGATGAGGCGGGGACAATTGATACATTGCAACGGGCTGGTAATGTGCTTCAGGTGGTTCAAGCAGAAACAGAAGCAGCTGTGGCTACAACTAGCACAAGTTTTGTGACTACAACTTTAACAGCCTCTATAACCCCAAGTAGTGCATCTAACAAAGTTTTAGTGCTTGTTGCTGCCGAAGGTTTTGCAGGGGGTTACGGTGAAGCGGCAGTATATACTGTATTTAGAGGAACTACTGCTGGAACAGATTTAGGAGGTGCCGCCAATTGGGGTTTTGCTCTTGTGTACGGAAACGCTTCACTCGTAGGGGGTTCGGTTTCAATAAATTATTTAGATAGCCCATCCACTACAAGTAGTCAAACGTACACCTTAGCTATGCGTTCTAATGGTGGGGCTGCTGTATCTATGAACGGTAATAACCAAAAATCAACAATTACACTTATGGAGATTGCGGCATGAAATTACACGATGCAATTTACCAATTAAATCCAACGGTTGTAACAATCCGTAATGACGTTGCCTATGATGCCAACGAGCAAGTCGTGTCCTATGACCTAGCTGCCGCTGAAGCCTTGGTAGCCTCTAACGCATACAAAGAGCAACGTGCCCAAGCCTACCCATCAATTGCTGACCAGCTAGACACCATCTACCACGAAGGCATTGATGCGTGGAAGGCAACGATTGCCGCAGTGAAACAGGAGTATCCAAAGCCATGAGTACATTAGCAACAAACGCCATCACCGATGCTAGTGGTGGCAACACAGCAAGCATCAACACGTTTACCCCAACCGTGTCTAACATGGCTGGCAGGAATCGAATCATCAACGGAGATATGCGGATTTCACAGCGTGGAACGAGTTTTAGTGGGCTGACTAACGGTGACACTCAATACACAATTGACCGTTGGCGGTGGGCAGAATCAGGTACTTTTACCGGTGTTGTTACTATTACCCAAGAATCCAGCGCACCTACTGGCTTCGCATCATCACTCAAAGTCCAAACAACAACAGCCGTTGTAAGCCTTGCTGATAACGAGTCAAACAGGTTGGAACAATTTATAGAAGGTTTCAATTCTGCAGATTTTTCATGGGGCACTGCTGACGCAAAACCAGTCACGCTATCTTTTTGGGTTCGCTCTAGCCTAACGGGGACTTTTGGCGGTGCTTTAGTAAATTCTTCTGTTGACAGGTCTTATGCGTTTACATACACAATTTCGTCTGCGGACACTTGGGAATACAAAACCATCACCTTTGCTGGTGATACAGAAGGAACTTGGCTGACCGACAGCGGCGTTGGTATTCGTGTTCGCTTTGGTCTTGGTTGCGGTTCTAATTTTAACGGAACCGCTGGCGCTTGGGCATCTGCAGATTATCAGTCAGCAATAGGCGCAACCTCAGTAGTCGACACATCCGGAGCAACCTTCTACATAACAGGCGTACAGCTTGAGGCAGGCAGTGTAGCCACGCCTTTTGAGAACGTTGATTATGGCGAGATGCTCCGTAGGTGTCAGCGTTATTTTCAAATTGCAAATATGTGCTGTTCAGATTATGGTCCTGCTGGGTATGGCACTGAGCAACGAACACCTTTTGTCACTGAAATGCGGGCATCCCCAACTGCCGCTCAAGGGAGTACGGGGTCAACTTCACACTTTAACTCGTCTTCAAACACACTTACCGTTGCAGATTTAAGACACGCGTATGCAAGTGCTACGAGTTCATCAACGGGAAGCTATTCTTCTCGCTTTTTAAATTGGCAGTTTTCGGCGGAGTTATAAAATGTTTAAAAAATTTCCAAACGATATTGAAGGCAAAGAGATTCGCGGTGTTTGCCGCCTGTCCGACA
>Ga0233451_10003141_pt1 | contig 14565 bp, 12 predicted proteins | sample 011ome_29_FD_183052 | JGI IMG/M metagenome (GOLD analysis project Ga0233451, IMG submission 183052) | Coastal salt marsh microbial communities from the Groves Creek Marsh, Skidaway Island, Georgia - 011504CT (spades assembly) | ecosystem: Environmental > Aquatic > Marine > Intertidal zone >...
TGCACCTGTAATTTATATGGATGGGATAATAGGTCGTTTTTTTGAATCCTTTGCTGTCGTAGTAACCTCTGGAGTATTAGTTTCCATGCTCGTATCACTTACTCTAACACCGATGTTATGTTCAAAATTTTTAGTCAAAAATAACTATAGGGTAGGTTGGGAACAAAAAAAAATTACCCAAAACCCTTTAGCAACTAAAATTGAAAAAATTTTTAATTCGATGGAAAAAAATTATTTAGCTCTACTAAAAAAAGCATTGAATAATCGATGGAAAGTTTTATTTCTAAGCTTCTTGATTGTTTTGTCTAGTGGTTATTTTTTTGCCAATGTAAAGAAAGAATTTGTTCCAGAGGTTGATGAGAGTCGTTTCACGGTCCGATTTAAAACCCCACTGGGTTCAAACATCGATTACACCTATAACAAATTATTAGAAATTGAAAAAATAATTCAAACTGAACAAGAAAATATTGCCAGCGTCTTTTCATCTATTGGGTTAGGCAGCCAAGGGCAGGTTAATAAAGGCTATATTAGTATACGATTGATTGATAAAGAAAAAAGAAATGTTTCGCAGCAGGAAATTATGAAGAGACTAAAAGAAAGATTTGAACAGCTCACTGGGGTGCAAGCCTTTCCAGCCGGAGTCTCAATTGCCCGAGGTCAACGTTCAGAAAAATTAAGATTTTCGGTTATCGGGCCAGGTATTGAACAGGTTGCGGGCTACAGTGAACAACTTAAAGCAGAGTTATCTAAAAATGATGGGTTAGGAAAAATTGATCTGGACTTGGAGCTTAACCTACCTCAACTTATTTTGGATATTGATCGTGAGAAGGCTTCAAGTTTAGGAATCTCTTCGCTGGATATTGGTAATGCAGTTTCTGTATTAAGTAATGGGCTTGATATTGCAAAATTTAACGACGAACCTGGTGACGGACAGCGATATGAAATTCGCCTTAAAGCTAAAGATGGTGAATTTAAGAGCGCGAATGATTTAAAAAAAATATATCTAAGAAGCAAAACTGGAGAGCTTGTAAGATTAGATAATATTGCATCCTTTAAACAAGCTCTTGGGCCTGCCGTAATTGGGCGTGATAGTCTGCAATATGCTGCTAATTTTTACTCTAACCCCTCCATCCCCCTGGGTGATGCTATTGAGTTTGTCAATAAATCTGCAGAAAAAATTCTACCAAGTGACTACAGCATCCAACTCGATGGGCAAGCAAAAGAATTTGCTAAGACATTAAACAACATTTTATTTGTCTTCTCCTTAGCAACCATTTTATTGTATATGGTTCTTTCAAGTCTATTTAACTCTTTTTTTCAACCCATTATCGTTATGCTGGCCCAACCATTAGCCATCATTGGGGGAATAATTTTATTATGGCTCACTGGCAATACTTTAAATATTTACTCAATGATTGGTATGGTTTTGTTAATTGGTCTGGTTGCAAAAAACTCAATACTTTTAGTTGACTACACAAATCAATTGCGGCAAAAGGGCTTAAAAATTGACCAAGCTCTCACAGAGGCATGTCCGGTAAGACTTAGGCCCGTCTTGATGACTTCATTAACATTAATTTTGGCACTCATGCCAGCAGCACTTGGGGTTGGGCCTGGATCTGAGGAAAATGGGCCAATGGCGGTCGCAATTATAGGGGGAATGATCTCATCTACCCTGCTTACATTAATTGTTATCCCTGCCGCGTATTCACTATCCATGGGATTCTTAGATAGAAAGAAAGCTTTAAGTTAATTTATTAACTATCAATGATCCAATCAAATCTCCCTCAACATTTACCGTTGTCCTGAAGGTATCGAGCAATCGATCCATAGGCAGGAGAATTGCCAGGGCTTCCAGGGGCAGACCTAAAACTTGAAGCACCATTGCCATGGTGACCATGCCTGCACTTGGTATGCCAGGAGCTCCAATGGATGCCACCATTGCAACGAAAAAGAGAATCATCTGCTGTGAAACAGTCAAATCTAGACCAACTAGATTTGCAATAAATAGAGCAGCTGCAGCTTCATAGAGTGCTGTTCCATCCATATTAATGGTAGCACCCAGTGGCAATACAAAATTAGATACTGTTTTTTTAACTTTAAAGTCTTTGTTTGCAACATTCAATGTCATTGCCAATGTCGCTGAGCTAGAGCTTGTCGCAAAGGCTGTTATGAGCGCAGGGCGGCCTTTTGTCCATAATTCTTTAAGATTAATTCGGGTAAAAAAGTAATTTATTAAAGGCAAGATAATTAGCCCATGTATTAAGATGATACCAATTACGGTGCCAATAAAAATTCCCATTTTGTTAAATAACTCGAGAGATTGGCTTTCAACAAGTTTTAAAAGCAGTGCAAAAATACCAATAGGCGCCACAATCATAATCCACTCAACAATCTTAAGCATAACCTCGTAAAAACTCTCAAACAGCTCTCTACCCATAGCCATTTTTTTACTAGCGCCATTAAAGGCTATGCCAATAAAAATAGCAAAGATAATAATTGGAAGGATATTTCCTGAGGCTAGGGACGCAAAGGGGTTAACGAATAAGCTCAATATAAATTGAGTAAAAAAATCTCCAAAGGACATAGTTTGCGAGACAATATCATTTTCTAGCTCCCAAAGATCGAGGTTTATACCGACACCAGGTTTTACAAAATTCATAACGAAAAGTGCCAAGATAACCGCTATAGCCATAGTTAAGAAGTAATAAGATAGGGTTAATTTCCATATACGATCTGCTTTTTTTGCATTACCTAAATTAGAGATACCAACAACGATTGAGAAAAAAACTAATGGCACTAAAATCATTTTTAATGCCTTAATAAAAAGTTGCCCAAGTAATTCAATCAATGCCATGAATGGCCCATAGAAACTTGAGTCAGGAAAATTTTTAATTAAGATCCCAAGCAAAAGTCCTAAAAGGGCAGCAAAAAGAATATTTCGGTTGGTATTTTTCATTAGTTAAATGCGCTCCATAATTGCACCAAAAAAACCATCAGTGCCATGCTGATGAGGAAAGAGTTTTAGGTAATTAGATTTTTTAGTATCAACTTTAATATTCTCTAAAATTTCAAAATAAGGAATCGCCTTAAAGTCACTCCTTTTTTGCAGAAAACTCTCAACAATTTCCTCATTTTCATCATTAAGAATACTACAGGTTGCATACAATAAGTAGCCGCCTTTTTTACATAAGTTTGATGCGGCATCAAGAATTTTTTTTTGTTTTTTAACTATCTCATGTAGATCAGATTCGCCATAGCGCCATTTCAAATCTGGATTTCTTCTTAACGTGCCAAACCCTGTACATGGCGCATCCACAAACACTCGGTCAAATTTTCCATAAAGACGTTTTATTTTAATATCATTCTCGTTGTTGATTCGTTGTGGAAAAATATTCGATGCTCCTGATTTTTTCAATCTTCTCTTTAAATTTTCTAATCTCTTATCAGATATATCAAACGCATATAGTCTTCCTGTATTTTTCATTAAATCAGCTAATGCCAATGTTTTTCCTCCTGCCCCAGCACAAAAATCAGCAACCATTTGACCTCGTTTAACATTTAGAAGGAGTGATAGAATTTGACTGCCTTCATCTTGGACTTCAATAGTACCGTCAAGAAATAAATGATGTTTATTTACTTGCGTACCTCTTGGAAGAACAATGCCAATTGGTGATAAATTAGTTTTTTTAATTTTTTCTTGGATCATCGGGAACGACTCCTTGAGATCAAAAACTATATCGTCAATCTTTGTTTTTTTTAAACCATTAACTCTTAAATTTAAATCAGCTGGCTTTAACAAGCTTTTTGCAAGTTCAATGAGAAATGATTCTTCATAAGAAATAGATAATTTTATCCAAAGCCAATTCGGTACACTTAATTTTATAGGCCAACTCTCACAAACATAATTGCTACTTTTTTTAATTTTTAACCATGATAGGGTCTCATCATCTAAAAAATGCGTGAGACTATTAATACTTTTTCCCTGGACGTATAGCAAAAAGATGAGTATTTTATTTTTTAAATTGTTATCACCGCAGATATTTTCTAAGTAGCTTTTGTGGCGAATGACTCCGTAATAAATTTCTGCAATAAGGGATCTGTCTCGATGGCCAAGTTTATAATTTTTTTTAAAATAAGCACTTAAAAAAAGATCTGCCGGACCAGTATTTTTTTCGAAATCAAGGAGGATTTTTATTAAAGAATCAAGAATGAAATTATTCATAATTAAAATAGGTTTGTTTCTTTTATCTCTAAGTCAAGCATCAAACCTAACTTTGTGGTTACCTTAATTTTTACAGGAATTCGGTAGGGACTTTTTGAAATCCATACATAATGTTTGGTTTTTTCGTCCTCATTAACCATTCCCTCAAAAATTTCAGAATCGATTAACTTATCTGCGATTGGCAAGGTTGTTTCTTTGATCAATTGGTATTGATAGGGGCGCATTTTTTTGCCCTCTACAACATTAAATCGATAATTTTTTTGATTTTTTTTTTCGAAATTAAATTGAAACATGAATGTTGCAAGATCTTGATAGTTTTTACCGAGGCTGTAGCGCTTGATCTCACCTTTGTATGTAACGTCAATCTTTTTAATGTCGTATAAAAAATTTGTTTGAATATTTTTATTGGGATTTTTTTTATTTTTATGCTCAAAATAAACAGGTTTAAATCCTTGTTTAGAAAAAAATCCATCACTTGAAATTTGCCGATCACCAAAAAGTTTTAATATGCCTACTGTTTCTGATTTTGCTATTAAAGAATATAAATTTTCCTTATGATTAAATTCAACTCTTATTGACCCCCCTTCTTGATCTAGTTGCTTGATTTCATATTCAATAAAAAAAGTATTCGGAAATTGTTTGCTTACAGCAACTTGTGGGGTTAAGAGGATTGAAATTAAACAAAGTTTAGTGATAATTAACTTGTGGATCACCGTTTTTCCTATAGGTTACCATGCCAAGCTCAACGCTGTCTTGATCCATTTCTTTTAATATCTTTATAACCTCATCTTTATCATCTGGTTTTACAATAATTATCATGCCAATACCACAATTAAATGTCTTAAACATTTCCTCGTGACTAAGATTTCCTGCGGATTGAAGCCATTGAAAGATTTTGGGTATCTGCCATGAAGATAAATTTATTTGAACAGCCAAATCTTTTGGAATTACTCTTGGAACATTTTCAGTAATGCCTCCACCGGTTATGTGTGCAAGAGCATTTACTTGAATGCTTTTTAAAAGATGGAGTATTGGTTTGACATAAATCTTGGTTGGCTCCAAAAGTAAATCAGCAAATTTGTTACCGTTCAAACTTTCATCTAAGTTTATTTTAGTTTCTTTGATTAAGTGTCTAATCAAGGAGTATCCATTTGAATGAGGTCCCGATGAAGGTAATCCAATTATTACGTCATCTTTTTTTACCTTTGATCCATCAATGATATTTTGTTTATCAACAATGCCTACACAAAATCCTGCAAGATCATATTCACCCTCGTTATACATACCAGGCATCTCTGCGGTCTCCCCGCCCACTAAAGCACAACCAGCAATTTGGCAACCGTCTGCAATACCTTTAATAACATCACTCGCCTGTCTGACGCTTAACTTGCCGCATGCAAAATAATCTAAGAAAAGTAAAGGTTCGGCGCCTTGTACTAGGATGTCATTTACACACATAGCCACTAAATCTTGCCCAATAGTTTCATGTCGATTTGTCTCAAATGCAAGTTTTAATTTTGTTCCAACACCATCCGTTCCGGAAACTATGACAGGGTTTTTATATTCTTGGGATATTTCAAACATTGATCCAAAACCACCTAAACCTGCAAGAACGCCATTCCGCATTGTCTTCTTCGCAAAAGGCTTAATCCTCTCAACCAACTCATCCCCAGCCAAAATATCAACTCCTGCATCTTTATATGAAATAGTTTTCTTTGAATCTAGCTTGTTTGCCAATTGAAGTATCCTCTGAAATTTATAAGACTTTACGTATAATTATGATTTTAACTGATTTTGCAACCTTAAGATATTTCATTTAGTGCCTTTTATGGAACAACTACTTCTTAATATTCATGTAGATAGAGATAAAACAATAGATAACTTCATCGTAGGAAAAAACGATGAGTGTATTGATGCCATTAAAAATTTTATAGGCTCTAATGACCATCTATTTATATTTATTTGGGGCAACAAAGGCAGTGGAAAAAGTCACCTTGCCTCTGCAGTAAAAAATCATGGGATAAAAGTGATAGAAGATATTGAAACTTTCACCGAAACTGAGCAGATTCATGTTTTTAACTTATACAATGATCAAAAAGAGAAAAAACAAAAACTATTAATCACTGGTGCTAATCCACCCAACTATATGGGATTAAGGAAAGACCTTGCAAGTAGGCTTAGTTGGGGTCTTGTATATGAAATAAAAAATTTAACAGATAATGAAAAAGTCTTAGCTATTGAAGCTTATGCTGCAGAAAAAAATATCAAGCTCTCTGGCCAAGTAATTAATTATTGTATGCAGCATTTAAGACGTGATCTACATAATCTTATAGCCACTCTTGACGCGCTCGATGATTGGTCATTAAAAAATAAACGTCCTATAACGGTGCCTTTACTTAAAGAGTTGTTAAATCTTGGCAAGTAATCAGCTGCAATCGGTGTGAGATGAAATCCATCTCAAAAGACATGCAGTATCATTCTTATTACATACCTCGAAAATCTCTTGTTCAGGATAGTCTTGCATTAATGGCTCCTTATTAAGTGGTCAAACGCACCTAAAGCTGCTTTTGATCCTTCTCCCATAGCAATAATAATTTGCTTGTATGGTGTGGTTGTAACATCTCCAGCGGCAAAAACGCCTGGAAGTGAAGTCTCCCCTTTTTGATTAATTTCAATTTCACCATAAGGGCTAAGGTTGAGCGTTCCCTTTAACCAATCTGTGTTTGGAATTAATCCAATTTGAATAAATATACCCTCTACGTTGATCTTTTTTTCATCCAGTGAATCTCTATCAACACAAATAAAACCTTGCACCTTGTCAGAGCCAAAAATAGACTTGGTCTCGGTATTCAAGATTACCTCAATATTTTTTAAGGAATTTAGTTTATCAATGAGGATCTGATCAGCTTTAAGAGACGGTGCAAACTCAACAAGTGTTACGTGCTTAACTATTCCTGCCAAATCTATTGCAGCCTCTACGCCGGAGTTTCCTCCCCCAATTACTGCAACATTTTTGCCTTTAAAGAGTGGCCCGTCACAATGCGGGCAATACGCCACACCTTTTCCACGGAATTCACTTTCACCAGGAATTCCTAATTCACGCCATCTTGCTCCGGTTGCAAGAATGACTGACTTACTCTCGAGCCTTGCACCGCTCTCGAGTTTTAATTCGTAGAATGGGCCTCCATTTTTAAATAGCTTATTTACCCTTTGTAAATTAATAATATCAACCTCATAATCCTTGACATGCTCTTCCAAGGCGGAAACTAACTTTGGTCCCTCTGTAGCTTTTACGGAAATAAAATTCTCTATTCCAAGCGTATCCATAACCTGACCACCAAACCTTTCAGCCACGAGCGCTGTTCTTATTCCCTTTCTCGCAGAATATACTGCTGCAGATGCCCCAGCTGGACCACCTCCAACAATAAGAACATCGTACGGCGCTCTTTTTGATATGCTCTCAATAATTCGGTCCTTAGCGGATGAGTCAATTTTGGAAATGATTTCTTCAAGATCCATTCTTCCTTGACCAAATTTTTCTCCGTTTAGAAATATTGTCGGTACCGACATAATTTTTTTATTTTCAACTTCTTGTTGAAATAATGCGCCGTCAATCATGACATGAGAAATATTTTCATTAATCAGAGAAATTAAATTTAACGCCTGAACAATGTCAGGGCAATTATGACAGCTCAATGAAATGAAAGTCTCAAAATGAAAGTCACCGTTAATATTTTTTATTTGATCTATTAACTCTTGTGAAATCTTTAGTGGATGCCCCCCCGTTTGTAAAAGAGATAAAATAAGAGATGTGAATTCATGGCCCATTGGAATACCAGCAAAAAATATCCTATGACGATTATTTGGAATTCCAACAGAAAATGAGGGCGTTCTCAATTCTTTATCTTGTTGTTCAACTAAAGATATTAATTTAGATGTTTTTTGGATCTCCTCTAAGAGAGAGTACATCTCATCTGACTTCTGGGATGAATCTCTGTAAGCAACTAGCTCGACAGGATTTTTTATCATCTCCAAATATTGAGCTAATTGATTCTTAATATTCTGATCTAAAGCCATTTAAATATCCTTAAGAAAATGGGTCAAAGGGTATTGACCCATAAATTGATTAAATTTTACCGACGAGATCTAAAGAAGGAGCAAGCGTTTCTTCACCTGGCTTCCAAGATGCTGGGCAAACTTCACCTGGGTTAGCAGCGATATGTTGAGCCGCCTGAATTTTTCTTACTAAATCTGCAGCTGAACGACCAATACCAAGATCATTTACTTCAACTGTTTTAATGACACCCTCAGGATCAATGACAAAGGTACCTCTTAATGCAAGACCTTCCTCTTCAATCATAACGTTAAAATTTCTTGAGATAGCGCCTGTTGGATCACCAATCATAGGGTATTTGATTTTTTTAATTGTCTCAGAGCTGTCATGCCATGCTTTGTGCGTAAAGTGTGTGTCAGTGGAGACTGAGAAAACTTCAACACCCATTTTTTGCAGCTCATCATAATGATCTGCTAGGTCACCTAACTCTGTTGGACATACAAAGGTAAAGTCTGCTGGATAAAAAACGACTGCTGACCATTTTCCTTTAAGGTCTGCTTCTGTAACTTCTACAAATTTACCGTCATGAAAAGCTTGCGCTTTAAACGGCTGAATAACTGTATTAATTAGCTTTGACATCATAATTCCTTTTAAATAAATTAAAGAAACATGATTATAGAGAGAAATATATGATATGTATAATTAATTATATAAAATATATTGATAAATATTATTTATCAGTTTAAAAGAATTTCTGCTTCTCTTTTTAACTCTTTTAGTCGAAAATCTACTCTTGATTTTTCATAAAAGTTACCATCACTCGATTTTGTTGCAAGATCCATTTGGATGATCGCCTCTTGAATATTATATCTATAATAAAATGCATTTGAGAGGCTCTCATGTTCCAGCAACCTAAATCCTAATGCAGAATAACCCTTTGCTAATAATTCATGAATTATGGGTATATTCGAATACAACTCAGAGTATTTTTTGAGAAATTCAATTACCTGTTTTGATTGATTTAAAGCAATCATTAAGTTGGCAGCTCCGGTAATTAAGGACACATTATTTGGGTATTTTTTTAAACCCTCCTCGTAGGCAATGTATGCCTCCTGAAATCTATTATCATTGGTTAAAATATTTGCTTTTAATTGATAAACCATAGAATGATCAACATGCTCAATTAAATTGAATGTCTGCAGTGCTTGATCGACCTTCTTATTTCTGAGGTAAGCGTAAGCTAAGCCATAATAGCTTGCAATTTCATTTAGAGAATTCTTATCTTGTATCTCTCTCTCAAAGTGACCAATAATTGTTTGTTTATCACCAAGAAAAGCTTTTAATTTTGCTTTTATTAAATAAAATTCGATGTTGCTTGACTTCTGGATATACTCAAAATCTTTCAAACGATCTTGAATGTCACTGATTCTCTCACCAGTAATAGGGTGTGTTCTTAGAAAACTTGGAGCTGCACCTGTACTAAATTCATTAAACTTTTCAATAGTTTGAAAAAAATCAATGAATCCCTTTGGATCATAGCCTGATTTACTGAGTATCTCCATTCCTACCCTATCCGCTTCTTTTTCGTTTTCTCTTGTAAAGTCAAGAGTATTTTGGACCTGCGCTGCACTGGAGGCAGCTAATGCACCAGAAGCAACTTGTGGACTAGATCTTGCAGCCAAAATTGCAATTGCTAAACCAATGTATGATTTAAACGAATTCCTTGCTTGAGAATCAAATAGCCTCAACAGGTGTTTTTGCGTGATATGTGCAATCTCATGACTTAAAACACTTAATAGTTCCGATTCACTATTTGCTGCGAGGATAAGGCCAGTATGAATGCCAATAATTCCTCCAAGCATTGCAAATGCATTGATAGAGCTATCATTGACTATAAAAAATTTTAAAGCGAGTTTTTCATCTGTTCCTTTTAAAGAAAGCTCTCTGCCCACTTTATTTATGTAATCATTTATTTCAACATCAGTTATCACGCTATCAGATTGATTAACCCTTCCGAGTATCTGGAAAACAATTTTCTTCTCATCATTTGCGTTTAGCAAATTATCAAATTGAGACCCTAATTCTGGCAAATCTATTGCAAAAACGGATACAGAAACAAAAAGGGTACTTAAAAAAAGTTTTTTCATTGTAAGATTATATTTAAACAAGCAAAATTGTTCATGAAAAAAATACTGACACATATTGATAAAAAAGGTAATGCTAAAATTGTAAATGTCTCTAAAAAAGGAGATACGCATAGACAAGCAAATGCTTTCGGCATAATCAAAGTAAATTCGAGTGTCATTTCTTTAATTAAATCTGACGCAAATAAAAAAGGAGATGTACTAACAGTTGCTAAGCTTGCTGGGATTATGGCAGCAAAAAAAACTTCCAACCTGATTCCACTATGCCATCCATTAATTCTCAATAATATTGACTTAACCTTCAAGATCAGAGATAACGAAAATCTAATCGAGGTCACATCCTCTGTGGAGTGTATTGGAAAAACTGGGGTTGAAATGGAAGCATTAACAGCAGTATCTATAGCGCTACTTACTATTTATGACATGTGCAAAGCAGTGGATAAATCAATGGTAATTCAAGATATATATCTATTGAAAAAAACGGGGGGGAAGGAAGATTTTATAAAATCATAAAAATTTAAAGATTTATCTTAATTTTTTAATAAATCTTTATAAATGGCTAGCGTATTTTTTTGCATGTTTTCTATGCTAAATAATTTAGTAGGTCTCACCTCCGGTTGTTGTTTTATAAATTCTATTGTCTTTTTCACGAGCGCACTTTTTGTACGCATAGATATTAGCCCTTCAGGGAAAACTAATTTTAGTTGCTCACCAACTCCGCCGTGGTTATAACCAATCACAGGAACGCCCAATTTAATTGATTCAATAACTGTCCGTCCGAAGGCCTCTGGTATTGAAGATAATGAAAAAGTGATATAAGAAATTTTCATAATTTCATATATGTCTGCTTGATAACCAAGAAAAGTAATATTATTTGAAAGGTCTTTTGAATCTATATATTTTTTTATTTCCAATAAATAATTTTTCGATTTTGCTTCGCCAACAATCAAACCATGAATGTCAAATTTTTTTATTTTTAATTGGTGAATTAGATCAATAAAATCCTCTAAACCCTTACGTCCTGAAATTCTTGCAGGAAGCGTTAAAAGTTTTTTTTCTTTTAAACTAGGATATTTTTTTCTCCAATTTTTAATCCACTCGGAAAATTTTTTACCATTATTTAAAATAATTTTATCTGGAACACCTCGGTGATTAACTATGATTTTTCTTTTCTCAATATGGTAATTCGCAAGAATAAATCTCTTTAGTGCATGAGACACTATTAGGATAGCATCTCCTTTTGTCATAATTGAGCTATATAAAGAAACTGAGTTATAACCATGGATTGTTGTAACAAATTTAGGTCGTTCTTTTTTTTTCATCAGCTTCAATGAAAATAGGGTAATCCAAGCAGGTAATCTTGATCTGACGTGGACAATATCAATTTTATATTTTTTATAGATACTCAATAATTTAAAAATATTAAATATTACTAATGGAGATTTTTTTCCAATTGGAAGAGTTATATGATGACTTCCTCCCTTTTGTAGATTAGTTACTAGCCTTCCTCCACCTGAAATAACATAGGAGTTATGCCCTTCCTTAACTAAGTAATCTGCAATTTCCAAAGTACCTCTCTCAACTCCCCCTGATTCAAGATTTGGGAGAATCTGAAGAATATTTAAACTTCTATTTTTCATTTGATTTCAAAAAATTTTATTAAAAGCTTGGCACATCTGTCAGCCTCACTAGTTATTAAGTGCTTAAAATTAAGATTTTTATGTTTTTTATTAAAGAAATTAATCGTTTTATTTTTGAACAACTGATTAGTAATTAATCTTATTTTTTTGGTCTTAATGTCTAAATTTATACAATTTACAAGGGCGCCAACAGAAATTGATTCATATATCATTGATAAAGAATCTTCAGTAACCCAAATATTTTGAGCCGGCTTCATTTTATTTAAAATTTCTTTTGGTTGCGATATATCTGGCTCAACTACTGCAATTGGTTTGGTTAATTTCGATTTTAGTTCGGGTATAAAATTTTTGGGTGTTCTTCGTGAGCTCATTATTGTGAAATTTATTTTTTCATTCTCTGACAATATTTGCATTATATTTTTAATGATTTTTTCAGTATTCCATTCAAAGTGTCTTGAGATTCCCCCCAGCAAAATAAGCCCCTCATTTTTCTGTTTATTTTTGTAAAATTTTAAATCATTGATGGGTCCAAATGTTTCGATTACATTGTCCAATTTTTTTTTTAAATCATGTGTGGGGATCAAACATAAATCAAAGAAATCAATGGGGAGAGATGGTCTCATTATCAAAACTGTTTGTCCCCCATATTTCTTTTTATCCAAAATAAGCTGAAGGTGTGTTTGGTGACCTGCGCCTATTAAGAAATCTGGTCTTGGTAATGATTTTTTTTTATCCAGCCAAGAAAACAAGAAAAAAAATATTTTTTTATAAAAAATGTAGGGCTTGATTCGGTAAATCTTTACTTCAATTAATTTGGCCAATGCATTTACAAGAGATTCACACTGTTTTTCATGCCCCATTTTTCCATCCAGATAAAGCCAAATATGAATTTTTATTTTAGCAGGTGACATAATCAACTAGAGAAGTAGCCGTATGGGGAGCCATGGTAATTCCATAACGATGATGTCCCGTATTTAAAAATAAATTATCAAAAAAATCATCTACTTTAACTATTGGTTTATTTTTTTCTGTTCCAGGTCGAAAACCAAACCAATGTTTCTCAATTTTTAATCCTTTTAACTCATGAATCATAGATATCGCACGAGAATTAAGAAAATTGATGCTTTCTTCTACATTTTCCTTTGAAAACCCCACATTTTCTAATGTGCTTCCTACAACAATAGAGTTATCTTTTCTCTGTAAAATATAGGTACCGTCTCTAAAAATAATATGCTTTAACTTAATATCTGATTTTTCGTATTGGATTACTTGTCCGCGAACGGGGTAAACAAATTTAGATAATTTTTCATTAATCTGCGATGACCAAGCCCCTGAAGCAATAATAAATTTATCCCCGTAAACCTTACCAAAGTCTTTTACATCACATGCAATAACTTTATTATAATTTTGCTCGAAATTAATCACCTCAGAATTTTCTAATATATCAACACCAATTTTTTTTAAATATATTTTCAAAGCCCTCATCAGTTTTGGTGGATTTACTTGAAAAATGTCTTTGATTAGAAGGGTCTTATGATTATTAAAAGAGCTTTTCTCAGCTTCAATAAAATTATTTTTACACCAATTTACAATCTCATCATTGTTAAATGGGGGGAGTATTTGAATACCTGAGTTAATCAGTTCAATATCAATATTCGTATTATCAAAAAGGATTTTTTCTAATTCTCTATAATATTTAGATGAGTTTTTGCATAGACCGTAAACAAATGATTCGTAATTCCAAGGCATGAGTGGAAATAAAACTCCACCCGCAGCCTTTGAAGCCTCATTGCCAATAGATGACTTTTCAACAACCAAAACTTCTACTGATTTTTTAACCAATTCAATTGCAGTTAAGCAACCTATGATGCCTCCACCAATTATCACTACCTTCTGATTCATTTTGCCCCTAGAGATGCAAATTTATGAAATCTTGATATATTTGCTTGAGTTCCAAGAACAACTAGAATATCACCAACTCCAAGAACTATATCTGGTCGTGGATCAATATTCTCCAACATATTAGGTCTTCTTAAGTATTGAATCTCTATACCAAAATCAACAATTTGTAGGTCTGAAATTTGATGTCCTAATATAAACGAATTATCTATTATTTCTTCAGAGTGTAACTCTAGCTGCTGATTGGAATTAATATCATCGTCTATATCGGTTGAACCCTTGAAAAACCCTCGAAACATCTTGTATCTCTCTTCTCTAAATTCTCTTATTCTTCGAATAATTCTTTTTAAGGGGACTCCCAAAATCAATAGCGTTTGAGAAGCAAGCATTAAACTTCCCTCCAATACTTCAGGTATTACTTCAGAGGCCCCATCATTTTGTAATTGAACAATAGAAGAATCATCTGCAGTCCTCACAATTACCGGGAGATCTGGGTAGTCATCTCTTATTACATGGAGTACTTTTGATGATGCTCTGTCGTCAGCATATGTGATGACTACAGCCTTTGCTTTCTCAATGCCAGCTGCCCTCAAAACAACCCTTCTG
>Ga0233451_10003159_pt1 | contig 14514 bp, 12 predicted proteins | sample 011ome_29_FD_183052 | JGI IMG/M metagenome (GOLD analysis project Ga0233451, IMG submission 183052) | Coastal salt marsh microbial communities from the Groves Creek Marsh, Skidaway Island, Georgia - 011504CT (spades assembly) | ecosystem: Environmental > Aquatic > Marine > Intertidal zone >...
TGTATTTGATGGTACAGTTAAATCATTACCATGTTTAGTTGAAGATTTTGTTTTTACAACAAATTCAAATAATTTAGGGATAAATTATAATGCATCTGATATAGTTTATGCAGAACACAATACTCTTTATAGTGAAGTAAATTGGTTTTATCCAAAATCAGGATCAGATCAAATTGATAGATGTGTCACATATAACTATGGAGAAAATGTTTGGACAACTTCATCATTAGCTAGAACTTCGTATGTAGATACCGGAGTCTTTGATGTGCCATATGCTACTGAATATGATAAAACATCACTACCTGTATTTGGAGATATCTTGGGTATTACAAACACATATGGAGCTTCAACTTATTATGCTCACGAAGTTGGAACTGATCAAGTTAATTCATCAGGCACAACTTCTATTAATGCATTTATTGAATCTGGAGACTTTGATATTACAGCAAGAAGAAGTATGACAGGTCAATCAACAGGTATGGTTGACTACAGGGGAGATGGAGAGTTTTTTATGTCTGTAAAAAGATTTATACCTGACTTTAAGGTTCTTACAGGTAATTCAAAAATTACATTACTATTGAATGATTATCCAAATAACACTGCATCTAGCTCACCTCTTGGCCCATTTACAATTACCAATTCTACTGATAAGGTAGACACTAGAGCAAGAGGAAGATTACTATCAATTAAAATAGAAAATGATGGTACCGGTGAAACTTGGAGGTATGGAACTTTGAGAGTAGATGCTCAACCAGACGGAAGAAGATAATGGCAAAAGTAGTAGTTAGTATACCAGAACCAAAACAAGAATATGAAGTTTCTAATCAAAGACAAATTTTAGAAGCTCTTGACACTTTAAAAAATCAACTTAACTTCTCTTTTCAACAAGATTTAAAAAATGAAGAAGATCAAAAGGAGTGGTTTTTAGGTGGCTAATTTTTTTAAAAGCGAAACGTTTAATTTAACAACAACCAATTTAACAACAGCATTAACTATTACTACGTCTGCTATTGCAATTGTTAAATCTGTACAAGCAGTGCATGATACAGCCAGTAATGTTGATACAGATTTATATTTAAAAAAGTCAGGTGGTTCTGATGTACAAATAGCTCATGCACAATTAAATAAGTCTACTGAAAACTTAGCTAAGAATGTTATTAACCTAGAAGGTGGAGATATTTTAAAAATACAGGCAGACACAGCAAACGAGATCACTGGACAAATAAGTTATCTTTTGATAGATAGATCACAAGAAAATGGATAAAGATAAATTAGAGCACACTCACGATAATGGTATCACTCACTCTCATGAAGGCGGTGATGTTCCCCATACACATGATATACCTAAAATAGATTGTGTAACCACAACAACATACAGAAATACCAAGACAGGAGAAGTATTTAAAGAGAAAGTAGAAGGACCTGATATTGTAGAAGATGTTACAGTTCAAATTACTAACAAAGGTCTTGAAGTATTTCAGAAAGTAATGAATCAAAATAATGACAAACCAAAATCCTAGAGGCGGAACAGAACTACAATTTGAATATTTAAGAAAGCATGTAGAACCTAGCTTACTTAATCAAGTAGAAATTTGCACATCAGTTCCAGGTAAAATACCTTTACACCCAACCAAGTTAAATATTCTTTGGCAAAAAAATTCTTGGGATCAACCTAATTTAAATCCATGGTTTAGTGATAAATCAAATCATGATAAATATGATTGGTATGTATTTAATTCTAATTGGAACTTTGAACAGTTTACAAAAAGATTTGATCTACCAAGAGAGAAATGTGTAGTTATTAAAAATGGTATTGAAGAAGTACAGTCAGTTATAACACAATATAAAAAAGGTGATCCAATAAAAATAATTCATCACTGCACACCTTGGAGGGGTTTATCTGTATTATTAGGTGCAATGCAATTAGTTAACAATCCATTAATTAGTTTAGATGTTTATTCTTCTTGTGAAGTATATGGAAAAGATTTTGCAGAAGCTAATGATAAATCATACGAAGCTTTATATGAACAAGCAAGACAACTACCTAATGTAAATTACATTGGCTATAAACCAAATGAATATATTAAAGAAAATTTAAAAGACTATAGAATGTTTGTATACCCAAGTATCTGGGAAGAGACATCTTGTATTTCATTACTTGAAGCAATGTCAGCGGGTCTATATTGTATTACAACTAATTATGGTGCTATATATGAAACAGGTGCAGAGTTTCCAATGTATGTACCTTATTCAAATAATTACAAAAGCTTAGCTAGAAAGTTTGCTGCAGGTATAGAAGCTTCTGCGGATATGCTTCATGCTCCAGGCCTCCAGGATCATTTAAAGATGCAACAAAATTATGTAAATAGATTTTATGACTGGGGAGTAAAAGGACAAGCATGGACAAGATTTTTGAGAGGAGCACTAAATGCAAAATAATGAACCAATATGGTTTTCTGAAAAAAAGAAAACAACCGCTAACGCAGATACTTATCAAACAGAAAAAATAGAACAGGTAAATTCAAACGTTAGAACTATTAACATAGGTAATATTATAGATAAACCAAAAGCAAAAATAATGGTTTGTACTCCTTGTCATAGTGAAGTGTCTATGCATTATACTCAAGCTGTATTAAAGTTTCAATTAGACTGTATGCAACAAGGTATACTAGTTAGTTTTACATTACTTAAATCATCTTTAGTTACACAAGGTAGAAATTTATGTGTAGCAGAATTTTTAAATCATAAAGATCATTATGATTATTTATTGTTCATAGACTCAGACATAGATTTTAATTCTAAAACTATATATAAAATGATAGGTGCAGATAAAGATGTTATTTCTTGTCCATATCCAATGAAAACATTTGATACAGATAAGATGTGGAAAAAAATAAAAGAAACCGATATGGTTAAAACTCCTGATGATATATTAAAAGCAGGTCACATATTTCCAATTAAAATGGGTAAAGGAAATGAAATGACTATGGAAAATGGAGTTATTAAAGTATCTCATGCTCCTACAGGATGTATGTTAATTAAAAGAGAAGTCATTGAAAAAATGATTAAACATCATCCAGAATTAGAAATATATCAGCCTACAGTTATTAATGGTAAAGAAGTCAAAAAAGATAATATGTACAATTTATTTGATACATTACATGATGTAGAAACTAAGAGATATTTTGGTGAAGATTTTGGTTTCTGTCAAAGATGGACAGATATGGGAGGAGAAGTATACATCTATGCTATGGATAATATAACCCATGTTGGAGACCATCAATATTGTGGTCGATTCTTTGATCTATTAGAGCGCGCAAAATCTGTTGACGATAGCGAAAAAATCAAATAAAGTATTATATTTACAGGATTCTACGCCTGCTCAACAGTATAAATATATTTAAATTATGGCGATATCACGAGGACAACAACCAAGACAAATGTATCAAGAAGGTGGAATTATGCCTAGACTAAATCAGTTAGGTAGTGGTGTATCTTCTGCAGAACAAACATTACAAGAAATTAATCAAAGATTAGAATCAGCTGAATCTAATTTAGGTTCAGGTGGTGGTCAGGCTACTTTTGAATTAGCAGGTGGTAATACCACTACACAACCACCATTGAATTTAGCTTCTGATATTTACACAGCTACAGGTCTAACTCCAAGACCTGGAACATTATCTAATTTAAATGCATTTAGAGACCCAATAACAGGAGGTGGTCAACCTTTTTTTGGTAATGCTAACATGCCATCTCAATTAGAGCCAGCATTATCACCAATGTCAGCGTCTATGAGAAATATGGCAGCAGATGGTGGAATGATGGGTAGACAAATGTATGGCCTAGGTAGCCTGGTTAAAAAAGCTGTAAAAGGTGTTACCGGCGCTGTAAAAGGTATAGGAAAAACAATTAAAGAAAATCCTTTATTGGCTGCAGCAGCATTTAATTTTGCACCTATGTTACTACCTGGTGGTAAACCTTTTCTTGGATTAGGTAGTTTAAAAGGTAGTATGGGAACTATACCTGGACTAACTTCATTATTTAGTTCAGCAGATAAAACTAAAAAAGGAGCTGATTTATTAAGCACTGCAAAAGTATTTGCCGGTGGTTCTTTACTAGGTGGACTATTAAATCAAGCAGAAGAAGAAGGTGATCCCGAAGGTATTACTAGAGATGTTGGAGCATTAAGAAGTAAGTTAATTAATGCATATAAAAATCAAAGAACATTTGCTGATGCAGCAGACGAAGATGCAGCTATTCTTGAACAGGTGAATATAGATTTATCAGAGTATAATCAAGATATGAATAGAACAAACGTTGCTTATGGTGGTAGAATGGGATTTGCAAGAGGACCAGATAATCCAGAACAAAATGCTATACAAGCAGCCGGCATCATGAATCTACCATTAAATCAAAACCCTGCGGGGGTTACAGAATTAGACCTTAGAGAAACAGGTGGATTTATTCCTCCAGTTGGTGTAAAAGAAAAGGCAGATGACATTCCTGCGATGTTAGCAAACAATGAATTTGTATTTACAGCTGATGCTGTAAGAGGAATGGGTGACGGAGACGTTAATAAGGGTGCACAACGTATGTACGATATGATGAAAAAATTAGAAAAAGGCGGTAGAGTATAATGGCAGAAGTATCAACAGTAGTTCAACAACCACCAGAGTTTATAGAAGCGGCAGCAAAACCGTTTATAACTCAATTACAACAAGTAACAGGTGATTTAAAAACAGCAGATTTATCAAAAATATTTGGTCCACAATTTGTTGCAGGTCAAGATCCATTACAACAACAGGCTCAACAAACAGCACTTGCTGGAATAGGTGGCTATAAACCTTTTCTTCAAGCGGCTCAAGCTTCAACTGGACCTACTGGCTATCAACAATTTATGTCTCCGTATCAACAAGATGTAATTGATACAACTTTACAACAATTCGATGTACAAGCTCAAAAAGGATTACCTGCATTAGCAGCACAAGCAATAGGAGCTGGTGCATTTGGTGGAGGTAGAGAAGGTGTTCAAAGAGCAGAATATCAACAAGCTTCAGATAGAAACAGAGCTGCATTACAAGCACAATTATTACAACAAGGTTTTGGTCAAGCTCAACAATTAGCTCAACAAAATATTGCTAATCAATTACAATTAGGTCAAGCTGGTCAAACTTTCTTAGGTCAAGATGTAGGAGCATTATCTACTCTTGGTGCACAGAACCAAGCTCAACAACAAGCAGAATTATCGGCACAGCAACAGTTATTACAACAACAGTTAAATCAACCACTTCAAGCTACACAAGCTCTGGGTTCAGGGATCACTGGATTAATCGCAGGTTACCCTGGTTCAACTCAGACTCAAGTGACACCATCTCCAACAGCTTTACAAACTGCTTTAGGTACAGGTGCTACATTGGCTGGAGTTTACAGGGCGTTTAGACCACAAAACACTTAATTATGAGTAAAGTATTTAAAAGACCAATGTTTAGAAAAGGTGGACCTGTCAATGACGGTATCATGACTGGTATTGTTGATAGAGAGAATCATGCTGAAGATCCATTTGTTGGAGATTTAAAAAATTACATTCCTACTAAAGAAGAATTAGCTTATGTTTCATCTCAATTACCTGAAAGACCAGAAGTAAAAGATGAAGGTATGGATCCATTATCACAGTTTCTTATACAAGGTGGATTAAATTTAGTATCCGCAACACCAAGAGGTGGTACATTAGCTACTGCTGCAGAAGCATTTAAACAACCAACATCCAGTTTATTTAAAGATTTAGCTTCTAAAAGAAAAGAAAAAAGAGAAGAGTTGAGAGAAAAATATTTAACTGAAGCTGATTTATTTAGTGATTTAATTAAAACTAAAGGTGACATAGCTGCAGCTAAATTAGGAGCTTCTGATTCAGCTAAAATGCAAACTGCTAATGCAGTTAGATCTTTATTTGCTCCTAAAATAACAGCTATAGAAAATAAAATAATTGAAGCTAAACAATCAGGAGCTGGAAATGATGTATTAGGTCCATTAGTAATCGAATTACAAAATTTACAAACACAATCAGAAAACGCTTACTTAGATGTATTAGTACCTGGAAAATCAAGATCAGAACAAATAATTGATATGGCTGCAATTATTAAAGAAAATGATCTCGGTGGTAGTAAATCAAATGAGCAGATTATCGCTGAAGCAGAATCTATTATCGACATGGCTTCAGGTATTAAAGTTAAAAAAGCTGATGGCGGTAGAATAGGTTATGCTATGGGAACTCCTAAAAAAGCAGATGCACCAATGCTTAATGAACCTATGATGAATGAACCTGCAGTTGAATCTAAAGCTAGAAGTATTGACATGCCTTTTGAACAATTTAGACAAAAATTACCTGCTAATATTACAGATGATATAGCAAATATACTATATTATAATTCTAGTGCATTTGCAGATTTTGCAAATATTGAAACACAAGATGACGTTTATTCGTTTAACTCAAAATATGATGTAAATTTAACATTACCTTTTAATACCGAGACGACTTAAAATGATATGGCTGATTTGGAAAATCAAAATAGGGATGATATTTTAAAAAGCGTTATTAATGACGTAGTAAATAACGTAGGCACACAAAATATAAATAAAGAAACTCAAGAAGACATTAAAGAATTAAATCCAGACAGTGTAGTAGAAAATAAACTCCCTACATCAGAACTAAAAAGTTTCGTTAGATCTTTACCTGAAAATGAAAAAGATGACGTATTACGTTATTTAGATATATTTAGAAATAACAATGCTCCAGTAGTATCATATATAGAAGATATTAAAAAATATGGTTCAGTTAAAAAAGCAAAAGAAGCAGGAGCTACATCCGGTTTATTAAATCCAAATAAATTTTTAAAAGATTTTAGTAAAGAAGGTGATGAAGAGGATTTAAAAAGATTTACATCTAATTTAATATTAGGAAATGAAATATATGATGTATCAAAACGTGATGATTTCGTAGGTCAACAAAAACAAAAAAAATATTTAAATAAAAAAACAACTAAAGCCATGCGTGGTGTTGGTATGGCCATAGAAGAGTCAGCTCGTGAAACATTTAGAACATTAGCTGCAATGACCGACGCTGGTTTTAACACTGAGATGTTAGACTTTTTAGAACAAAATTGGCCTGAAGTAGAAAAATCTAGGCAAGGTGTTGAACAATTAGCTGAAGATTTAACTCAATTCGGTATTTCTATATATACAGGTAAAAAAATACTTAATGGTTTTACTAAATTATCAAAAAAAGTTGCTCCTGATTTTACAAGAAACGTTGTTAAAAGACTACAAAAAGGAAAAGTAACAAAAGATAAAACTGGAAACATAAAAGTAAGATCAAGTATTGCTCAAAAATTAGGTTACTGGGGAGTAGGTGGAGCTGTTGCTTATGGAATTGGTGAAGTAGTTACTGGAGGTTCAGAAGATGATAAAACTATACTTGGAGACGTTAAACCTTTTGGTATTGGTACAGAGAAACTTGAATTAAAAGATACAGAAGGATTAACCGGTAGAGCAAAAGCAACACAAATACTAGCAAATAAATTAAAATATGGTGCAGATGGAACTGCTTTAGTAGGTGGTTTAACTGTTGCAGGTAAGACAGTTGCCATGCCTGTTTTAAGAGCGGGTAATAAATTTCTTTTAGCTCCAGGATTTAGAGGAGTGGGCAAAGGTTTAGATGTTCTAAGTAAAGTTGCTGCAAGTGAAAAAACTGGAATACCTCAATTGACAAGAAAAATAATTGAATCAAAAAATAAAGCTTTAACTAAAGCAGGTATTCCTAAAATGGAAAACTGGCAATTTTTTTCCATGACAGCTGGTCCATTAAAAGAAAGAATAATGAAAGCTGCTGATAGATTTATATTAACTCCAATAAGAACAAGAGGTGCATTAACTCAAGAAGCAAAAGATGCATTAATTAAGTCTGAAGGATTAGTTAATAAATATAGAAAAAGAGTTGATATGAAAATGAAACAGTTAGAAAATAAATTATATACTTTAACTGAAAAAAGTTTGATTGATAAAATCATTACAGATTCAACTCCTGTTGCTGCAAAAGCATATTTAGATGACATTGTTTTATTTTTACAAGGTAAAATTGGAATTAATGATTTACCTCAGGTTTTAAGAAATTCTTCTAAAGAAGTTAAAACAGTTATTGATGATTTAACAAAAGAATTACAACCATATATTAAGTCTGGTCAATTAGAAAAAGAATTTATAGATAACATTGGAAAATATTTAAGAAATTCATATGAAGTATTTAGAAGTAATTCATTTAAACCAAATTCATCTCAAATAAAATCAGCTACAGATTACTTTAAAGAACAAATTAAAAAAATGGATCCTGAATATAAAAATGTAAAAATAGGTTCTAGAACTGAATTAGATAATCAACTATCTAGATATGCATCTTCTAAAGTAGATGAAATATTAAACGTTGGTCAAGAAGGAAGTAGCCCAAAAGATAGAATGAAAGCTATTACGTCAGTAGTGGCTCCTTTTTTAGATAAAAAAAATCCTTCTTTACCAAAAGTTGTTCAAGATTTATTAGGAAAAGTAAATGATCCAAGAGCTATTGTATTAGATACAGTTACTCAACAAGCTAATTTATTAGCCCATATAAGATATCACAAATCTTTAGTAAGAAATGGTTTAAAAAATGGTTGGATATTTAAAGATGAAAAAGATTTTATTAGAAGAGGTTTTCAAAAAGAAGTAGCTCCATCATTGGTTCCAATTACTGTTTCTAAAAACAGAATGAATGTAGATTTAACAGATATTTATTCTTATAAAATAGGAAAAGCTAAAGCGCCTTATCTTACAACAAAAGAAATAGCTCAAGCTATGAATGGAGATAATTTAGTTACAGATTTTTTATTAAAAATACCGATGTATAAAGCTTACCTAGCGGCTAAAACAACATCACAATTATCTAAAACCGTATTATCATTAATGACTCAAATGCGTAATGTTGAAACTGCAGCATTCTTTTCTTTTATAAACGGCCATATGGGTAGAAATGCAAGTGTTATTGATTCTATGAAAATAGCATTTCAAGATGTTATAGGTAAAGGAAATGTAAAACCTGAGGTCATGAAGAAGAAATTAGAAGAGTATCTTCAGTATGGTGTGTTTGATAATTCAGTAGTTGCTGGTGAAGTAGAAGCAGTACTAAAAGATATTGTAAAAAATAGATTTTCAACATCAGAACAATTAATGAAATATCTATTAAACAATCCAGTTTTTAGAAAAGCCACAGAATTTTATCAAGCTTCAGATAACTTATGGAAGGCATATGGATATGAATTTACAAAATCACAAATGGTTCCTGCCATTCCAATTAAAGGTCTAAGTTTAGATGATGCTGCTAAATTAGGTTATAAAATAGAACCTGGAAGAAAAACTGCATATACTTGGCAAGATTTAGTTACTCAACAGTACAAAGAAATATTTAATATGAAATGGGATCCTCTTGATTTTGCAGGTAATCCAAAAACTTATTCTCAAGCTTTAAGAGATATAGCAGCTAAATATACTAGAGATGTTTATCCAAACTATTCAATGGTTCCACAAATTGTAAAAGAATGGAGACGTCTACCTCTTGGTAACTTTGTTGCTTTTCAATCTGAAATTATAAGAAATATTTATAATATATTAACATACTCAACTAGAGAAATATCATCTAGTAATCCATATATAAGACAAATAGGTGCTAGAAGACTTTTAGGTTTTGGAAGTGTGATGTATGGATTTGATAAAGGATTAGAAGGCATATCTAGTAGTCTAACAGGTTTAGATGAAGAGTTTATAAAAGGATACCAAAGATTCTTTTCACCATGGTATGCTAAGAATGATAAAATTATACCAGTATCTAAACCAGATAAAAATGGAAAATTTCAAAGTATTGATTGGAGTAAAGAACAACCTTTCGCATCTATAACAGATGGATTTAATACATTTACTGAAGGAATGTTTAATCCAGACAAAAGTGATGAAGCAATGTTTACAAGATTTTTTAAATCAATGTTTTATGATTATGAAGAAAAAAAGAATGGTGCACTAACACAAATATTTGAACCATTTATTACAGAATCAATTTTAACTGAAGCAATACTAGATGTAGCTCCTAAATGGTTACCTATTCCAGGTGCAAGGGGTGGTAAAACTAAAGAAGATAAAATAATATATGATGCAGCTAATGAACCCTATGATGTGGTGGTCGGTAAAATATTTAATCATTTAATACAAACCATGAATCCAACTACATTTAGAAGTGCGGGTAAAGTTTTATCTGCTTATGATGAAGAAGTTAATAAAGCTGGCGATAAATATAATACTAAAAATGAATTATTAAAAATGTTTCTCGGTATTGGTATCACTGAACAAAGTCCTAAAACTAGTATGACTTATATTATAAGTGATTTTAGTAGCAGATTACAAGCAGCCGATCGTGCTTTTAAAAGAGGCACTTATGATTTAAATCAAATATTTAAAGATCCTACAAATATTTTAGAACAATGGGACTTACTACAAAGAAACAGATATAGAGAAATGAGTAGAGTAAGTGACTTTTTAAAAGTAGCTGAAAGATTATTTCCTAAAGGAGAAATAGCCTTACAGTTTAAAGATAGACAAAACTTTGGTAAAAAAACAATGAAGTATCTATTTGCAAATAGATATAGACCATCAAACATACCGGGATTTAAAGAGTATACGGATATAACACAAAAATCTTATAGAAAACTATTAGAAACATATCCTGATTTAAAATTCGAAGATGTATTTCCATTAGCACAGATGCAAGAAATAGTGGGTAAATGGAATGGTGTTCCACTTGGATTATCCGATGAAGACTTAGAGAGATATTTTAATAAAGAACTTCCAAGTGTTATTGATAAACAAAGCCAGAAACCAGATGAAATTATAGAACAAGAACCTCAACAAGTTTCTCAAAAACCACAAACTCAACCATTACCATTACAACCAATGCCTAATCAACAAGTGGTCCAAATTGCAGCGCTTCCGGCATCAGGGGCCATAAATCAGGGTTTGACTGCAACAGAAAATGCGTTATTATCAGAAGAAGAGAAACAAATTAGATTAAGATCTAGAGGATTAGCATAAAATGGCAACATTAGACGAGATAAGATTACAACAATTGTTAGCACCTTTTAGTACAGGTAATCAAACAGGTATTGTAAATTCTACTAATGCTTTACCAATGATAAATAATAATCCATTTATTAATGTAACTGATCAGCTTATGAAGTTTGATCCTAATATTCAAAACAAAAGTATAGTTGACCAAATAATTGAAGAGAATCAAATGAAAGCTAATCCATTTGATCCAAGAAATTTTCAAAGTATATTTCCTACAAATTTTCCGTCAAACATTAGACAAGATGTGCCTTTACAAAATTTAGGTATAGATACTTCTTATGGTGTTGCTAATGAACCTGATGAAGAACAAGTAGAATATTTAACTGAACAAGAACCATCAGGTATTGCAAAACTTTTTGAATTTTTAGGAAATTTACCTACGCCAGGTAATATACTAAGAAAGATATTACCGGAACAAGATCCTAGAGCAACCGGTATAAGAAATTTTTATAGTCCATATGAAGGATTAACAAGCACTGGTTCAATAGCCTCAGGTATTATGAAAGGATACAACCCTGTATCTGGTGGTTTTTTAAATATGATTACAGGTGGTAAATTTGGTAAACCTACACAGTATGGTTTAGCAAGAGCTATGCAAAGAAGAATAGAAAATATATTAGGAAGAAAAGCAGCTCAAACAGATGCGAGTAGAGCAAAAGTAGCTGAACTAAGAAACTTACAAAGACAAGAAATTCAAGATAGAGCTGATAGAGGAGAAAGTTTATCTAGTATTGGTAAATCTACTTTTAGTGGACCAGGCATGGCATTTGAAAAACGACAAGGTACTACTACAGGTAAAGGTACAGCTAATGAAAGAAATTACGGCGGTAGATAATGGCTAAAAACTCTGCACTAGATAGAATAGAATCTCACGAAAAACTTTGTCGTATTATGCAGAAACAAACTCACGATAAAATTCACAAAATAGAAAATCAAATTAATAGAATAGAAAAAATATTTTTAGTATCAGTAGGTGCATTGATGTCAGGTATGGCCGGTGTTATACTTGTTCTATTACAAAAACTGTAATTATTTTGGGAGGTTGGGCACTCAGCTGCCGGGATTGATTATAGTGGGGACTATAGTCGCTATATCCACTCTCTAAAATCTTCATCCATAATTGTATTAGCAATATTAACTTTATTACGTAAAGCTTTTACAATTCTTTCATCAATAGTATCTTGGCTCATAATATCTATGTAAGTCATTTTTTGAGTTTGACCAATACGATCGATACGTGCTTCTGATTGTTGTCTTTTCTCAAGATCATAACCATTAGAGAAATAAATCATATTACTACCTGCAGTTAATGTAATACCATAACCACCTGTATGAGTAGTACCTACAAAAAATCTACACTTATCATCTGTTTGAAATTTTTTAATATTAGCTGATCTAGTATCTGTATCTGTTGCACCATAATAATCTACAACAGAATCTTCACCATATACTTTTTTAATCTCTTCAATAATTCTTCTTACATCATGAGTATAGTGAGACCATATAATAGTTTTACCCTCTACATTCTCAAGTATATTCATTAATTCACCAAGTCTACTACAAGGTAAATTTTTTATAGTTCCATCGTCTGCAGTAAAATGACCACAAGTAATTTGATGTAGTCTCATTAACTGAGTCATAACAGTTGCTGAAGATTGCATTTTACCATCAAGAAATGCAATAGCTTCTTGTTTCATTTGTTTATAAACTTTCTTTTGTTCTGGTGTAAGTTCTACATAATGTTTTACAAAAGTTTTTTCTGGTAAATCTAAACAGTCTTGTTTTAATATTCTTTTAGAAAAAGGTTTTATCTTATCGGATAGTTCACCAAGATTTCTGTAACCAACAACTATTTCAACACGTCTACCTTGTACTTCAATTTTTTTAGTAACAGCATATCTTGATTTAAATATCCAATAAGAATCATGACCTAATAACCATGGATCAAGAAAAGCACACTGAGAAAATAAATCTAATGGTGATTTAGTTACAGGTGAACCTGTTAATATTCTTCTATATTGAGCAAACTCTCTTAATTCTAAAATATTTTTTGTTCTATTAGATGTTGGAGTTTTAATTGTAGTAGATTCATCAATTGCAATCATTGCTTTATGACAAGATAAAAATTTCTTAGCAAACTCTGTACCATTACCAGATGAAAAAGCTTCAACATTCATAATTAAAATATGAAGATCAGTTCCTGTTTCAAATAAAGTATTTAATAATTGTTTTTGTTTTGTAGATTTATCTGATGTTTTCCATAGCACCATCTTTTTTTCGATATGATCAGGTAAATGCACAGGCACTTCCTGATCATACCAGTTCTTATAAACACCTTTAGGTGCAATAAGAAGGAGGCCATTTATCTGGCCTTTATCATATAACATTGCGGCATTATCTAGTAATACCTTTGATTTACCTGTACCCATTTCCATAAAGTACGCAAAATTTTCTTTGTCCCAAGATGCTTCTAATGCATCTAATTGGTGCTGATAAGGCTTAGTTTTAAATTTATAATTCATAATATATACTTTGTTTACTTTTCTTTCTAATTACTATAGTAGTTATGAAAAAGAAAAAGTCAATGAGCAAAGTTTATTTAACACAAGAAATACCAGGTAGTTCAATTGGACAGCCAAAATATAATGTTTTGGGTGCACAAAAGTTTGGACAAATTGTCACACTTCTGCCAGAAAAAAGCCAGATTATTTTATCACCTGGTCCACTAATACAAAAATTAAGAACGTTATTAAAAGATTATACAACTGATGATTACTTATTATTATCAGGAGATCCTGCAATTATTGGTGTAGTTTGTTCTGTTGTATCTGATATAACAAATGGTAAATACAATTTATTAAAATGGGACAGACAAGAAAAAACTTATTACCCTATCGAAGTAAATATATTTCACAAATAGTCTTGACAAAAGATCTAATTGATCTTATTTATAACAGCATGAAAGTTAAACAGAAAATAATTAAAGGAGTTATATAATGATAATAGATATGCGTAAAGACGCACCTGATCAAGCAAAGATTGTTGATCCAGATGCACTTTCTACAGAAGTAGAAAAATTACAGGGAATACAAAAACAAATAAAAGATTTGGAAGATAGAGTTAAAGATCTTAAAGAAGATGAAAAATACTTTAGCTGTGTTGTTATTCCAAAATTAATGGAAGACATGAACCTGGCTAGTTTAAAACTAAAAGATGGTTCAGAACTAACTGTTAAGAAAATATTTAGTGCCACATTAAAAGCTGATAAAAAAGCTGAAGGCATACACTGGCTTCGAGACAATGGCTTAGGTGATATTG
>Ga0233451_10003164_pt1 | contig 14500 bp, 10 predicted proteins | sample 011ome_29_FD_183052 | JGI IMG/M metagenome (GOLD analysis project Ga0233451, IMG submission 183052) | Coastal salt marsh microbial communities from the Groves Creek Marsh, Skidaway Island, Georgia - 011504CT (spades assembly) | ecosystem: Environmental > Aquatic > Marine > Intertidal zone >...
ATTTTTTAGAAACGGGGGTGGATTTTGAGCCCTTTGGAGGCATGGGACCTCTTAAGTGAATGATGAGTCCATCTAAAAAATTACGTAAAAACTGATCGCCACATTCCATGTATTTTGGGTGGGTTTCGTTTCTAAAAATCGCATTCAGTTCACTTTTGGTGATTTTAAAATCTTTTAAGCTGCAAATTTTTACAATATCGTCATCTCTTAATTTATGAGCGACTCTAAGTTTTTTGAATATATCGTTGTTGTTTAATCCCATACCACAAAGGTAGTATTTTTATGAGTTAATTCGTGGCTCTATCCTCATCAAAAAAGTATAGCACGGATTACAATCGCGCTATCGGGGTAAAAAAAAAGCTACCCCTAAGAGTAGCTTTGTGTCTGTATGTTTAAACTTAACTTATTGGATAATTCCGCCACAACTCACACGGCTTCCAGCAGCACCTGAAGGTTGAGATACAAAATCGTCCACGCCTTGGTGTACAATAACTCCTTTACCCAAAATATCTTTAGTAGGATCTCCACAACCAATACACCATTCGTCTGTGCTAAACTCAACGGTGGTTTCATCCTCAGAACTTTCAACAACAAAATTTCCTATATCGCCTTTGTGATACCCTGTTTCAGCACCCCATTTTCCGTGGGGTTGAGCTGTAGGATTCCAATGTCCTCCAGACGATTTTCCATCTGATGATGAACAATCTCCTTTGTCATGAATATGAATCGCATGAGATCCCTCAGAAAGTCCTTTAATCTTCGCAGTCATCTGAACCACTCCGTCAGTTTCTACAAATTTAGCAGTCCCTGTCACTGCACTCTCACTTTTAGGATTGAGTACAATTGTTAAAGCGGGTGTCTTTTCTATAACTTCTTGTGTAGTTTCGGAAGTCTCTGTTTTTTTGACGTTCTTTTTACATGCCAAAACGCTGACAATAAGTAGTATAGTTAGAATTGTTCTTTTCATTTTTTTTAATTTAGTTAGACGAAAGTTAGTTAAAAAATTACAAATGCATACATATGTGTTTGTTATTTTAATTTAAATGTTTTTATATTCTTGAAAGGGGACAGGTCTTTGGTTTCCATCTCAGTTTTAAAATCTTCCCAGTCTTCTTCAAAAAAACGGTTTGTGGTTTTTAAAGCGCTGTTTATAGCCGTTTTGGCGTGTTCAATAAGACTGTGTTCTGTGTCTGTAATTCCATTCTGTCTTGTGCCGATGTAATACAAAGCTGTTCCAATCCGTTCTGTTACAGAAACGACAGGGTCACTTGTAATTCCCTGGCGTTTGTCTTCTTTCCCAAAATAAAGGGCTAAAATAGTGTCTATTTTTTCTGTGATTTCTTTGCAGTTTTTTAAAGCATCTTTATGCAACTCCTTGTCTTTTTCGCTCAATTTATCAGAAAACTCAGAAACGATTTCATTACTTTCAACAAGTTGTTTAACAGCCTCTGATGTTGTCTGCTGAAGTTGCTCAAATGCTTTTGAAGTATCATACACCGCTTGGACGACTTTTGCATTATAGGGAATTCGTGGATCGCTTTGAACTTCAATACGGGTTTCCGAACTTTGATCACCATAACTCAGTATAGCACGATAGGTTCCTGGAATCACTTGAACTCCAGAAGGTTCTCGAGTTGATTTTTGTATTTTTCTTGACGGTCGTTCAACACCTTTCTCATCCATATTCCATTTCCATGAATGAATCCCACTTTCTTTGGGTACTTTTTGTTTAAGGGTACGGATAAGACGCTCCCCATCAAACAGTTGAAGTTGTAATGAATCCCATTTGATTTCTGTTAAAGTTTCGAGTTTATCTTCATCTTTAACCGTTGTTGTATCTATTTCTTTAATGTTTAAGTAATAAGAAAACCGTGCGCCACTTTTTCTGTTTTCACCATTAAACAGGGCATCGCCACCAAACCGACTTCCTGTAGGTTGTTGATACGCCGCTTGATAGGCCGTAGGGGGCTCAAACAAGTGCACAGTTTTTTGAAGTAAATTCTGTTCTTTTGCGAGGGCTCTTAGCGGACGAATATCGTCTAATACCCATGCGGCCCGTCCAAAAGTCCCAATCACTAAATCGTGCTCACGTGGATGAATGACTAAATCTTTTACTGGCACGGTTGGAAATCCTTCAGTCCATTTCGTCCATTTTACCCCTTTATCAATAGAAATGTAAAGTCCATCGTCTGTCCCTAAAAATAATAAATTGGGTTCTTCAGAGTCTTCAACAATTGATAAGGCAAAACTTGTTACATCCGTTGCATCGACAATTCGTTCCCATGATTTTCCGTAGTTTTTAGTACGATAGACGTAAGGGGTATAATTGAATCGTCTGTAATCATTAGCAACTAAAAGAGCTTCGCCTTTGTTTGTTTTGGACGCTTTGATTTGTGGAATCCAACTTCCTTTTGGTAAGCCTTTGATGTTTTTAGTAACCTCGATCCATTGCGATCCTCCATCTTGTGTGTAGTGAACACGCCCATCGTCTGTACCGACCCAAAGCATGTCTGTTTCAACGATAGAAGGTTCGATGACTAAGATTGTGCAATGGTTTTCTGCTCCCGTAGCATCCACGGTTAGTCCACCACTTTCGTGCTGTTTTAATTTATCGGCATCGTTTGTGGTTAAATCGGGAGAGATAATTTCCCATGTATCTCCTTTGTCAGTGGATTTATGCACAAACTGACTGCCAAAATACAAGGTATTATTTGAGTTTGGATCTATATTGATTGCGGCATTCCAATTAAAACGAAGGTTCACATCTGCATCGGGATGCGTTGGACGTACAATATAATTGTTTCCTGTTTTCCAATCGTAACGACTTACATAACCCTCTTGACTCATGGTCCATCCAAATTGAGAGTCATCCTTATCTGGAATGACATCAAAGCCGTCTCCAAAACTTATTTCCTGCCAATACGAGTTTCGAATGCCTTGAGCACGCCATACATAGGCAGGACCTCTCCAGGAACCATTGTCTTGCATGCCTCCATAAACATTGTATGGAAATTCATTATCTACATTGATATGGTAAAATTGTGCTACGGGCAAATTGCCTACAAAACGCCAACTATCACCACCATCTTTAGTGATATTTAATCCACCATCGTTACCATCAATCATAAAATCGCTGTTTGTAGGGTGTATCCACCATGCATGATGATCGGGATGAATGCCGTTATCGACGCCATAAGCGGGCATGAGTTGTTTAAAACTTTTCCCACCATCTTCGCTTACATTGACGTAGGTGAAAATTGAATACAATCGATTTTCATTTTGAGAATCAACATAAATATCGGCATAATAAAAGGGTCGATTTCCGATTTCATCCATGTTATCACTGACCATTTCCCAGTGGTGACCACCGTCACTACTTTTGTATAAGGCGTTCTTTTTGGCTTCAATCAAGGCATACACAATATCGGGTTTGCTAGGGGAGATGGCCACGCCAATTCTGCCTAAATTTCCTTCTGGCAATCCATCTTCCGAACTTATTTTTTTCCAAGTTTCTCCACCATCATAGGTGCTGTATAGTCCAGAGCCTTCTCCTCCGGAATTAAAAAACCAAGGGTCGCGTTTGTGTTCCCACATGGCTGCGATTAATTTATTGGGGTTTTGAGGATCCATCACCAAATCAGCTGCACCACTTTTTGGATTGGTGTATAATATTTTTGCCCATGTTTTACCACCATCAGTGGTTTTATACACGCCTCGTTCTGGATGTTCTCCCCAAGGCGATCCAATTGCTGCAACATAAACTGTATTTGGATTTGTAGGATCAATAATAACCCGATGAATGTGTCGCGTTTTTTCTAATCCCATTAATTGCCAATTTTTTCCTCCGTCTATTGATTTATAGAGACCATAACCACCATTCAGACTGTTGCGAGGATTGCCTTCGCCAGTTCCTACCCAAATAACACTTGGGTTGGATTGTTGAATGGCAACGGCACCAATGGAGGCTGTTGCTTCATTATCAAAAATTGGGTTCCATTTGATCCCTCCAGAAGTTGATTTCCACAGACCACCAGATGCGGTTCCTGCATACATAATATCCGGATTGGAATGTACAACATCAATTGAAGTTACCCGCCCCGACATGCCACCCGGACCTATGTTTCGTGGTGTTTTATTTTTAAGAAGTTCCATGGAGAATTCTTGTGTAACCCCATTAAAACTAATTACCAATAATAAGATTGTTAGAATGTTTTTCATTGTGATGTGTTTTTTTACTTTAGTTGTTTGTGAGTAATATAATAGTCTCTATCAATACTAATTTCTGAAGTCTTGATTTTTGTTTTTTGCCAAGCGGCATTAGGGTAGAGCCAGAGGTTGTCATTATTGATCTCTATTTCAATTGGCATTTCAAAATTTTTGACCACGTTGTTCCAACGGTAGTTCAATTCATTATTTTCTATATAATATTCAAAATTTGGGATGCGTATATCACGAAGGTATTGATTAAAAAATGCAGTTAAATTTAACTCTGAAAATTCACTTATATAATTTTCAATTTCTTGAGTGGTTACGGTTTGATGGTAGAATGTTTTGTTCAACCCTCTCAATAGTTGTCTCCATTTTTCATCGTCATTTACCAGTTGGCGGAGTGTGTGTAGCATATTGGCACCTTTATAATACATATCGGAAGACCCTTCGGAGTTTACGTTATACGTCCCAATAATTGGTTTGTCATTTTGGATGTTTGCTCGAGTTCCAATGACATAGTCTGCTGAAGCTTCGCTTCCGTAGTGGTAATCTAAAAATAGATTTTCAGAATAGGCTGTAAACCCTTCGTGAATCCACATATCAGCAGCATCTTTATAAGTAATATTGTTTGCAAACCATTCATGACCAGATTCGTGGATAATAATAAAATCAAATTTTAATCCCCAACCTGTTCTCGATAAATCCCTTCCGAGATAGCCTTGTTTATATTGATTCCCATAGGTAACAGAACTTTGGTGTTCCATTCCTAAATAGGGGACTTCCACCAATTTGAAACTGTCTTCATAAAAAGGGTAGGGGCCAAACCAATATTCAAAAGCTTTCATCATTTTTGGAGCATCTTTAAATTGTTTCTTGGCCTTTTCTAGGTTATCTCTCAAAACATAGTAGTCCATATCTAGAGGACCTTTTTCGCCTTCATAAACTTCGGAAAAATGAACATAATCTCCTATGTTAATATTCACTCCATAATTGTTAATCGGATTTGTAACGACCCAATTGTAGGTGGTGGTTCCATTGTCCTGTTCTTCAGTCGATTGAAGCCGTCCATTAGAAATATTCATCAGATGTTTTGGAACATTTACACTAATTTTCATGCTGTCAACTTCATCATACATATGGTCTTTATTAGGCCACCATACGCTAGCACCCAATCCTTGACATGAGGAGGCAATAAAATCATTACCATTGTTATCTTTTTTCCATGAAATTCCACCATCCCACGGAGCTCTCACGGCTACTCGTGGTTTGCCTTCGTAATAAATTTCAATTTCTTCTTGTGCGTTAATTTTAATTTGTGGTTTTTTTAAGTTGATAAAATGTGCATTTCCATCTTTTAAAACGACTAATTCTTCGCCGTCTTGAACTGCTTTAGTGAGTTTCATAGGGGCTTGTAAGTCGATTTGAAGTGTTTGATTGGGTTCAAGAATCGTATAGCGAATCGTGTTTTTTCCTTTGATGGACTTTGTTTTTGGGTTTACAGCGATGTCTAAATGATAATAGTTTAAATCCCACCAGGCCCGTTCGGGTGTAATACTTCCTCTTAAGGAGTCTTGATGGGTAAAGGTTTCTGAGTCGGATTTTATATTTTGTCCATTAATCAACATGCTTAAAAGCAAAATAGGAATTGATAATAGAGATTTGGTTTTCATATTTTTTTTCTAAAGTTAATCAAATTTTAAATGGTTTGAATAAAGACTGTAAATTTTGCATAAAAAAGCTGTCTGAAAAGTAGAAAATCTGCCATTCTGAATTCCTGCCCTAGCAGGCAGGTATTTCAGAATCTTTAATGATTTTCAAAATGTTTTTAGAATCTGAAACGAGATCAGATTGACAAAAACAAGACTTTTTAGACAGCTTTTTTTCTATTTGAAGTGACTAAAAACAGTAGCCATTTTCTTCTTTCACTTTTTCAGCAATTTCGATACGTAAATCTACGATATCTGGGTAGTTTGCATATTTCGTAAAACGTTTCAATCCCATCAATAGCATCCGTTGTTCATCACCTTCGGCAAACGAAATGATACTCTCTTTTCCTTTTTCTTCAACAATATCTACTGCGTGGTACAAATACAATTTAGCCATTGCTATTTGTGCAGATTGTTCTTTTTCGCTCGTTCGCTTTACATTTTTTTCAGTTCTTAAAATTGTAGATTCTGCCATGTATATTTCAATTAAGATATCTGCAGCGGCAATTAATAATTGTTGATGCTCTTCGAGTTGAGGTCCGTATTTTTGAACCGCCCCACCAGCAACCATTAAGAAGGTCTTTTTAAGTTTTTGAATCATTTCTTTTTCTTCAGAAAATAACTCGGAATAATCAGGAGTTTCAAAAGAAGGTATCCCCATGAGTTCTTCTTGAACTTTTGAAGCTGGACCTAATAAATCAACATGCCCTTTCATTGCTTTTTTAACAAGCATACCCACAGAAAGCATTCGGTTAATTTCGTTGGTTCCTTCGTAAATTCTTGTAATTCGAGCATCTCTCCAAGCGGATTCCATAGGGGTTTCTTCAGAGAATCCCATTCCACCAAAGATTTGAATTCCTTCATCTGCACAGTTTTGTACGTCTTCAGAAACCGCTACTTTTAAAATTGAACATTCGATAGCATATTCTTCAACTCCTTTTAGTTCTGCCTCTTGGTGGCTGTTTCCATTCGCTTCTCGAATTGCAATGCGGTCTTCAATATCCTTTGCAGCTCTGTAAGTAGCGGATTCACAAGCATAGGCATTGGTTGCCATCTCTGCTAATTTTACTTTGATGGCTCCAAAGTCTGCAATAGAGGTTTTAAATTGTTTACGTTCTTTAGCATAATTTACTGCGATATTTAAAATACGTCTCTGCGAATCTATACAAGCAGCCGCCAATTTGATACGTCCTACGTTTAGTGAGTTCATTGCAATTTTAAATCCTTCACCACGCCCTGCTAACATATTCTCAACAGGGACCACAGTGTCATTAAAAAATACTTGACGTGTTGAGGACGCTCGAATTCCTAATTTATGTTCTTCTTCTCCCAAAACGATACCGTTTGGGTTTTCACTGTCATATTCAACAATAAAACCTGTAATGTTTTTGTCTTTTTCTATTCGTGCAAACACGATCATCACACTACAAAATCCTGCATTTGAAATCCACATTTTTTGCCCATTGATTTTGTATGTTTTTCCGTCTGCAGATAATTCAGCAGTTGTTTTTCCAGAATTGGCATCCGACCCTGCACCGGGTTCGGTAAGGCAGTAAGCTCCAAACCATTCGCCAGAAGCTAATTTTGGTACATATTTTAGTTTCTGTTCTTCGGTGCCATATAAGGTGATTGGCATTGTTCCTATTCCTGTGTGTGCACCAAAAGCAGTACTAAAAGAACCCGTTCCACTTGAAATATAATCACAGGTTAAACATGTCGAAACAAAGCCCATTCCCATTCCGCCATAGCTTCAGGAACAGCAACACTTAAGAATCCCATGTCTCCAGCTTTTCGCATCACTTCTTCTGTCAATGCAAAATCTTTGGCTTCAAAGCGCGCTTTGTGAGGAATAATCTCACGATCGTTGAATTCCATTACAGAATCTTTCATCATTTGTTGCTCTTCTGTAAAATCTTCGGGCGTAAATACGTTTTCACATTTTGTTTCTTTAACTAAAAATTGCCCTCCTCTTAAAATGTCTTTTTCTTCTGTTGCCATATTCTTTTGATTTAGGTTTCAAGATTCAATATTCAAGACAATTTAAGTCCTGATTTGATACTCGAAATCATTTTTTTTAATTTATTTTTTGTTAATTCAAAAATTCAAAAACCCCACAGGCACCTTGCCCTGTTCCGACACACATTGTGACGGCGCCATATTTTCCATTCATGTTTTGCTTACGCATTTCATCAAAGAGTTGAACCGATAGTTTTGCACCTGTACATCCAAGGGGGTGACCTAAGGATATTGCTCCACCATTTGGATTTATAATTTCAGGATTGAGGTCTAATTCACGGATGACTGCTAAAGATTGTGAAGCAAAGGCTTCATTGAGTTCAATTAAAGACAAATCATCTTGTTTTAATCCTGCTTGTTTTAAAGCTTTTGGAATTGCTTTAACAGGACCAATCCCCATGATTCTTGGCTCGACTCCTGCTGCTGCATAGTTGACTAATCGTGCGATAGGTTCTAGGTTTAATTCTTTGACCATGTCTTCGCTCATTACCATAACAAAGGCAGCACCATCACTCATTTGTGATGAATTTCCTGCAGTTACACTTCCACCAGCCGCAAAGACGGCTCTTAGTTTTGCTAAGGCTTCTTTGCTTGTTCCTGCTCTTGGCCCTTCGTCTTTGGTGACGGTATAGGATTTGGTTGCTTTTTTTCCGTCAGCATCAATATAATTCTGTGTTACTTCAATAGGAACAATTTGGTCTTGAAAACGATTTTCTGCTTGGGCTCGTAAGGCTTTCATATGGGAGTTATAAGCGAATTCATCTTGATCTTCACGAGAAATTTTAAACTGATTGGCGACTGCTTCAGCGGTATTTCCCATGCCCCAATAATAGTCTTCATGACCTGCTTTTATGAGGTTGTAATTTAGTTCTGGTTTATATCCTGTCATTGGAACACTGCTCATGCTTTCAGCACCACCTGCAATAATACAGTCGGCCATTCCTGCTTGTATTTTTGCTGTTGCCATTCCAATGGTTTCGATTCCAGACGAACAAAAACGGTTGACAGTAACTCCAGGAACATCTACAATATCTAATCCCATTAATGAAATCAATCGTGCCATATTTAAACCTTGAGATCCTTCGGGCATTGCATTTCCAACAATAACGTCATCGATGCGTTTTGGGTCCAGATCCGGTAATTCTTTCATCATGTGTTTGATGGTTTCTGCGGCTAATTCATCGGTTCTTTTAAAACGAAATACGCCTTTTGGTGCTTTACCAACGGCGGTTCGAAATGCTTTTACTATATATGCTTGTTTCATTTTCTTTAATATTTCTAATTACGTAGTGGTTTCCCTTTTGTTAACATATGTTGTATGCGTTCTAAAGTTTTGCGTTCGGTACATAAACTTAAAAAGGCTTCCCGTTCCAAATCCAATAAATACTGTTCGGATACTAAGGTGGGCTCCGATAAGTCACCTCCCGCCATCACATAGGCAAGTTTATTAGCGATTTTCATGTCATGTTCTGAAATGTAGTTGCTGTCCTGCATGGAATCCGTACCCACTAAAAACATTCCTAAGGCTTGTTTTCCAAGTACTTTTATATCGGTTCTTTTTATCGGTTGTGTATAGCCAGAATCGCTCATTAATTTGACATGTTGTTTTGCAACTGCAATTTGTCGGTCTTTGTTAACTACAACGACATCCTTTCCTTTTTGTAAGAGGTTTAAATCAAATGCTTCATAGGCAGATGTTGATACTTTTGCCATACCAATGGTTAAGAAATGTTCTTGTAATACATTTAATTGAACATCGCCTTTTTGAAACATATCTTGAGCTCTTAAAGCCATTTCTTTTGAGCCACCTCCACCAGGAATGACCCCTACACCAAATTCTACAAGTCCCATATAGGTTTCTGCTGCTGCGACCACCTTGTCTGCATGAAGCGATAGTTCGCAACCACCCCCTAATGCCATTCCGTGTGGTGCGGCGACTGTTGGAATCGAAGAATAACGCATGCGCATCATTGTGTCTTGAAAGTATTTGATTGCCATATTAAGCTCATCATATTCCTGTTCTACAGCCATCATAAAGATCATTCCAATATTGGCACCCACTGAGAAATTAGCGCCTTGGTTTCCAACGACCAAGCCTGAGAAATCTTTTTCGGCTAAGTCAATTGCTTTATTGAGGCCTGCTAAGACATCACCACCGATCGTATTCATTTTAGATTGAAATTCTAAATTAAGAATGCCATCCCCAATATCTTCGATAACGACTCCAGAATTTTTAAAGACTTCGTTTGTTTTTCTAATGTTATCAAGGATGATGAAACTGTCTTGACCTGGAATTTTTGTTTGTGTTTTTGTTGGAATCTCATAGGCATAAGATGCGCCTTCTTTTACAGTGTAAAATGAAGTATTTCCTGCTGCCAACATTTCTGTTACCCATGCTGCGGGTTCAAAACCTTCAGCTTTCATGAGTTCGATTCCCTTTTCTACGCCTATAGCATCCCATATTTGAAATGGTCCATGTTCCCATCCAAAACCGGCTTTCATGGCATCATCAATTTTATAGAGGTCGTCTGTAATTTCTGGAATTCGGTTGGAGACATAGGCAAACAGTGCTGTAAAACTTTTGCGGTAAAATTCGCCAGCTTTATCTTTTCCGCTGACTAAAATTTTAAATCGATCGACAACTTTGTCAATTGTTTTGGTTAATTCTAAAGTGGCAAATTTTGCCCGTTTTGCAGATCGGTATTCTAAAGTATTTAAGTCTAAGCTTAGAATTTCTTTTGTGCCGTCTGCAGTAACAGATTTTTTATAAAACCCTTGTTTTGTTTTGCTTCCAAGCCAGTTGTTTTCCATCATCGTTGTGATGAAATCGGGTAGTTCAAACAGCTCTAAACGTTCATCGTTAGGGCAATTTTCTCGAATGCCATTAGCCACATGTACTAAGGTGTCTAATCCCACAACATCTACAGTTCTAAAGGTTGCCGATTTTGGACGACCAATGACGGGTCCAGATAATTTATCAACTTCTTCAATTGTAAGTCCTAAGTCTTTAACAGCGTGAAATAGACTTTGAATGCTAAAAATACCAACTCTATTTCCAATAAATGCAGGGGTGTCTTTGGCGATGACTGATGTTTTTCCAAGAAACTGTTCGCCATAGCTATTTAAGAATTCTAAAACTGAGGGATCTGTTTTTGGACCTGGAATAATTTCAAATAATTTCAGATAACGCGCGGGATTGAAAAAGTGTGTCCCACAAAAGTGTTTTTGAAATTCTTCACTACGGCCTTCGCTCATAAATTTTATGGGAATTCCTGAAGTGTTGGAGGTGATGAGAGTCCCTGGGGTTCGGTATTTTTCTAAGTTTTCAAACACCATTTTTTTGATGTCCAAGCGCTCCACGACTACTTCCATAATCCAATCGACATTGGCTACTTTTGCGATGTCATCTTCTAAATTTCCAGTTGTAATTCGGCTTGCAAATTTTTGATTGTAAATAGGGGAGGGTTTCGATTTTAAAGAGACCATAAGTGCGTCGTTTACCAATCGATTTCTAACGGCTTTGTCGTTTAGGGTTAAGCCTTTTGCTTTTTCTTTGTCGTTAAGGTTTTTTGGAACAATATCTAAAAGCAATACTTTGACACCAATATTTGCAAAATGGCAGGCTATTCCGCTTCCCATAATTCCAGATCCTATAATGGCAATCTTATTAATTCGTCTTGTTTTCATCTAAGTGTATATAGTGTTGTTAGAATATTTTTTTATTTGATATGAGGTTCATGATAGAATCAGAAACTTCAAAAAAGTGGTTTAGTTTTTCTTCTGAAACCTCTGATTTTACAGTATTGTTAAATTTTAAAACATTTTGTTTTACTTCTTCTCTATTTTTTATCCCCGATTTTGTGAGGTGTATAAGCACACCACGACCATCATTTGGGTTTGGTAGGCGTTCTATTAAATTCAGGTCTTCTAATGTTTTTAAAATTCTTGACAGACTGGTTGCTTCCATTCCCATTTTTGGACCTAACGAGGTTGAAGGAGTTCCATTTTGTGGGTCAACACTTAAGAGTGTGAATCCTGTTGCCATTGTTATTCCATATTCGGAAGCTTCTTCATTATACATTTTTTGAACTGCCAACCAAGTGGTTCTCAAAACATAATCTATTGTTTTATCTTTCATGAGTTCTCTAATATCTTAACCCAAAGATAAGTAAATATGTTATGCACGCATAGTAAAAAGTAAAAAAGTTATGCATGCATAGTATTAATTGAGTTTTGGGAGGTTGTTAAGGGGGGAAATAGAGGTTAGTTGTTAGAAGAAATTGAAATACAACGCTCTATTTTTTGTGGGATGTGAAGAATGTCAGTCGTTAATTTGGTAACGGTCTTGTGTATGGTTTGTTGCGTTGGGAAGAACTAAGTTAATAAAAGAAAACGAACCAGAGGAAAATCGTAGGATTTTCCGAGTACACACAAAACCAGCAATGAATTATACACGTTGTTAGCAAATGTTATTCTATTTTTAAATTTGGGAATTTTTCTTTCAGTTTAATCAAATCTCTTTTTCTTTCGTCATTCAATTCGATTAATGACTGGTTGTAGTCGACATAAATTTCACCTAAATATTTTACTTTTCCTTTTTCGATTTTAAATTCAATGTCAATTGGAATGTCTCCTGTTGATTGAACATATCCACCATTTTCGTGGATTCGAAAGTTGGAAAATGAATATTGTCCATCAGGTTCTTGAATAGAGAAATAATATACGGCTTTATCTCCATCGTAAAAGTCAGGTTTAAATTTCATTTTTGCCATCTGCTCTGGATTTATTCTAACCATTTTGTTGGCAGTAATCCTTTTGATTCCATTTCCAGTATAATAAAACATATAACCATTAAAAATCGGTTTTTCATTTTTGAATGCTATTGAGCCAATAACCATTCCGCTATCATTATTCGGACTAAATGATTGTGGTATTTTAGTAGAGGGAAGTGTAGCGCAAGCATTTATCAAAATTCCTAAAGTCAAAATTAAAATGGTTTTTCGCATAATGTTTGGTTTTAATATTTGCTAACTACTGTATATCGGAACTGGTTTCGATATTTCCAATATATTTTTTGGTTAAGCTATTTGTTTTAATTATTTGATTTTCAGTATTTTGAACCCTAATTAGTGTGTCTATAGGACTCTCTATTTGCCGTAAATTACAATCACTTACATGTGTGTATATCTGAGTAGTCTTTATAGAATTATGTCCTAATAATTCCTTAATTAGCCGGATATCGGTACCATTGTTTAGTAAATGTGTAGCAAAACTATGACGTAATGTATGTGCCGATATATGCTGTGAAATTCCGGCTGCTTTGGCATTACGTTGTATAAATTTGTTAATACTTCTTGCTGAATATTTACCCCCATTTTGGCCCTCAAATAAATAGTCTTTTGGGTTATAATTTTCAATATATTTTTTAATAACACTAGCCGTTGAAGTTCCTAATACCGTAATTCTATCTTTAAACCCTTTAGCTTGTTTTATGAAAATAGTGTAATTTTCAAAATTAAGATGCTCTTCCTTTAAAGCAATCAACTCACTAACACGTAGTCCAGACGAATACAGTAAGGCAATGATAGATTTATGCTTTAAATTGATAGTGTGTTTCAGCAAATTTAAGACCTCTTTCTCGGATATTGTTTTTGGTAACGTTTTTGATTTTCTAGGGCGTTCAATATCAAATTTAAGTTTAGGATGTTTTAATATTTTTTCATAATAAAACTTAATGGCACTAATCGCTTGGTTTTGGCAAGAAGTCGAAACTTTATTTTTATGGACCAGATGTAAAAGATAATTTTTGATATCATCTGTAGTCAGTGTATCCAAATCCTGTGGGGCATAAAATGTGCAAAACTTTTTCAATTCCGACACATAACTCTTAATAGTGTTTTCGCTATACCGTTTTAGTTTTAATTGTTCAAAATAGATTTTTGGGATTGGCGTCTTTGAATAGGTTCGTATTTGATTTTTACGGATAGTTTTAAAAGAATCCTTTGTTGTTCTTAGAGCCGAGTAATCTACGTAGGCAATACTTTTAAAAACATTAAAAATACGATGTAAATTAAAATCATTTTTTTTCATATACCATGCACATAAAGATTGACTCCAACGCGTGTTTTCAATTGTTTTAACACAACCAATAAGTGCTTTGTCATATGGAAACTGAATCATAACGATGGATTCATTCCTGAAATTACGGGGTATTAACTGGATATTTTTCATTCAATCTTTACTAATTTCTTCACCTCACTTATTTGTTAGCTAGACACAGCTCCGCTACGCAAGTCCCTGGATTAATACAGAAAAATCCAAGGAAATGACGCCTTAAGCTTCTTAACAGCTTACTTTTCGAATAATTGGTTTTTTTTGAAGACTTCGATTTGGGGTCAAAATCAGGCATAAAAATTATAAAAAAATCACGTATATCCAAAAGATACACGTGATTTTAACAGTTTAATTTTGCAAGTAAAGGCTCTTTATTCATTAATCAGCACCCATTCGCCTTTGGCAATGAGCGGTTCCGCTTGCTTGAATTTTGCAGTCTTTTTTTCGCCACTCAT
>Ga0233451_10003197_pt1 | contig 14402 bp, 11 predicted proteins | sample 011ome_29_FD_183052 | JGI IMG/M metagenome (GOLD analysis project Ga0233451, IMG submission 183052) | Coastal salt marsh microbial communities from the Groves Creek Marsh, Skidaway Island, Georgia - 011504CT (spades assembly) | ecosystem: Environmental > Aquatic > Marine > Intertidal zone >...
CAACTGATGATGGAATTCGGGGCTGAAAAGCTTGAGCTTCAGGATTCGCGCCATAGTGGCGGTAACCTGCTCTCCTGAGTTGACGCTACCCTTAACAAGCCGACGGGTTCCGTGGGCATTCGACTGGCACGAAAGTGATGGATAGTGGCACAGAAGGTCGTTCTCATTGCGGAAGAGCTTTCACCGGCAACGCTAGACGCCTTAGGCCCTGACTTCGACGTTCGTCACGCAGATGGCTCAAACCGCAGCGAGCTGCTCTCCGCGTTGCCTGAGGCTCACGCCGTCTTGATCAGATCGGCAACTCAGATGGACTCTGAAGCTTTAGGGGTTGCCACGAACCTCAAGGTGATTGCTCGAGCTGGTGTAGGGCTTGATAACGTTGACATCAAGGCAGCCACTGAGGCTGGTGTCATGGTGGTCAATGCACCCACCTCGAATACCGTGAGCGCTGCCGAGCTCGCCATCGCCCACATCTTGTCTCTTGCTCGCCACATTCCTCACGCCCACGCATCTCTCGCCGCTGGCGAATGGAAACGCTCCTCCTTTACCGGTGTCGAACTTTTCGACAAGTCCATCGGAATCATTGGTTTGGGTCGCATCGGTGCTCTTGTGGCAGAGCGTCTTGCCGGCTTTGGTGTTCGCCTCATCGGATTTGACCCCTATGTCCAGCCTGCACGGGCAAGTCAGATGGGTATCACCCTCACCACGCTTGATGACCTCATCGAGCAGAGTGATTTCATTTCAATCCACATCCCGAAGACCCCCGAGACGACCGGGATGATAGGTATGGACGAGCTCAAGAAGGCAAAGCCCACGCTTCGCATCGTGAATGCCTCCCGTGGAGGCATTATCGATGAGCAAGCCCTCCACACGGCTTTGTCCGAGGGCTGGATTGCCGGTGCCGGCATCGATGTGTTTGTGTCGGAGCCTCCGCAGGACTCCCCGCTACTAGGTCTTCCCAATATTGTCGTGACACCTCACTTGGGTGCTTCGACAGAGGAAGCTCAAGAAAAAGCCGGAACATCCGTTGCACGCTCGGTCAAGCTGGCACTCGAGGGCGAACTTGTCCCCGACGCTGTGAACGTTGCCGGTGGAGTCATTGATCCCTCTGTTCGTCCTGGTATTCCGCTGATGGAAAAACTGGGTCAAGTCTTTGTGGGTCTGTGTGACGCCAGCATCACGAGCATTCACGTGGAGATTCGAGGCGAAATTGTGGAGCACGATGTGAGTGCTCTGAAGCTCGCCGCCTTGAAAGGCATCTTCTCGAGGATCGTGAGCGAGCAGGTCAGTTATGTTAACGCTCCACTCCTGGCTGAGGCCCGGGGTGTCGTGGTGTCGATGTCGACCGATCCACAGAGCGATGAATACCGCAACCTTCTCAGCATCAAAGGTGTACTGGGAGATGGCCGGACGGTGTCGGCATCCGCAACGCTCACGGGCGCCAAGCAGGCGGAAAAACTTGTCGAGGTCAACGGATATGACGTCGAAGTTCCTCTTGCCGAGCATCACATCGTGATGATGTACGAGGACCGACCTGGAATCGTGGCCATCTATGGCCGAGCTTTTGGTGGAGCGAACATCAATATTGCGGGGATGCAAATCGCTCGTGACACCAAGGGTGGCAAAGCGCTCAGTGTGTTGACCGTGGACTCCAGAGTCCCCGATGAGCTCCTCGAGGCAGTCGCGAAAGAAATTGCAGCGACGACCATGGCGCACATCGACATCATCGACTTGTAATGTCTGAGGCCATTTCTTTTGACCTGCGTGAAGCTCTCGCGGCTTTCGCTTCTCAGGAGAAAATCTTGATTGCCCTCGATTTCGATGGCACTCTCGCTCCCCTGGTCGATGACCCGGAGGCTTCTCGCATGATTAACCCCGCTCGCCAGGCCCTGGAGAAGCTGACTTCCCAGCCAGGCGTCACCATAGCCATTGTCACTGGCCGGGCGATTGACAGTGTGAAAAGAGTCGCAGACCCGCTGGGGCAGTGGTTTCTCGTGGGATCTCACGGAATCGAAGTGCTGTCCCCTGGAGAAGTAACACACTATGAGACCCCATGGTTAGTTCCGGATGATTTGACTGAGGCTTTTCACTCGGTAGTGACAGCCCACCCGGGAACCAGGTTGGAACATAAGCCTTTCGGTTTAGCTCTTCACACCAGGGGAGTGGAACAGCCGGTGGCACAAAATGCGGAATCAGCTGCTCGCCATGTATGTGATGCCTGGGGTGGAGATTTGGTGGTGCGAACTGGTCATGGGATTGTGGAGTGCTCCATCCAGGAAGCAACCAAGGGCGATGGGATTGAAGAGATCAGGCGACGACTTCGACCTTCTGCAGTCCTTTTCGCTGGGGATGATCGAACCGATGAGGATGGCTTTGCTGCCTTGGGAGCCCAGGATGTCGGAATCCGGGTGGGTGGAGGCGAGACAATCGCCCCTTATCGACTGGCGGATGCGAAAGCAGTCGCGGGGGCTCTGTGGTTTATTCATGATCGGCGTGCTTCTGTGGAATCTGCTCTCGAGCTTTAGGCTGGTGGCATGACGCAGTCATTGAATCTCGCAGTAATCCCTGGTGATGGCATCGGGCCTGAAGTAACAACCGAGGCCATGGAAACCCTGAAAGTGGTCTCTGCTGGGGTTCTCGATGTTCAGGCGACCACTTACGCGCTGGGAGCCAATCACTATCTGCAGACTGGTGAGATTCTCTCGGACGAGACGCTCACCATGCTCTCGGCCCACGATGCGATCTTGTTGGGAGCTGTTGGTGGCGATCCCGGGGACCCCAAGCTTCAAGGCGGAATTATCGAACGAGGGTTATTGCTGAAGCTGCGCTTCGCTTTTGATCACTGTGTGAATCTCCGGCCCACGGTCCTCCTTCCGGGAGTGGAATCCCCTCTGTCAAACCCTGGCGTCATCGATTTTGTTGTCGTGAGAGAAGGCACTGAGGGTCCCTATGTGGGCAACGGTGGTTCACTGCGCACCGGAAAACCGGAGGAAATTGCCACGGAAGTGTCGGTGAACACTGCCTACGGTGTCGAGAGGGTCGTTCGTTTTGCCTTCGACACAGCAATGAGCAGGCGCAAGAAACTGACCCTCGTCCACAAGACCAATGTGCTCGTGCATGCGGGGAGCTTGTGGTCTCGAATCGTTCGAGAGGTCCAGGCTGACTATCCCGCTGTCGAGGTCGACTATCTCCACATTGACGCCACAACAATTTTCATGGTCACCGATCCCTCAAGATTTGATGTCATCGTCACCGACAACCTCTTTGGTGACATCATCACGGATCTGGCGGGTGCGGTAGGTGGTGGCATTGGGACGGCGGCATCTGCGAACCTCAACCCGAGTGGCTCGTTCCCCAGCATGTTTGAACCAGTACACGGCTCAGCGCCTGACATCGCAGGGACAGGCACAGCAGATCCCACTGCGGCCATCATGTCTGCTGCGTTATTGCTGGAGAACCGAGGTTTTCCTGAGTTGGCTAGCAGGATTGTCCACGCGGTGACACAGGATGTTGCCGCGCGAGCGCAGGCAGGGAAACCTCGAAGTACCTCGGAGATTGGTTCCGAAATAAGGAACGCGGTAACTCGAGGTTGGTAGCAAAATATCCAACGGATTGGTGCCGGCAGCGGCGCAGAGAATTCGCGAATGACAAAGCCTCGTAGAGAGAACCCGGTTGGCTCCAGTGGGCTTGATCCACTGATGAAGGTTGACCACATAACTAAACGCCCAACCAGCCTAAGTGTGTGTGGTGAGGCAAAGTGAAGCGGGGGGCAGCAGGCACATGAATGCCGTCAAAGTATCTCCTCACGCGATTGTTACCTGGCAGCGGACAATGCTGAATTACTCAAGGATCTTGGTCTTAGGGCCTACAGGTTGGTTCGGCAGGACAGCGCTCGAACTGTCGTTCCCCTCGAGTGCCACTTTTTACCTTGTGGGCTCACGCCCAGGGGAAGTGCAGGTGGGAGAAAAGACTCTTAGTGTGCATGAGTGGAACGAGCGAGAAGTGGAAAGGTTCTCACCGGACTTAGTTCTAGATTTCGCTTACTTGACGCGGAATTGGATATCGGAGCTCGGAGTTTCAGAGTACCGCGCTCGAAATGAAGTCTTGGCCGAGCGCATAGTGCGGGCTGCCACGTTAAGAAGTGTCAAGACCGTTCTGACGATTTCAAGCGGGGCAGCAGTCCAGCCGGAGCTCGATCCGTACGGTGAAGGAAAAAGAAAGATCGAGCTTGCACTTAGGGATGCTCTGAGATCTTCACGCGCGAATTTGGGTATCCTTCGAGCTTGGAGCGTGAGTGGAGGATTTGTAAGAGAGCCCGATCAATACGCTTTCTCATCATTCATCAGGCAAGGCATAAACAGCCGAAACATAAGGGTAAGCGCCAACCGGATGGTGTATCGGCGCTACTGCGCTGTTGAAGAATTGTTGGCAGTGGGGCTGCACTTGGCTCATAGACATTCTCACTCTCTGCTGGACAGTGGAGGCGAGAAATTCGAGATGGTTCAAATCGCCCAGAAAGTAGCTAAACAAATTCCTGGTGCGAAGGTAATTCTTGAGCATCCTGCCCGGGGCTCTCAAGATCCGGACGACTACTCCTCTGACAACAAGTCATGGGAACAGGGTATTCGAGAAGCTAATCTCGTTGCAATGAGTGTTGAAGAACAAATTGCCAATGTGATCCACGCTCTTCGCCGTCGATAGTTCATGCGTCTGACCAGGTTTGCCACGGCGCATTACCTGACGCCCACATTTTGTTGAAAGCTTGGTACTCACGGTAAGTGTCAAGCGGTTGCCAGAATCCAGAATGATGAAATGCGCTAATTTCTCCACGCTGCGCTAGGGCGTCCAAAGGTGCGTTTTCAAGAATTGAATCTTCCGAGAGATAATTGAAGATTGACGGTTCAAATACAAAATATCCAATGCTCACAGAGCTTTCAATCTGTGGTTTCTCGCGAAAACTTAAGACAGCTGAACCTGAAGTCTCAACCACGCCAAAACGACTGAACGGTTGGGTGACCGTAACAGTCGCCGTGGTTGCTTCCTTTGAATGCAGCTCCACTAGTTTCGATACGTCGACCGAGGCAAGGCCATCACCGTAGGTGCAGATGAAGGTTGAATCCTCGAGGTAGCGACGAGCTTTGAAGAGGCGGCCACCGGTGGGTGTATCTAAACCCGTATCGACGACGGTTACTGTCCAGTCAGCTTCGTTGTTTTTGCCGTGGTAGCGAATGGACGAGGGGTCCCTCAGAGAGACAGTGAAGTCCTGATTGCTCAGGAGGTAGCCGTGGAAATACTGCTTTATATCCGAAGCTTTGTAGCCTGCCAAGATAACGAAATCTGTGTAGCCATGATGCGCAAAATTCTTCATAATATGCCACAACACGGGTTTACCACCAACCTCAACCATCGGTTTTGGCTTGAACTCAGTTTCTTCCCGCATTCGGGTCCCTAAGCCACCGGCTAGCAGCGCTACTTTCATAAGGACACCATACCTTTGCGCGACTTGAATTCTGCTCATCGCTTAGACTGGTTCTCAAGACGAAGGGCTAGCTGGTTGACCAATCTTGAGAATCTGCGCTCGCGAATTCTAGAACTGACTCTCGAATTTGGTGCGGCAAGCGCCGATAACGTCGGGCCATTTATTCCGGGTGATTCAGCCGTACCTGTCTCTGGGAAAGTATTGGATCCAGCAGACTTCGCCAATCTTGTTGATTCTTGTCTCGACGGTTGGCTTACTTCTGGTCGTTTTCACAAGACTTTCGAGCAAGAGCTTGCCAAATTTGTAGGAGTGCGAAATTCGGTCTTCGTCAACAGCGGATCTAGTGCGAATCTCGTCGCGCTGAGTGCGCTCACAAGTCCGAAGTTGGGAAAGAGAGCACTTCAGCCAGGAGACGAGATTCTTACCGTGGCTGCAGGTTTCCCCACGACTGTGAATCCTATTATTCAAAACGGCCTTCGACCGGTTCTTGTGGACATTGAGCTGGGTACCTATGACGCTGTTGGGGAGCGGTTGCGCGAAGCGGTATCGCCGAAAACCAAAGGCATCATGATGGCGCATACGTTGGGAAATCCGTTTGATCTTGACACAGTGATAGAGCTGAAGGAGAAGCATGGCTTATGGCTCGTCGAGGACTCGTGTGATGCTTTGGGGGCGACCTACCGCGGCAAAAAGACAGGGAGCTTTGGAGACACGGCAACAGTAAGTTTCTATCCGGCTCACCACATCACTACTGGTGAAGGTGGGGCTGTTTTCGTCAATTCGCCTTTGGTCAGAAAACAGGTTGAGTCCTTCAGAGACTGGGGCAGAGATTGCTATTGCGAAACCGGAAAGGACAACACCTGCAAAAAGCGATTTGAATGGCAGTTAGGCGACCTGCCGAAGGGGTATGACCACAAGTACATCTACAGTCACATCGGATACAACCTCAAAGCGACCGACATGCAGGCAGCGTTGGGGGTTTCTCAGTTGCAAAAATTACCCGAGTTCATCTGGCGGCGGAATGAAAATTTTAAATTTCTTTATGCTGGTCTCAGCAGTGTGTCTGGCCTCATTCTCCCGCGCGCCACGGAGAATTCTGAGCCGTCGTGGTTTGGTTTCCCGATAACCCTTGAAGAAGGTGTTAAATTCTCTCGCTCTGAGCTCATCCAGCACCTTGATGAGCGAAGGATCGGCACTCGCTTGCTGTTCGGCGGAAACCTCACGCGTCAGCCCGCCTATCGGAATGCGGACTTTAGGGTGGTAGGGGATCTCACGAACACCGACATTGTGACCGAGAGAACCTTCTGGGTGGGTGTTTACCCAGGACTGACACAACCTATGCTTCAGTTTGTCGTTGACACCATTAGTGGGTTCGTGAGAAGCAAAGGGTAGGCATGGCTCACTATCTGATTACCGGTCATACTGGGTTTAAGGGTGCCTGGCTGATTTTTCTCCTCAGGGCTCAAGGTCATAACGTTTCTGGTCTCGCTCTAGACCCACTTCCTGGAAGCATCTTTGACAGGACCAACCTCAACAGCGACCTTGTCCATGATTTCCGTGTCGACATTAGGAACAGGGCTGAGGCAGTCGAGGCGATTGCACAGGCCCGACCAGATTTTGTAATTCATATGGCAGCCCAGGCTCTTGTGCGAGAGGGATATCGAAACCCGCGCTACACATACGAGACAAACGTTCTTGGAACTCTAAATATCCTGGAGGCAGTCGACCAGACAGATTCGGTGCGGGCTCAGTTGATCGTCACAACCGACAAGGTTTACCTAGACCAGGGTCTCAATCGCCCATACGTCGAGACAGACCCTCTTGGCGGTAGAGACCCTTACAGCGCATCGAAGGCCATGGCGGACATCCTCACCCAAGAGTTTTTGTCGCGGGAAGGTGCCAAACCTGGGGCAATAGCTCGAGCGGGCAATGTGATCGGAGCGGGTGATGTGTCGAACGAAAGATTGATTCCAGACATTGTCCGAGCAATAGAGGCAGACGAATCACTTGTGTTGCGCTACCCGGAAGCAATACGGCCATGGCAACATGTGTTGGACTGCCTCTGGGGATATCTAACACTCCTAGGTGCAGTTCACGATTCAAACGAGCAAGGAGCTTGGAATTTTGGTCCGGAGCGGCATGCCTCTCTGTCCGTGAGGCAAGTTGCCGAGATCTCAGCAGAAGCATTTGGCATTGCTCTGAGGATTCAGGATAATTCGGGATGTCAGTTTGCCGAGGAGGAGTACCTTGCGCTTGATTCAAGTAAGGCCGAGACTGTGCTGGGCTGGACAAATCGCATAGAGGGTTTTGAGGCGATATCTATGTCCCTTGTCCCCGTGGGTGGGCTTTCGCGGGAGAGAATGGTGGCTGAAGTAGAGGAATTTCTTTCTCGTCCTTCTCGATGAGTTAGCTCGCATTGTTGTCTGCTGCGATTTGGGAAACGAAGACTTCGAACTCTTCTCGCAGAGAATGAACAGCATGGTCGTAATGAGAAAGCAAGTAGTCCTGAATTCTCACAAACTTAGTTTCGAGGTTCACCAAACGAAGCCTTTGATGATCCTTGCATCGAGCGACTCACATTCGAGTTAGGCTTGGGGTCAACTTCCCGAGCACGAGAGGCAAAGACTTTGGTGGTTCCCGCGGCCCTCCCTATCGCTACTCCGGATCTTCAGTTTCAGGTCACCCCAAATCCTGCTCCTCTTTCGGACGAAGAGCGTCAGGCTGTCTTAGACAATCCCGTCTTTGGCACAGTGTTTACCGACCACATGGTCGATATTTGCTGGTCAGAGAAGGGCGGCTGGCATCGTCCCCGCGTTCAGCCATACGGACCGATTCACCTTGATCCTGCTGCCTCCGTCCTGCATTACGGCCAAGAGATCTTCGAAGGCATGAAGGCTTACCGTCATCAAGACGGCTCCATCTGGACCTTCAGGCCTGACCAAAATGCCCTTCGACTGCAGCGATCCGCGAAGCGCATGGCGTTGCCAGTGCTTCCGGTGGAGTATTTCCTTCAAGCGCTGAAAGAGCTCATCGCCGTGGATGGTGCGTGGGTTCCGAGCGCTCCCGAAACGTCTCTCTACATTCGACCCTTCATGTTTGCCAAAGAGGCATTTCTGGGGGTGAGGCCAGCAAATAAGGTTGCCTTCTGCATTATTGCCTCTCCTGTAGGCCCCTACTTTGGTGACACGGTGAGCCCCGTATCGATCTGGCTCTCCACGCGTTATTCCCGTGCAGGTAAGGGCGGAACTGGTGCCGCGAAGGCCGGAGGCAATTACGCGGCTTCCCTGGTTGCCCAGACTGAGGCTGCTGAGAACGACTGCAAGCAGGTTATGTTCCTGGACTCCGAGGAAGGACGTTACCTGGAGGAGCTAGGCGGGATGAACGTGGTCCTGGTCTATAAAGATGGAACGCTGGTCACTCCGCACAGCGAGACGATTCTCCAGGGCATCACTAGAGATTCTGTCTTGCAGCTCGCAGAAGATGCTGGTCACATAATCGAGCGACGCCCCGTCACCATTGATGAATGGCGTGTGGGCTTTGAATCAGGAGACATCGTGGAAGCGTTTGCGTGTGGAACTGCTGCCACGGTTGTTCCCATTGGTCAGTTGAAAGCCCCGGACTTCACCATTGGTTCTGCTGATGCCCCTCCCGGTGAGGTAACGATGGCTTTGCGTTCACAACTCATTGACATTCAATACGGTCGCGTTCCCGATCCAAGTGATTGGATGTTTCGACTTGACGCTTAGAGCCTGAATCGAATGTTTCCCCACTTCACCCAGGATAGGAATTCTGCTTCCGGAAAAATGAGCTTCGAAAACTTGAGCGTCAAGAGTCATTCCCGAGCCATCAATTCCGACCTGGTCAAGGCTGGCCCAGGAATACGGAATGTTTCTTGTCAAGGCTTGGCCACATTTCACTTAGGCCGGGTGACACTATTTCACCATCCTGGTTGCGTCGATTAACTACTCTGGGCCTGTGACGCTGACTACTCGGTACTTGTATATTCACGAACAACGGGTTGTCATTGTGGAAAAGGTCGCTCCGGAGGAGCAGCTCAAGCTCCGCTAGTGAGCGCGGGCTCGATGTGGTGATTCCGAACGCCTCTGCGACAGCAGCAAAATTGGGACTTGGTACCCCACTATCAACGTCGCTTCCATACCGACGTCCCGAGAACATGTTGTCTTGCATGATCTCTATTGCTCGGTATCCATCTGAGTTCAGGCAAAAGATTTTGACGGGAAGGGATTGATCCGCGATCACCTGCAGCTCCTGGATGTTGAGTTGCATAGCCCCATCTCCCGCAATCGCAATTACACGGCTGGGCGCAGGAATGCTTCTTGCCGCACCAATTGAAGCGGGAACGGCATAACCCATCGCGGAAAGGCCATGAGCCCTGATGAGCTTCCCCAGTTGATTGTGTCGAAACGATTGCACCAACGCGGTACACGCTGTGCCCATGTCAACACAAAGTGCATAGTTGTCTTTATCTAGTGCTAGTGAGAGCGCTGCTGAAAACTGGTACGCATCGATTGCACCTGGTTCGTCGGAGAACGATTCACTGGCAATGTTGAGATCTTTCTTGAGGCGCTTGCAGTGATCTTCCCAATCCTTATATGAAGGCAAGTTTGTCTCAAGCGCTGCATCTAGCAGTTTTGGGACGAATTCTCGCAAGTCCTCCAGCACCCCGAAATCCGAGAGGGACGTGTTCTTTCGAAGCTCTTCTTCGTCAATGTCGACGACTACCCTTGTCGCTTCGGGGGCAAATCGATCGGTGTTGTAACCTGTCGAAGGCACTGAAAGCCTGGACCCTAAAATCAGAACCAAATCTGCTTCTTCCAGAAGCACGTTCGGAGCTCTTTCGCCAAGAATCCCGAAGTTGCCGATGTAACCCGGTTCCTCCCATGAGAAAAAGTCCATGCCCGCCCACGTAGCGATGCACGGTACTCGAAGCGTCTCAAGAATTTGCCGGAAACGAGGATCGGAAGCACCAGATCGGAACCCACCTCCAACTATGGCAAGAGGTTTTTTCGCCGACTGGAGAAGAGCAATTACTTGTCCCACAGATTTATCTCTCTGGTCCGACAGCGTTGACCCTTTACTTGTCCCGGTTGCAAAAAATGAAACTGCTTCTTGTTCTTGACTTCTCGTGTTTTGCACGTCAATCGGGACCTCAATCCAGGTAGGGCCTTGACGTGGAGCCAACGCAAGATTGAACGAGCTAACAACCTCTTTCTTGATTCGAGTTGCAGAATTGAGGTAGGTGAAGCTCTTCACCATTGGTGTCACAAAACTTTCAGTTGCAATATCTTGAACCCCAAGCTGACGGAGTTCGCGTCCGTTTGATCCGCCAGTCCTATGCTGTTGAGCCACTCCCCCTGAGATTACGACCATCGGTATCGAGTCTAGGTATGCACCAGCCACTCCAGTCAGAGTGTTCGTTACGCCTGGCCCATTGGTTACGAGAGTGATGCCTAATCTCCCTGAGCTTCTGGCGAATCCATCGCAAGCCATCGCGCAGGCCTGCTCGTGTGCCAGAAAAGTGATGTTTACCTGCCGCCGGCAGAATGCATCGATAAGTGGGCCAATCGGTCCACCAGCAAGGCAGAAGACGTGGAGCCCTGGATCGCATTCCAATAGAGTTTCAACGATTAGGTCTGCGACCGTGAAATCCGATTCGACAGCTGATGGCCCTTTTCCTCTAGTCTTCTCCTGCTCCATGGCAACCCTCCCGGCAGTCTGCCCTGAAACAAACATTCTCGGGACCGACAGCATCAAGCGTAAACGAGCCAAGGAGAACTTCAACCGAGGCTTCTGGCAAGCTCCCTTCAAAAAATGTTGTCGCTGTCGCGGCTCTGAATCCGCCGCTGCAGTGAAGCAGGAGCGGGAAATCATCGAATCCCAACGAACTATTTCGGAGATTCTCCAGAGGAAGCCCCACTGACCCCCGTATGTGCCCCGCTTTTCGCTCGTTCGGGTGACGAAGATCGACAATCACGTTCTTACGACCGGTGTTCGAGAACAGTTCGGCAGGAAGAACATCACGGACCGCAAATGCTGTTTCCCGTGACCAGTCTTGGGGAACAATGCAATACCCAGCAATTTCTTCCTGACCAATCTGCGACAGGTCCTCTACGGCCTCCAACACTCGCTCCGAGTCGTCTGAAGCAAAGTAAACGGGCGTACCACGGGGGACAAGCCATCCGAACCAGGTTGTGAAGACTGGTGCTGAAGAATTCAGCCGAAGTGCACCTTGAATAGGGTTATCCAACGCACGATGGGAGTCCCTGATGTCGACCACTGTGCAATTGGTGCCTCGCGCCAGTTCGACTAGTGCTTCGAAGCTGATTGGGTCAGGCAAACGAGCCGAAAATCTCGCGGGCCCTTTGCGATTGGCGGGGGCCATCAGAGGGAAGTAACCTGGAATAGGACGAGAGTTCTTCCCAACAGTCTCAGTCCATTCGTCGAGTGTGAGCCGTAGAACCGGATTGACCTCTAGTTCAGAGGCAACCGTTGGGGAATCTGTTGGAACAACATCGCTCTCCAGGCAGTATGAACCACTGCCGTGTGTGGGCATGATTCTAGTGTTGGGTGACAACATTTCACTTAACTGGTGGATAGATTTCCATTGAGCCGAAGCAAGCTTGGGGGCGTCAGCCGGGCTTACCAAGTCTGTTCGACCTGCTCCCCCAGCCAACCATGATCCTCCTGTAAAGGCGGCTACCTTCTTGGAGGAGCCTCGGTCCACGCCACCCAAAATGAAAGAGTGGTGCTCCCATGTATGGCCTGGTGTTTCAACGGGAGACAATTCCATGGCCCCAAACTCTAACTTTTCCCCTTCACGGTAGTGTTTGCAATGAAAGTCCAGCCCTGCCACATTCGGCAAGAGGTAATCAGTATCCAGTTCGTTCGCAAGGGCAAGAGCGCCTGAAACATAATCATTGTGGACATGGGTGTCAACGACACCTTTCACCCGGAGCTTCCTCGATTGCGTGAGGTCGAGAATAGGGTCGATGAGCCTATTTGGATCGATTACGAAGGCCTCGCCCTCGGACTCAATTACGTAGGATTTGTTCCCTAAATTGCTCGAGAATAGGGTCCAAATCGTCGCGTTGTGAAGGTCTTCTCTCCCCAATTCCAACTTCATGTGACAGCACCTTTCTTGCCCCAAGACAACTCATGTCGAACCACTGAAACCTACGGTCTTGCGAGACCTGTCGCAAGTCTAAGAACGTCTGCAATGATGTTGTCCGGCTCCTCAATGCCGACAGCTACGCGAATCAAGTTGCTAGCTATTCCAATGCTTCCAACTTCGTCATCCGAAAGACTTGCCAAGCTCATCGTTCTCGGAAATTCAAACAGCGAGTCGATTGACCCGAACGATGGGGCCATCTTAAGAACCTTGAGCTCGGCAATTCGCTCTTGCATTTCTGCCAGAGACGCTTGTGGAACCAGGGATATTACCGCGCCTAGAGATTTCAGAAACGAGGGGGCAATTTCTTTCTGGTCAGCGTTTTCTCCAGAACCTGGGTAAAAGAATTTCAGAATTTGACCTTCAATTTTCATCCTGTTCAGCACCTCGAGGACAGCCATGGTGTTGCTAACTTGCCTGTCAAACCTAATTCTGTAGGACTTTAAGTGGGTGTGGATATTCGATGCGTCGCGTGGATTCAAAATTGTTCCAAATGCTGACCGATATTCCCAGAGCTCATCGATGAGATTTTCCCGAACCAAGACCAATCCTCCGAAGCTGTCGTTGTATCCATTCGCGTATTTCGTTAGAGAGTGGATGATGACGTCCGAATTGTCCAAAAGCAAAGGTTGTTCATTTCCAATGCCCGCAAGGGTTGCGTCGACAAATACCATCCCGTCATTTCCTGCATGCTTTTTGATGTCAGCCACGAGCGGAATTCTGAGGTGTGGATTACTTGGAGCTTCAAGGAAGAAACTCTGGTTTTTCAGCCCATGAGTAGTTGGAATCTCGAAGGCGTCAATCGTTTCGACCAATTTCCACAGACTGGGATAGAGATTTTTTGCAAGGAAGCGATTCTTTCTGTACGTCTCCTGTTGGACAAAAAGTTTCTTGGTGCTGGTTGAGAACGCGCTCATGGCGGTCGTTATTGCAGCCATGCCAGAATTGAATGTGAGAGCGCGAAAACCTGGATACATCGCCTCAAGATATGACTCAAGTGCCTGGCTGGCCTCGGAACCATCGCGACTGTAGCGCAACCCTAACCTTGGTTTGCGATGGTAGGCGGAAAGCGCTTCAGCGGAACTAAAAGCGTGCGCCGTCGACACATCAACCTTGGGGACTAGGGGATACCCAACATCGTGCTCCATCACGCACCGCTCAACTCGTTGGAACTTGTCCCTCTAACGGTATCTTGTGAGGCTCTTCCTCTCCAACCGAGCTCCACGGTCGTTATTCTTGGATCGGGTACGCGAACGAATGCCAAGCGACTGTGTGGGAGTGGAGAACTTCACCTCTGGTTACTTCGATGACGGGGTATCTGCCAGGTGAGTTGTTTCGCCGACTCCGCCGGAACAGTGGATTCGCACCATCTTTACCGGTGGCAATACTCTTTGGATTATGTTCTCTCCTGTGCCGGATTCTCGTTTATTCTGGAAGGCTTCCAGCTCAGTCGGTACCTTTGCCTTTGGTGTTGTTGTGGGGACCTTTGCAGGCCTCTATCACAAGGTTCTTTTTCCGTGGGGGCTTACTGTGGCACTGGTCTTGGTGACCTTGGCGGTTACCGGGGTCAGGACACTGTTTCTTGAGCGCTACGCGATTGTCTGGGCGAGTGTCGGCATTGTGGGAGCGCTCATCATGCTGGCGGGGGTCGATGGTAATGGATCGGTGCTCATCATCGCCGACACTGCGGGTCTAGTTCTTCTGGGAGCAACCACGCTCCTTGTGGTGGGAGCA
>Ga0233451_10003213_pt1 | contig 14343 bp, 16 predicted proteins | sample 011ome_29_FD_183052 | JGI IMG/M metagenome (GOLD analysis project Ga0233451, IMG submission 183052) | Coastal salt marsh microbial communities from the Groves Creek Marsh, Skidaway Island, Georgia - 011504CT (spades assembly) | ecosystem: Environmental > Aquatic > Marine > Intertidal zone >...
ACTTTGGCAGGGCCACGTTTACTTTTTTTTCCTGCTGCTTTAGCTGTTTCTGGAGTAAATGACATATTGCAAAATTACAGCAAGGTGTGTCATTTTGAAAAATGAATTACACTAAAGTTTTTAACACAATTAGTTAATAAGCCCAGTAAATATGGTGCTTTTAAGAATTGAAAATGACTTCTAGCTTTTCTAAAAGATAATCTCTGTCAAACTCTTTTTCGTAGTATACTCTTCCATTATTCCCCATTTGATTAAGGGTAGACTTTTTCAAAGCCATTAATTCTTTAACTATATTACTGAGTGCTATTGAATCTTCTGCAGGTGAAGTTAATCCGCATTTAGCATCACCAACTATTTTAGCGCCCTCTCCGTCAATAGATGCAATTATAGGTTTGCCGCAAGCCAAATATGATTGAACTTTAGCGGGTATAGTGAGAGAGAAGATTTTGTCTTTTTTAAGAGAAACCAATAGAGCGTCTGCATGTGAGAAAAATTTAGGCATTTCAGTTGGAGGAAAAGATCCAAGAAAATTAAAATGAGATTCTAATCCTTTATCTTTTATTAGACTAATTGCAGTTTCTTTATACCTTCCATCTCCCAAAACAATTACTTTAATGGGAAGTTCTTTAATGTTGTTGATAGCCTCAATAATCGTTTTAAAACTTTGAGCCTCTCCAATATTTCCAGCAAAAATTATGTTGAAATTTTCCTTTTCAAAAAAATCTTGATACTCTTTAGCCTCTAAAAGTGGCTTATAAAAATCTTCTGTGGGATTTGGATAAAAAAGGATTTTATCATTTGGTATTCCCTGATTTAAAATATAGTCTCTAAAACCATTGGACTGGATTAAGACTTTTTTTGAATGCTTATAAATCCATTTGGTAAGGGAATTAAAAAGGCCTAGAACTAACTTGTTTTTAACTCCTCCTGCGGCAACCAAACTCTCTGGCCAGAGATCTTGAGTCCAAAAATAAATAGGAGCATTAAATTTTTTCTTTGCGAAAACAGCGGGTATTCCTACGGTAATAGGTGATGGTTCATAAACAAAAATAGCATCAAAAGAACCTTTTATTTTTCTGACTTTTACAGACGCTAATATCGCAAACGAAAAATAGTTTAAGAACAGTCTAAGTGCTCCACCATTTCTTCTAGAAAAAAGATTGGCTCTATAAATGGGTATTCCATTTACAATTTCAAAATCATTACTTTTCCAGCCGTAACCTTCAAAGAAATGGGCTTTCGAATAGTTTGGTTTCCCGGTGAGCACAGTAATTTGATGACCCCTCTCTTTTAGTGAAAAAATAAGATCATTTATTTTAAAGTTTTCCGGATAAAAATATTGACTAATTAATAATACTTTCAAATTATGAGAAGTCTCTTGTTTTGTTTCCTCGCTTATCTAAAACACCTTTTTTCTTCCAAAGTGCTGAATGTGGTTCATTAACTGTCACTTGATCACTAGGTCTTTCATCCTTTGTGTAATAATACAAAATTATAGATTTTCTAGCGTGCCCTTCTGGAAAATTCAAAGGATCTGGAAGGCCATGAAAACTTTTATCATTGGTGTCGAAAATAACAAGCCTGTTATGGATTGGTGCTATCTTTTTAATCAGCTTATCTCCAGTTTCATCATATAAACCAAATTCTCCACCCCAGCCTTCTTGCCACCCTGGATTTAAATATAAAATTGCATTAATTCTTCTATTTAACCCAGAAGCATCGTGATAATTACCATCTACATGAACATCTAAAAGACCACCACTAACTGTTACATTTAAACCACCTCCTGTAAAATATGGATCAGGCATTAATTTTGGAATATCAAATTTTTCAGAAACTGATTTTAGAAATAAAGAGGAATTTAAAACTCTAATAGAATCTACAATGGTATCAGGAATGTCAAATTCTGATTGCCATTTTGATCTCATTTTCACCTCTATTTCTGGGTCATTTGAAATATCCCACAACTCTTTATTATCTAGTTTGGGAAAAGAGTCTAATAAAGCATCAGCAAATTCCTTGTTAAAAAAATTATCAATATATAAATGTTTAAATGGGTGCTCACTAAAATTACTGTCATCTGATATAATTTTAGCGACACTCAATGTTGCCAGATTTTTTAAATCTTTTTGTTTCATCTTAATAATTTTCTAAATAAAATTCTCTCATTTCAGCTATCATTTCTTCATAAGTTGGAATGTCAAAATAATTATAATTTGTCTTAAGAGATTTGTCAGACTTTTTTCCTGGGACAGAAACTAACTTAATATTTGTAAGGTTAAATTTCTCCTTAATTAAATTTAATAAATTAAATTTTGAAATAGGTTCTCCATTAGTGACATGAATAAGTCCTGTTAAATCATTTTGAATTGATTGTATAATTACATTGGAGAGAACTATAGTTGTTACTCCACCCCAAATAGATTCTGTAAATCCATTTACTCGTCCTTTTTGATTAATAAACCAGGAAAATAATCCTTCTCCTTTATTTTTTAACTCAGGTCCTATTATAGAAGTTCTTAGGGTTAAGTTTTTATCATCGTTAATTTCTCCTAAAGACTTACTCAACCCATAAATATCCTGAGCGGTTTTGTAATCAGTTTCATTATAACTCCCTTTTGAGCCATCAAAAACACAATCAGTACTTATATGGATTAATTTAAATGATAATAATTCTGAAAGATCTCTTAAATAATGTGGAAAGTACGAATTAATATATATTGCATTTGACGGATTTTTATTTGATTTGTTAATTAAAACTCCAACACAATTAATAACTACATCTGGTTTAATTAAATTAATAATCTTATGTAAGTCAATTTTGTTTGTGACGTCACAGATCATAGAATCTGTCCTGAATTTGTTTTTATGAGAAATGTCATAAATATCAAATAATTTAGAATTTAACATTGAAATAGTTAAAGCACTTCCTAACATACCTGTGCTTCCTAAAATTAAAACTTTTTGTAATTCTATGTTTTTCATTAAAATGAATTATAATATCTAAAAAACTGACTAATTACTCAAAACGATTACTTCCAAAATTCTTAGATAATGGATGTAAATCACGTGAAGAATTTACAGGCCTAGGAATTGGGAGTTTTGTCACTGGAATGTTATTATTGTTATTTCTATCTTCAAAATCAGGGAGACCCCTAAAATCTTTAAATCCCATTTCTAATACTTTTTGCCGTCTTAATTTAACATTATAATCCTCAATCCAAACTCTTTTATTCCATATTGGCACTAGTTTAGCTAAAATAGGCTTAAGCAATTTCCTCCATCCATTTAGATAAAATTTATAATTCATAGTAATTTCGCATGAATTTAAACTTGTAGATTTAATAATTATAGTTGTTTTTGATAGTACACCTAATTGAATTGCATAAGTGAACTGAGTAAATTCATCATGTTGAACTAAAAATAAAGGAGATTTAGTAAAAAGAAATGGAATAACAGGAACTTTCAAAGTTGAATATCCAAAGCAAAAATTATTTTGATCATAAAGAATATCTACTTTTTTATAACCACTATGAATTACATCTAGATGCTCATGATCCCAGTAATTCCATTTTGCAACTTCAGCTGAACACTCTATACTTCTATGTATTTCTAATTCAAGAATGTCTTTGTTTTTTGATAGCATATATTTTTTCTTGTTCAGTAATTGGTTTGTAGGTTTTTAAAGGCTTGGGACTTACTTCAAAGTCATACGGGTTTAGCTTCCCTTTAATTGGAAAAGTTAAACATTTTCCAGATGTAGGACAAAATTTCCAATCATGCCAAAGACATTTTAATTTTTTAATATTCTTGTCGTAAACAATTTCTCCACCAAAATGGGGACATATTGATGATTTTACATTAATTTTATTGTTAGTGTCTAGGTAAACAATAACCTCATCTTTCCACTCGTTAACCCACTTAACAATAAATCTAGTTTTTTTAATTTCTTCTAAGTTACATATGAAAATTTTGCTTTCCATTTTTAATATTATTTGTGCAAAGGTTTCTGAAAAAAAAACATTTAAAGTATTACTACTCAGCGTTATATCATTCAGCTCAATTATCAGTTTTAAAAATATAACTTTTAATCTGTATTTCAATAGTGTTTATAAGGAATACGCTGAATTTATAAAGAGTTTAGATTTTAATGTGTTTTCAGAACCTGGTATTACATTTCCAATTTGGGGATATGGATTTATTCATTTATTAGGTGAGAATAAACTCATTGTGCTTCTAATTCAGCAAGCCTTAACTTTTTATTCACTTTTGTATTTGGACAGAATCTTAATAAAATACAATTTAATAAAGAGAATGGATCTATTTAGGATAAGCTTATTACTATCTTTGCCATGGTTTTTGTTTCATACTCAAATGTGGCCTAAAAGTATTGCTTCTAACTTGCTTTTAATAGGAGTATTACTAATAATTGAGTATTTAAAAACAAATAATTCTTCTAAACTTTTATTTTCATCATTCCTTTTCGGTTTACTTCATAATTTTAGACCTGATTATTTGTATTTGTCTATTGTATTGTATTTTTTGATAATTATTTTTTCAAATAAAAGAAATTACAAGACTTTTTGTTTACCTCTCATTCAGTATGTAATGTTAATACCTTGGATGATTTTTACTTTCCACCAAACAGGAAAGGCTATTCCTACTTCTTCAAATGCAGGACATGTTCTTTTTATTGGATTAGGTCAACTCCCCAATAATATATGGGGAATAACTCCTGTTGATGAAGATCCTGAAAAAATAAAGATTCTTACTGCAGAATTTGGACCTAATTTTAAAAGTGATAATCACAAAGAGGATATATTTTTAAAACAAAAATTTAAGGAATATGTCATAAAAAACCCAGGTGAGTGGGTCAAAAAATGTTTTTTTGCGTTTAGGCTCTTAACCCTAGATCCTTTTTTTGTTGGAAATGTTGGAAATTTTCAACAAAACAAGATTTCTAATATAAAGGAGATAAGAAAGTTAGAATCTAACTTTTATGAAATGAAGTTTAAAGAAAATTTGTCGCTTATAAAGCAAACCAAATGGGATTTTAGTTATACTGAAGTCTTTCAGTTAATTATTACTGTTTACACAAAAATATATGGGATGATGTTGTTTGCAGCTTTTTTAATTTTCTTTTTAATAGTTGCTGTAAAAAGTAAATTTAAAAATATTTTAAATTCAATGGAAGTTATATTGCTTATTATAATTGGTTATCAAATGTCAATTTCAATTTTTGCGTTCCATATGCCAGTTTACAATACTTCTATATATATTTTCTATCTTTTAATGACTAATCTCTTATTCCAGAAATATTTATCTATCAAGCAATAAACAGTAATTAATGAGTAAGTTACTATTGAATTAAGAATTTGCATCTTAGAAACCCCGTGTTCTCTATTTTCCCATTTGTTTGAAACCACTTTATAATTGTAGCCCCTTGCAATCATTTTCAATGGTAATTCTAAGGTTATACTAAAATGATTAGAAATAATAGGCGAAATTTCTTTCAATGCAGATCTTTTATAAAGCTTGAATGAATTTGTGAAATCAGAATAATTAGTTTTAAAAAGTTTCATTAAGATTATATTACCAGTCCTATTAACTACTTTCTTAAAAAAGGGATAATTTTTAACTGAATTTTCGGACCAACGATCTCCAAAAACGCAATCTAGTTTTTTGTTATTTAAAATTGTAGTATAATAATAAATTAAATCATCTACGGAGTCAGAAAGATCTGCCATCATAATAGCAACATATATGCCTTTTGAATATTCTATCCCTTTTACAATTGAATTCCCAAATCCTTTAGAGGAATCATTTAAATAAAAATGAATATTAGAGTTAATTTTTGAAAAATTAGATATAATTTTTTTAGTTTGATCATTTGAATTATCGTCAACGACTATAATTTCAAACTCAAACATTTCTTTTGTAAGACCTTCATTAATGACCTTTAGTGTATTTTTTATGGATTTTTCTTCTTGAAAAGTTGGTATAATAATACTTAACATTATTCTGTTTTTTGTTTAAAAATTAAATCTGAAAAACTTCCAAATCCATGTTTTACTTCTTTAAATAGAACAAAATTGTTAGAGTTTAAAATTTCAAATATATCCGATTTTTTATTTCCGAAATACATATCATCATCATGAACTTCAACCTGAATAAACCTAATGTGTGTTGTTAAAATTTCAGAGAACAACCCCTTTAAAACATTCATCTCATGTCCTTCAACATCAATTTTTAAAATGTCTATTTTTTGAAAATTTAAATTTGAATTCAAAAAATCTGATAATTGAACTACTTTAACCTCGTAGGAATTGTTTATCAATTTATCAGGATTGACACCAAGAATTTTTGCTTTTTTTAATAACCATTTAGAATTTGAATTTGTTTGTTCAAAAGTTGAAGATTCATCTAAGATGTTCTCATGAAACAATAGCTGTCCAGAGATATTTGAACAACCGTAATTGAAAATTGTTAAATTTGGAATCTCCATATTTACAATCATTTCATATAAATCCTTATTTGGTTCAAAGCCGATTATTTCTACATCTTTATTGATTTTTTTAAAAAAATCTATTGTTTGCCCTCTATTAACTCCAACATCTACAGCTGTTTTTAAGGGTAGTTGAGCAAACATTTCATTATAGGCTTTTTTTAATCTTGGGTAAAAAAAAAGATTTTCATTAATTTCAATGAAAAACCTAATCAATTTAATCCTAAAATACTTTAAACTCATTTAGTTGATTATTTACATTGATATTATATCCGGGTTCTCACTATCCATTTTTAATGTAAGGGCATTTATCCAAGTAGAGTCTTTTACTATTTCAAAATAATGATAAGTCATTTTCTCTATTACAAAAATATCTCCTTTCTTAGCATGATATTCCTTTATTTCATTATCTAAGGTTCCATCATCTAAAACCTCTCTACTCATAATTCTAATTTCTCCTTCTAATATAAAAAATAACTCATCGGTAAATTTATGATAATGATTACCTCTGATTTGATTTCTAACAGTAGAAAAATAATTAATTTCTTGCCACGATTTAGTGTTAATTATACCTTTAAAAAAACCTCTAGAATCTTCGAAAGTTTTATAATGTTGGAAAAAATTGATCATACACTAAATATTTTATTTAAGAAATGTTCAATATTATTAAGATTCGAAAATTCCTCAGAAATATTTAATGACAGATCATATTGCAAATTCATAGGGTTAAGCTTGTAATCTGTTTTTATCAATTTAGATTCGGACTTTGAAAAATGCTCTTTAATTAATAACCCAAAATCAAACCTACTTAACTTTTGTCTTCCTGAGATATGAAAAATCTTGTTCATGGGGTGTTCTGCAAGAACCTTTATGCCTTCTAGTAAATTTAAAATAGGAGTCGGAGTAAAATAATTATCATATAATTCTAAATTTTTATTTTCCGACAAACTTTTAACAATCCAATCAAAAAAGACAGATCCTTCACCTATGATAGCTCCAGCTCTAATTATTGAGTAATTACTGCTATTTTCAATAATATAATTTTCTGCCAATAACTTACTTTTACCGTAATTAGTCTTAGGATTAGGTAAGTCTGAATGATTATAATTACCCTTGATTCCGTCAAAAACATAATCAGATGAGAGATAAATAAAATTGGAAATTTTATTTAGTTTTTGATATTTAATTACACTCTTGATTGAGTGAAAATTATGTTTTAATGAAAGCTTGTAGTTTTTTTCTGTTATTGATAGATTTTTTAAACCTCCGCACCATAAAATTACATCCGGCTCTATTTGAGATAACAAATTAAAAAAGTCTTTTGGTTTTGAGTAGTCTAAAGTAATTAAATCGTTTCTTGTAGAAGTAAACTGAGTGCCAAAAACCTCATATTCTGAATCATAACTAAATTCTTTGAAGCATCTATTTCCAATATAACCAGAAGCACCTATTATTAAAATTTTTTTCATTAATTATGGCTTAAATAAACTTAAGTCATGATCTACCATTTCTTGAATTAAAGAATCTAAATCATACTTTGGCTTCCAATTTAAAATTAAATTGGCTTTAGTAGAATCTCCAAGTAAAAAATCAACTTCCGATGGCCTGAAGTATCTAGGGTCAATTTTAATTACTTTTTGTCCAATATCTACTTTTGCCTTTCCATTGTTATGCTTTACTATACCTACTTCATTAATTCCATTTCCTTCAAAATCTAATGAAATTCCATGACACTGAAATACTTTTCTAACAAAGTCTCTAACAGAAACAGAAATTCCGGTAGCAAGCACAAAATCATCTGCCTTATCGTGTTGCAAAATTTTCCACATACCTTCTACATAATCTTTAGCGTGACCCCAGTCTCTTTTAGCATCTAAATTTCCTAAATAAATTACACTCTCTAAGCCATAATAAATTTTAGCAGCAGCGATAGTAATTTTTCGAGTTACAAATGTTTCTCCTCTAAATGGTGATTCATGATTAAATAGTATTCCATTTGCTGCAAAAATACCATAAGCTTCCCTGTAGTTAACTGTAGCATAATAAGCAAATAATTTTGAAATAGCATATGGTGACTTGGGATTAAATTGTGTGCATTCATTTTGAGGCGTCTGCATTACTTTACCATAAAGCTCTGAGGTGGAAGCTTGGTAGAATTTAGTTTTCCCTTCTAACTTAAGAATTTTTATAGCCTCCAGTATTCTTAAGGCCCCAATAGCATCGACATTTGCTGTATATTCTGGACTCTCAAAACTAACATGGACATGACTCATTGCGCCTAAATTATAAATTTCATCTGGCTGTATTTTATTAATAATTTGAACTAAATTTAGGCTATCTGTTAGGTCTCCATAATGTAAAAATAGTTTTTTAGCTACTTGGTGACTTTTTACTAAATGATCTATTCTATCGGTAATAAACTTTGATGTCCTTCTTTTTAATCCATGAACTTCATAACCTTTTTCTATTAAAAGTTCAGCTAAATAAGCTCCGTCCTGACCTGTAATTCCTGTGATTAATGCTATCTTTTTCAATATTTTGAATTTAATGTTTACCCCAAGTCTCTTTATTTATAATTGGAGTATAGCTCTGAATAAGCTTTAAAACTGTATTTGAATTGTCTGCTTTTAAATATTCTAAGGGTGGGACTGAATTGTGATTTAAACCTAATGTGATGTTAATTGAATTAATAATGTCTTGTTCTTTAATTCCTCCTAATACTATATTTCCATGATCTATTGCTTCAGGCCTTTCTGTACTTGTTCTTATACTTACAGCTTTAAATCCTAAAATGGTGCTTTCTTCTGAAATAGTTCCACTATCAGACAGGGTGATTAGTGCATTTTTCTGTAAGAAAACATAATCACAAAAACCAAGCGGCTCAATAAAACTAATTTTCGGATTAACTTCTATTTTAAGTTTTTCTATTTTCTTTTTTGTTCGTGGGTGAGTGCTAAAAATTAACTGCGTATCATATAAATCAACTACCTTATTTAAAGCATTTATTATACTCTTGAAATTATCTCCTATGTCTAAGTTCTCCTCCCTATGAATACTTGCTACTATGTATTTTCCTTTTTTCAATTGAAGCTTATCAAGTATTGAGCTTCCGTCTATTTTAACTGAGTAGAAATCTAATACTTCTTTTAATGGAGATCCAACACAAAACACATGATCTTTTCTAAAACCTTCAGATAAAAGATACCTTCTACTATTTTCTGTATAAGTTAAATTTATATCTGATGTATGGTCTGCAATCTTTCTATTTAACTCCTCTGGCACATTTTGATCAAAACACCTGTTACCTGCTTCCATATGAAATATTGGAATTTTGAGCCGTTTAGCGCTAATAGTGCATAATGCGCTATTGGTGTCACCTAGAACTAATAAAGCATCTGGCTTTAGTTTACTAAAGAGAGTAAAAGAATTAGATAACACATTACCCATAGTTTCGCCTAAATCTTTTCCTACAACTTCTAAAAAAAAGTCTGGTTTTCTTATCTCAAGCTCATCAAAGAAAATTTCATTTAGCGTGTAGTCGTAATTTTGACCTGTATGTACCAAAGTGTGGTCAAAAAATTCGTCGAATCTTTTGATTATTACTGAAAGTCTTATGATTTCAGGCCTAGTACCAATAACAGTAACTACTTTTAACTTTTTCATTTAATATTAATTTGAGCAAGAAGTTCTTTTAACTCAATTGATGAAAGCCTATGAGTATTATACGAATTATATTCATTTAATTCAACTTTGTCTGAACCCTTTGAAAAATAATTATCATAATTAAGATCTCTGTTATCTGCAGGAACTCTATAGTATTCACCTAAATCCTCAGCTAACATAAATTCTTCTTTACTTAAAAGTGTCTCATGCATTTTTTCAGCATGTCTAATTCCAATATTTTTAATTTCAACATCTGAATTATAAATTTCTTTTAATGTATTAGCTAAATCTCCAATCGTACTTGCTGGTGACTTTTGAACAAAAATATCTCCTGACTCTCCATTATTAAAAGCATATAAAACCAGTTCAACTGCATGATCAAGAGTCATCATAAATCTTGTCATGTCTGGGTTAGTAACCGTAATGGAATTTCCTGATTTAATTTGGTCAATAAAATGAGGAATTACAGACCCTCTGGAAGCCATAACATTTCCATAACGCGTACCAGTTATAATAGTGTTTTTAGAATTTCTAGACTTTGCAACAAAAACTTTTTCCATCATTGCTTTTGATACCCCCATAGCATTAATAGGATAGACAGCTTTATCTGTACTTAAACAAACTACTTTTTCGACATTATTAGAAATAGCCGCGTTCAACACGTTCTCTGTGCCTAAAACATTAGTATGTACCGCTTCCATGGGGTAGAACTCACAAGAAGGCACTTGTTTAAGTGCTGCAGCGTGAAAAACATAATCTACTCCAATCATAGCATCTCTTAAACTATTTTCATTTCTAACATCTCCTATATAAAACTTAATTTTTGGACTATTATAATGAACACGCATGTCGTGCTGCTTCTTTTCATCTCTAGAAAAAATTCTAATTTCACTAATATCTGAATCTAAAAATCTATCTAAAACAGCATTTCCAAAAGAACCTGTCCCACCGGTAATAAGGAGTATTTTATCTTTGAACATCTTGACTAATTATAAAGTCTATAAAGTTATCTAATTTATTTTCAACTAAAACCTTTGTTTCGGGTAAATTGTCTATTTCTACAGCTTTTAAAATTGAATCAGATATGCTTTCTACTGAATACGGATCAAAAGTCAAAGAGGGTCTAATTATTTCATGAACATATGGAAGATTACTGGCAATAACTTTACAACCATAATTTGAAGCTTCAATTAATGGTAGACCAAAACTTTCATGCAAAGAAGGAAAAATAGAGTAAGTTACTTTTTCATAAAGCTCAAATACTTTTGCTTGGTCAATTTTTCCATGAAAATTTATTAATAGATTTTTAGGAATTTTTACATTTTCAAAATGGTCTATTTGAATAGTTAAATCAAGAGTGATATTTTCATTAATTTTTTTAGCTACATTAATGAAAGCTTGAATTAGATTTTTATGGTTTTTGTGTGTTGCATTAGAAGAAATATAAACAAAAGAATAATTATATTTTTTTATCAAATTATTCTTTTTTTGAGAGCTAAAGATTGGTGTTACTGAAATTTTTTGGGATTTAATTCTAAAATTCTCATTTAGCTTTCTCTTCATTAAATCTGTTTGAACTAACCAAACATAATCAGATTTATTATTAAAGAGAATGAAAATCTTTTTAAACAGGTTAATCAACCTTAAATTTAACGGTAACTCGCTATTTAATGGTTTTAAAAAAAGCTCATTATGGAAAAAAATCATTACCCTAGCCTCACTTATCTTTATTGGTGGAGGTACATTTGCCAAACACAAAAAAGAGTTAAATTTTGAATCGTTTTTTAAATAAAATGTTTTTCTCTGGTTGATAGAAGAGTCTAAAACAATATAATTTTCTGAAGGTATCTTTGAGTAAATAGAGTGGTCTAATCTTTTGTCAAAAATGAAATAAACTTTTTTAATTTGGCTTTTATATATGCTTTCTATTATAAGCTTTAAAATAGTTGCTCCTCCATAAGAATTAATATACAATCCATCTATTAGTAACATCCTAATCTTTAATTTTTTATTAAGCTTGTAATAATTAATTTAATTTCAATTAATTTAATTTTAATTCTATTCATAAAAGAGTCAATATATTGACCATACCCATTTTCTAAAAGAACCTGATTGAAAAAGTTTAACTGGTCTAAATTATTTGTTTTAGTTGATCTATTGTCATGAATTCTAAGTTTATATGTAATAGAAGACTCGTTATAAAAAAGGGTATATCCAGAGTTAAACAAATCATGATAAAGTTTAAAGTCTTGTGAAAAGATAAACTTCTGATCATACATTACTTTAAGCATAATGTCTCTTCTAATAATTAATGTACCATGGATTAAACAGTTCTTATATTTCAAAAAATCAATATTAAAAAACTTTCTTGTCAAGTAATCTGGTATAGTTTTGGATTTAAACTCATTAAATGAAATAGCTGGTGTAGAATAAAAATCGAAATTTTTCGCTTTGATCATATTATAAGCATCTTTTAATCTTTGTGGTAAACTAATGTCATCAGAATCTTGTCGAACAATCCATTCACCTTGAGATAAAGAAATTGCATGATTTAAACTTTTGGTTAGTCCAATATTATTATTGTTCTTGAAATATTTGATTCTTTTATCATAAAGAGCTAAAGAATTTAAAATCTCATCTGTTTTATCATTTGAAGCATCATTTATTACAATAAATTCAAAGTCTAAAAAAGTTTGATTTAAAATTGATCTTACGGAGGCTTCAATAAAATTCTCGTCATTATATACAGACATAATAATAGAAAAAAACACCTTACCCATATGATTTATATTAAATCTCGATTAAAAAACTCAATCAGCTCCTCCTTGTGATTTATATTAATTAACTTAGTTTTAATGAGCGAATCAAATATGTGTTTTTCAAAATAGCTTGGCAAAAATGAAATATTTGATTTTTTAAGTCTTTCAAAACTTGAATGATTTTCAAAACCAAAAATTATTGAAAATACATCAAGAATGATACCTAATTTTTCTGGAGATTCTGAATTAAAATTCTTTAATGTTTTGAAAAATTGAGGTCTTAACCATATTCTTTGAGCTTGTATACTACAAAAAAATGAGATTATTTTTAGATTTTCGTTAGATTCATTTTTTAATATTAGGTCAGATAAATTAATTATTTTTTGAAAATTATTTGAGCCAATATTTAAATTAACGTCTAAAATGAGATTTTCAACTACTTTTAGCAAGTATTTATAGTCAATTTTTTTGAAATCAATTGCTCTATCTCTGAAAGAGTTATCAATATTTTCAATATTAAATCCGCCAATATTAAGAGGTTCTTTTGAAAGTTTTGTGACTAATACAAATGATGTTGTTTTTGATTGATTCTTGTTCCCTTTATGGAGAAAAGAATGAGACCAAAAGTGAACATCACCTGGTTTGGCGGAATTGCAAATATCTTTATTTTTAAAGAAGTTTAATAAATAATTAGTTTTAGGGAAAGAAGATATTATTTGAGCAAAACTATTTACGGTTGAAATAGGCGGATAATTATAATTATTTATTGGAACCCAACAAGTATAAAATCCACTTTCAGTATATTCAAAATCTGAATGCATAGTTCCCTCTTCGGACTTGTCAAAAGGCAAATGAATCATTAAATATGGTGTAGAAAAAAAACCTGGGATATAATTTTTCTCTTTACGCAATAAATCGGAAACTTCTTTGTGAACTAATTGAGCTAGTTGCATTAGATCTATAGAATAAAAAGAAATAGATCTTAAAAGATTTTTTTCAATTTGATGTCTAATATTATTAGAATCATCAAGCCTTAAAAAGTTTTTTCTTAAAAATGTTATAAAAAAAGAATCATCTTGAAATTCTTTAATTCTATTTGAATATGTATAATTAAAACTATTGAAAAATAGTTTTTGGTAAATAATTTTAACCTTTAGTAAAAAAGTTTTCATTTTGAATATAATTTACAATAGTTGATAGTTTAAAGATTACTAGATTTGTTCTCAATCAAAAATAAATCATAAAAAGCAGTAAATGTTAAGAAACATAAAGTATTTCAATAATATTCGTGAAAATCTAGATCCTTTTTATAAAAGAAAAGAATTCGTTGTAAATGAATTAAAAAATATAAAAGATAATTCTAAATTACTTGATGCTGGTTGCGGTTCACAGTTTTTTAAACAATTTTGTAATCAC
>Ga0233451_10003232_pt1 | contig 14280 bp, 11 predicted proteins | sample 011ome_29_FD_183052 | JGI IMG/M metagenome (GOLD analysis project Ga0233451, IMG submission 183052) | Coastal salt marsh microbial communities from the Groves Creek Marsh, Skidaway Island, Georgia - 011504CT (spades assembly) | ecosystem: Environmental > Aquatic > Marine > Intertidal zone >...
CGGTGGTCGCCGTATCATTAAAAAAAAAAAATGTGAAGTACAAGACTCAGAGCGCCTTGCTCAAGCGCATGCGTGAGACCGATAAGCCGATTTATCTGAGCTTCGATGATGCCTTTGAATTGGCCCGTGAGTTTGCCAAAAGCTCCTAAGCTTTCCCCTTGCGAACCCGGCAGCCGGAGACAGGGGCTGGACTTGATCATCGTCCTTCGTCCCTGACTTTTGGGTTCGTTGCTTACGATGCGCTCCGCCGTTTTCCGCCCCAAAATAGGTCACGTTATGGAAAAAACCGAAAAACGTAGTGTGCTGCATATGCTGGACCCGATGCCGCATGTGAGTCCATTTGACATCAATATGGCGGTGGACGCGGGATTTGAGCAAATTTTCCCTTACAACAATGTGCAGTTGGAGCAGGTCAACGGGTTAGTGCAGGATGCGATCTTTTCCCGGGGACCGGCGGGCGTAAAGCGCACTGGCATCTTCATCGGTGGTCGGGATATAGGTGTAGCCCTGAGCATGCTGGAAGTCGCACAAAAAGCGATGGTGCCGCCTTTCGAGGTCTCGGTGTTGGCCGATCCGAGCGGAGCATTCACAACCGCAGCCGCGCTGGTAGCCTGTGTTGAGAAGCAGCTCAAGACTCGTCATGGCGACGAACTGAAAGGGGCTCAGGCAGTGGTTTTCGGCGGAACCGGCCCGGTCGGTATTGCAACCGGCGTCATTGCCTCGCTTGCCGGGGCTGACGTGACCATCGTTGATCCATTCAATATAGATGTGGCCCTGGAAAAGGCGCAGGAGTACAACACTCGCTGTGGATCAACGCTGGTCGGCACCTATGCTAGTTCGGACGCCGACAAGGCTCGATTGTTGTCGCAGGCCGATATTGTCTTCTGCACGGCCAAGGCCGGTATACAAGTCTTGAATGCCAGCGTGTTGTCGGACGCCACTCAATTGAAAGTGGCTGGAGACGTGAATGCGGTACCGCCGCTGGGCATTGAAGGCATCAAGCGGTCCCATAACGGCGAGCCTTTGCTACATGCAGTGAATTCTCCCGGAGCGGTCGGTATCGGCGCCCTGGCCGTCGGGGATATCAAGTACAAGCTGCAAAATGCTTTGCTGGCCTCGTTGCTGGCTACCGAAATCCCACTGTATCTGGATTTTCGCGCCGCTTTCGAGCAGGCAAGAAGGCTGGTTTGATTGCTTGGTCAGAGTGTTTGTTGTTGGCGAGCAATGCGTAAGGGTTTAGTCCTGTTCGGACTCCTCTGGGCTTATGATGGCCTGGCAGCGACGACGCTGCAGGATCAATTGCGGGAGCTGGCCGAACATCGAGGTTTCGTGATTGAGGGCCTGGGCCGGCTAGGTGATGAACCCGCGGGTAACGGAGAGGGTTCGGTTCAGGATCAGATACGCCATTTGTTGCAGGGCTACAATTACGTGGTGACCCAAGCGGGGCCGGGAGTAATTGGCAAAGTCCGCATCATCAGTCGGCGGGGCGAGAGCGCCGGTCCAAAGAGTTCCGCCAGTAGCGCTTACGTCCAGACCAAGCGAGTAGGGGCACATCATCAGGTCGACGTTGTGATGGTGGGACCTAACAGCGTTGCCCGAACACTGCCGCTGATGATCGATACCGGCGCTTCCACCCTGGTATTACCGACTTCGATGATGTCCGAATTGGGCTTTACTCCGGAGGATCTGCGGGAAGGCACCAGCCAGACGGCCAGTGGTACGGTTCCTATCAAGATCGGCTCGCTGAGGAATGTCAGAATTGGGGCTGTTTCGGCCGACAACGTTGAGGTGAGCTTCATTGCCGACCGCAAACTCAACGGCAATCGCTTACTCGGCATGAGCTTCCTGCAACGCTTCAAGATGACGATAGACGATGCGGCCAACGAATTGGTCCTGATGACTAAATGAACGCTGCTAAAATTCGGCTTCCACGCGTAATGGGATTTTCATCATGAGAATAAAAACAAAAAACTCCAGCCTGATAGCCGGTATCGGTTTCATCGGATTTACCGCTTTGGCGGGCCCTTCCGGTGCTCATGTCATCAGCGAGGAGGATCATCACGCCTTCGAGCATAAGTTTGCCGAGATGTGCGTTGATCGGGAAAAATCTGTCATGAAGGGTTCCGGTGTGATGTTGTCGGAAGTCACTGAAATGTGTGACTGCATTGCCAAAGAGGAGAGCAAGCGCATCACCATCGAGGAGGTAAGGAAGTTTGTCAGAGAGGGCAAGTATCCCGCTTCACTCATGATGAAGAGCAATGCGGCGACCTACACCTGTGTCCAGCAAAAAAAACAGTAATCGCTCTGTTTTACAGCGTTTTGATCAGCACTTTGGAATTGCGCTGGGTGTTGTAGGCACTACGGCGGGCTTCGGGTAGCGCTCCGATATCTGCGGGTTCAAAGCCCCGCTCACGGAACCAGTGAGCTGTCTGGGTGGTGAGCACAAAAAGACGCGACAGGGTCCGGCTCCGGGCCATTTGTTCAATATGCATCAGTAGTCGTTCCCCCCGCTGGCATCCCCGATAATCGGGATGCAGAACAAGACAGGCGAGTTCACCCATGCGCGCATCGGGAAAATCGTGCAAGGCCGCACATCCGATAACCGTGCCATCCCGTTCTATGACCGTGTAATCGGTGATTTCACCTTCCAGCCGCTCGCGGGAGCGTGCCACCAGCACGCCCTGCTGCTCCAGCGGCACGATCAGGTCAAGAATGCCCGGCACGTCACCTACCGCCGCAGGCCGCATGGCTTCGAAAGGTGTCTGGCTGATCAACGTGCCAATTCCGTCGCGCGTGAAGAGCTCCAGCAACAAAGCGCCGTCGGTTTGCCAGTTGAGTGTGTGAGCACGGTCGACACCCTGTTTGCACGCTTGCGTGGCTGCCTCAATGTCGGGAATGACACTGGCATTGCAGCTCCCCGGTGCATCCAACAGGGCTTGTGCCTCATCGGTGGTGAGTTGGCGGATGAGCTGGCGATCCCGGCTGGAAACGCAGTCCTCCTCACCCAGCAGCAGGAGCTTGTCGGCCTTGAGCGCGATGGCTGCGGCTGTGGCGACTTCCTCCGAACGAAGATTGAAGATTTCACCCGTCGGGGAGTAACCCACAGCCGAGAGCAGGACGACATCGCCCCTATCCAGCGCGGCGCGAATGCCTGTTGCGTCGATCCGGCGCACTTCCCCCGTGTGCTGAAAATCAATCCCGTCGCGCACACCGACCGGACGAGCCGTGACGAAATTACCGGAGGCTACCCGGATGCGCGCGCCCGCCATAGGTGAGTTGGCCAGCCCCATCGACAGCAACGCCTCGATTTCGACCCGGACCGTTCCGGCGGCCTCCTTGACACATTCCAGAGCATCGGCATCGGTAACACGCAGTCCTGCATGGAACCGGGCCGCCTGGTTACGGTGGTCCAGTCGCTGGTCAATTTGCGGGCGGATGCCATGGACCAGAACCAGTCGAATACCCAGGCTGTTTAGCAGTGCGAAATCATGCAGCAGCGTGGGGAAGCGGGCGTCAGCTACCGCTTCGCCTCCGAAGTAGACGACGAAGGTTTTAGCCCGGTGAGCGTTGATATAGGGTGCAGATCCCCGGAACCAGCTGACGTAGGCCGAAGTGTCTGACAATTCCATGCCGATTCAGCAGAACTGTGAAAGGCTGAAATCGATGCGGAGCATCGCCGTCAGAACAGCGGTTCCCGGTAGAACATCATGATGTTCCCGATGAGAAACATCGAGAAAATGGCAATCAGGCCGGCAATGGTGCCTTCATTGATGACCGATCCGTCGCTTTGCCCTTCGGCTGGCGCCAGCCGTAGCTCCAGCCATCGACCCGCTGCCATGATGACAGCCAGCAAACCCATGGTGGTGTGTGTCGCCTGAATGATGTACTCGCTCTTTAATTCGAATTCAGCGTGGGCGTGGGTCAGCAAAAGAATGCCGCCGAAAGCACACAGGATCGGAAACATGTAGCGTAATCTGGGGGAGTCGGCACGGGTACGAGCCCGAATTTCGAGCACGCCCAGCACGAACGCCAGCAGGGTTGCGATGCGATGCTGAAAGACCTCGCCATTGCTGAAAGTGCTTTCCCAAAAGCCGATGGGGCCAAGCGGCCAGGTTTCCGCGTCACTGCGGAAGAAGAGGAAGATGCTCAAACCAACAAAGCCGATCGGCCAATAACGCGCCCACCGGAAAGCTGGCGAGGGTATGTAAGACAGCATGGCCATCAAGCCCATGACAGTCAGGAAGATGCCCGAGATGTTGTGGTTGTAATCCGACCATTCCGTGGCGGCTAATGAGGGCACTTTTTTAACAACTGCAACGCGACCGGCCTCACCGGCGATCAGTTCATCGTGGCTGGGGGAAGCAATTTTGGGAAGACGCGGGGTGAACATTTCCCCGACTTCCGATACCGTCGCCGTCAGCTCGGGATTATTGGCGATATCTTCAGAGGGTGGTTGTGATGATAGCGTGGCCGCAATAAAAAGAATGCCCACCAGAATGAAGGCTTCGGCCTCGATGTAATAAGGCACCTTGCGCTTGAGTGGGCCGCTCTCCTGTTGTTCCCGCCAGCGTTTCCCGGCGCGATGGTTGATCAGGGCAAAACCCAGTGCCACAAACAAGAGAAAGACCTTGGTGATGACCAAGCTGCCATAACCAGTGCCAAACAATCCCTTCCACGAGGCCACATAGTTAATCGCCAGGGGTAACCCCGTCAGTAGCAGCAGCACGACCGACGCGATACCCAGGAGGCCAAAGCGTACGATGGCGGGGGGCCAGAACTGGCGGGCTTCCTTATCTTGGTAGCCCAGTCTCCACAAGGCCAGCAATTGTGCTACGCCACCAAACCAGATGGCCGCGGCCAATTGATGCAGCAGGGTAATCAGCATCAACGGTTCGCGGTTCTCAAAGCGTCCGACGGCATGTACCAGCCAGGCACCGGCGATGACCAACGGAACGCAGAGAACGGCAAGGGTGTTCCACTGGTTGCGATTATTCGGGGCGAGCAGCAACTGGTTCGTCAGCCACAGAATTCCAAGGGAGAGAATGAATCGAGCGAGGCCCGCCTGAAATTGCACGGTGCCCAGGTAATCGGCCATGGGCAGCTCACCGAGGACGCCCCACAGCACCAACCCTTTGATGACAAGCTTGGCACCCTGCATCGCCGCCAGCGAAATGGCTCCAAACCGCAGAACGGCTAGCGCCCTGCGAATGATGGCCGGGCTGACAGCGGGCTGATCTGACCATACTTTCAGAATGAAGGCGCTCCAGAACAGGCTGCCGACCACCAGGGCATAGCTGATGAGGATCAGTCCGCCGAGAAAGTCGTCAATGAAATTGGCCAGACCTTGCATGTACATGCCGTGACTCCTTGTCTTTTCTGCTAGTGGGCGACGTGGAAGCGGAGATTGTTCTCGGTCAGATGGCCATCGGCGGCAAAGACCTTGTACTTGATGGCATAGTCGCCCGGTGTCAGCGCAGGCAGCTTAATGAGCAGTTCACCCGGCTTTTTGCCGCGGGCTATCTCGGCAGGGTGGAAAACATCCCCTTCGCTAACAAGAAAAACGCGGGACAGAGATAACTCCACATTGGCATTGAATAGCAAGACCACGGTGGTCGGGTGATTGGCCTGCACGGCTTCCCTGGCCAGTGAGGACTCGGTGACGACAGCGTGGGCACCTGCCGTGTTGGCAAAGCCGAAGGTCATGGCCATGAGGGCCATGCAGACAAAGACCTTGTTGGCCTTTAGGGCAGAAAAACGATGCATGTTTAAAAAATCCGGTATTCAGTATGGAAAAAATGATCAGCCTGCCTTGGACTTCATGGCATGTCCCGTCAGCGTCTTGCCCAGATCCCAAATCGCGCCCGGCACCTTGTGGCAATCCGCAATCACTTCATCCAGTGCGCCAAGTATCCAGTCACGATCCTTGTCGTTGATCACCAGAGGTGGCAGAAACTTGACAACGTTCATGCCATGACCGGCGACCTGACTCAGAATTCTGTGATTCTTGAATAGTGGGATGGTGATCATCTGGCTGAACAAACCTTTGTTTGCGGCTTCCAGCATGGTCCAGGCGGCTTTCAGCGAAAGGCTTTTGGGTGAGCCGAATTCCATAGCGATCATCAGTCCTTTGCCGCGTACGGACTTAAACAGCTCATATTTGTCGACCAGTGACTGCATGCCGGCCATGAGTTCATCACCCATACGACCAGCATGGGCGACCAGATTTTCCTCATCAATGACCTTCAATGCGGCCAGACCCGCCGCCATGGCCATGTTGTTCTTGGAAAAGGTTGAGCCATGCACCACGGCGCGGTCCATGCGGTTGAATACTGCCTCCATGACCTGGCTGGTCATGGCGACGCCACCGACGGGGATGAATCCGCCGGAGAGTGCCTTGGCCATGCAGATCATGTCCGGTTCGACGCCCCAATGTTCCACCGCCCAGAATTTACCGGTACGACCGATGCCGGTCTGGATTTCATCGGCTACGAAGAGTGTTCCGTATTTCGCACACAGTTTCGCGGCTTCCGGGAGATACTCATCGGAGGGCATGTTCACCCCCTTGCCCTGGATGGGTTCGACAATGAAGGCGGCAACATCCCGGTTGCGCAGAGCTTCTTCCAGCGCAGCCAAGTCATTGAAGGGAACCGAGAGACAACCCGGCAGCAGAGGGCCGAACCCCTCGCGGAAGACATTCTCGCCGTTCAGCGAGAGGGCGCCAATAGTCAGGCCATGGTAGCCATGATCGCAGTAAACAATCTTGTCGCGTTTCGTGGTGTAGCGTGCAAATTTGATAGCCGCTTCGACCGCTTCGGTGCCGGAATTGCAGAAGAACATCTTCGTCAACTTATCCGGACAACGCTTGAGTATGGCCTCGGCAAGCAGGCCGCTCAGCAGCGAAACATCCATTTGCACCATGTCCGGCAGGTCGCTGGTCAGCACATCCTGCAGCGCCTGAACGACTGTCGGATGATTGCGCCCGAGGGCATAGACGCCGAAGCCACTCAACAGGTCGAGATACTCGGTGCCCTGGTTGTCATACAGGTAAGGACCTTTTGCCTTGGTATAGACACGGTCATATCCGATCGCCTTGAGCACCCTTACCATTTGCGTGTTGAGGTGTTCCTCATGGAGAGTGAAGTTCTGACCGGCGCGATCCTTGAGTAAATCGGCAATGTAAGTAGACATGGCGGGCTTCTCTCGGTGGGGGCGAAGTGATTGATCAGGCGGGGGATTTTACACGATCAGCGCCACGACCTGGTTTGATGTTGCTAAACGCCGGCAGCACGACGAGCGCGCAAAGAAGGGTCAGCATAAGGCCGATGGACAGCAGTAACCCCATGCTGGCAGTGCCCGCATGATTAGTCAGCGCGAGGCTGGCAAAACTGAATACGGTGGTCAGTGCGCCATAGAAAACGCCCTTGGCCTCGCTGGTGTCAAGGAGATTGCCGCCTCCTCTCTCAATTTCATGTAGACGGTGCGCCATGTGTATTCCGCTATCCACGCCGAGGCCAAACAGCAGTGGCAACGCGATGATGTTGGCAAAATTGAAAGGCACCTTCAGAAGCACGGTGGCCGCTGCAGTGAATAATGAGGCCAGCATCAGCGGCAGCAAAACGAGCAGGGTGTCCTTGATGTTTCGCAGCACCAGTAGCAGGATCAGTGTTGTAGCGAGAAAGGCAATGCTGAAAGCCTGGATGAATGCCTTGATCACTTCATTCATGGATTCCAGGTAGGTCACCGGCAGATCGGTCACATTCGGATCAACTCGCTGGGCCTCTATGATGAATTCCCTTAAGTTTTCGAGTTCATTGAGATCCTTCTTTGGGAAAATCTGAAGCCGGTACAGGCCATCCTTGCTGACCCAGCGATCGACCAGATCTTTCGGAAGATTTTCGCGGGTAATGGGCTGAGCCGACAGGCTTTTGCCGAGGTCGCTGATCACTTGGGGTAGGGGGTTGAGAAGACTATCCTGGAGTCGGTCAAGCAGGGCTAGTCTTGTCACTTCATCGCCGTTGTCCAGTCTTGATTCGAAGGTCGACAGGGCCTGGTCAAGTTCCACCAATGCCGGGCGAGTGTCTCCCGCAGTCAGCCGATTGCGGATTGACCGATGGAGATCGGTGATGCTTTGTCGGGTCGCGCCGGTTTTGTCGGGTGCTGGAAATTGGTTGAGTTGTGTTCCCATCATGACCGATAGATCTGAAATCAGAGCGAGTTTTTCGTCCTGATTCTCGGGGATGAGATCTTTCAGGCTCACGACCTTATCGACAGTGGGGAGCAGTTGGAACTTGTCCTCCAGCACCGCCGCTTCCGCTTCACTCCTGGCGAGGGAAGCCAGGGTCATGGGCGAGGTATCTTCGGATTGCAGGAGAGATTTGAATGTCTGCACCGATTCGGTATTCGGGTCGCGCAGATTAATGGGGTTGAAATCGACCTGAACGCCCAACATCAGGAATACCGCAATGATTGTCAGCAATCCCGTAACGATGCGGATCGGCTTGGCATGGCGCAACGGCCAGTTTGAGCGGTTGGTCGTTGAGGTTTCCTGGTTGGATTCCTTTTTGGGTGGCCGGATCGGCATGATCTTCATTAATGCCGGCAACACGGTGAATGTCGTGATCAGAGCGATGAACATGCTGGCTCCGGCGATTATGCCCAGTTCGGCTACGCCCGAGTAGCTCGTCGGTATGAAGGCAAACAGCCCGATGGCGGCGGTTATGGCGCTCAGTATCAGCGCGGGGCCCGTCGAGGTGAGGGTGTCCTGCAAGGCCTTGCGTTGGGAGTTGCCCTCCAGGATGAGCTCACGGTACCGCAGACAAAAATGCGAGGAGTAGGCATCGCCCATGCCAATGAACAGCACCGCAAAGCCGATGGAAATCAGATTGAGTTGGCCGATGGCCACGGTGGCGAAACCCAGTGAGAGGATTAAACCCATGGTCAGTGAAACAAAAGTCGCGAACATGAGCTTGACGGAGCGGTAGGCAATCCACAAGGTCAGACAGACCAGGATGAGCGAAGCGATACTGGCCATCGAGACGCCAGTGCTGATGGTTTCCATCTCTTCATGTTCGAGAACGACTTCGCCGGTTTTGCGTACGGAGACATCGGCAATTTCACCCTGAAGTGTGGAAGTCAAAATGCCATTCAAGGCTTGAATGGATTGTTCCGCGGGCATCACCTCTTCGAAGTGCAGTACGGGTTTTACCAGGATGAATCGCTTGGTGACCCCCAAACCGCTGCTGGCGTCCGGCATCATGAGTTGCCGCCAGGAAACCTCATATGTTCGGCCAGCGATCGTGGTAGCGACTGCTTCGCGGATTTTGTTCAGGAGCGGATCGAGCTCGAGTGTCAGATCACTTTTGTCTGTCTCCTCCAAAGCCTGTCCCACGATGCCGAACAGCCCGCGCAGACTGTTGTCCTCTGCTAGGCGCCCGATGAATGGCTGGGCATTGGCGAGCTGGTTGGTTAACTCTTCAAGACCCTCGAGGTCGAGGTATAGCAGTCCGTTGCGGGCGAAGAATTCACCTTCATCCGGAACATAAACACTCGTGAAATGGGCCGGGTCCTTCTCTATCAGAGCCACGATTTTCCTGACGGCAGTTGCCGTGGATTCTGGAGTTTTGCCTTCAACCAGCAAAAGGGCTGTGCCGATGTCCTGAGGGAATGCTTTTTCCAGGGCAAGGCGGTTCTTCTGGAATGGTAGCTCCAGCGAAATCATATCTGCCGTATTGGTGTTGACCTTGAGGTGGTCCATCGTATAGCGCAGCGTCAGACCGCAGGCCGTTACAAACAGGAGGATGACCAGCCAGGGATGGCTGATGAAGTGGGTCTCCCAGCCGTGCATGAATCGGTCTAGGCGGCGGTCTGGCTTGTTGCTCATGGTTGAAGCGACGGGGGCGAGAAGCTGAAATCCGGTCCGGCGTGTTGATGGGCCTGCTGCAGGGTGCGCACGGCAGCGCCAAAGGCCTGGCCGAGGCGAATCAGGTCGGGAATTTCCCGGGGACGCCGTGCGATATGGTTGAGTAACTCAATGATTCGCACGTCACCGCGAGGATTCATTGAATGGGTAACGGCACTGGGGAAATCCATCACGGCAGGATCGGCAATGGCCCGTACAGCGAGGAAAGGTAGGCTGTGGGCCCTTGCCCTGCGGGCTATTGCCCCACTTTCCATATCGACCGCAACTGCCCCGGTTTGTCGATGCAGCGATGCCTTCTCCGTTCGGGTTATGACCACATGGCGGCTTTCTCTGATGGCTCCGGATTGAGGCTTCAATTGTGGGGGCAGGTTCGCGACGAGCCGTTGACGCCAGGCGGTGTCTGTAGAGTAAAGCTGATCATCGACGCCGATAATGTTTTCTGCGAGTACCAGATGCCCAGGTGCAAGGTGTTCGCTGATGGCGGCGGCGCAGCCCCAACTCATCAGAGCGGTCACTTCTCGCTCAATCAATCGGTTGACGGCTGCATCTGCTGCGTCGGGACCTGCTCCAGAAACCGTCAGCCAGTGCCCGCTGGGAAGTTTATGCAGGCTCTCAAATCCTAGTCGCTGCCGGACGATGCTACGTGCTTCGGCCGGCAGCGCGACGACAATGCCGATGGATGGCACTTGTCAGTGCTGGCGTTCGTTACGGAAACGAGCCAGAGCCCACAACGGGAAGAATTTATCGTAGCCGTGGTATTTGAGATAGAAGACCTTCGGGAAGCCCGGTGCGTTGAAATATTTGTCGTTCCAGTGACCTTCAGGTCCCTGATTGCGAAGTAGATAATCGATACCGGCTGCGACTTCGGGGGATTCTGCCTCACCGGCTGCCATCAGTGCCAAAAGAGCCAGTGCGGTATGAAACGCCATGCTGGTGTGGAATCGTCCACGCTTTTCGGTGCTGGGATCGTGATAAGTGAAGTTATCTTCGCCCCAACCTCCATCGCTGCACTGAATGCTCTTCAACCAGGATACTGCCCTTTGGATGGCAGGGTCGGTTTTTGGCAAGCCGGCTGTTTCGAAGCCCACCAGCACTGACCATGTGCCATAAATATAGTTGGTTCCCCAACGGCCAAACCATGAGCCATCCGGTTCCTGCTCATTCCGAAGGTAGTTCAGCGCGTCTTCCAGCACGGTTCCAAGATCCGTTCGATGTTTCGCCAGTTTGGCCAGAAACATCAGGCAACGACCGCTGACATCCGATGTGGGTGGATCCAGCAGCGCGCCGTGGTCGGCAAAAGGAATATGGTTTAGATAATGGTAGGTGTTGTCGGCATCGAAAGCGCCCCAGCCGCCGCCATGCGATTGCATGCCGGCAATCCAGTTGCCGGCTCGACGCACATGTTCGACAAACTCGTTACTGTTGGCTTGAAGCAGGGCGTGCGCTACGACTGCCGAGTCGTCGACGTCAGGATAGTGGGTGTTCTCAAACTGAAACGCCCAGCCCCCACCCTCAACATTTGGGCGTCTTATGCGCCAGTCGCCAGGGTGGTCGGTCAGCTGTTTGCTGGCCAGCCAGCGGAGGCCCGAGGTAAGGGCGGCCTCGGTTCGATCGTCCTGTTCGTATTTGTTGACTTCCTGCAAAGCCAGGCTGGTCAAGCCGGTATCCCAGATAGGTGAAACACACGGTTGACAGTAGGCATGGTCTTCCTTTATGACAAGAAGTCGATCGATGGATTCGCGTGCAATGCGCCGATAGTCATGCTCTGGCGGATAGCCCAGCCAGTCTAGTGCCTCGTAAGCATTGACCATGGCGGGAAAGATGGCGCCCAGACCATCTACGCCGTTAAGCCGTTCGATAAACCACTCACTGGCCTTTTTCGTGGCCTTGGCACGCAGCTTACTCGGCAGATAAGGTTCTAAAGTAAAAGCTATTCTCTCCAGTCCGAGCACTAGCTTGCCCAGAGGAGTCTTGACGTGCGCGAAGTAGTTGCGCTCCTTATCCGGGTCCACGGTGAACAGCTCCCGAACCCCGACACCTTGCGGATTGCGGGCGGTGACTTTGTGGCTGCACAGGATGAACAAGGGGACCATCACCGTCCGCGACCAGTAGGCGACCTTGTCCAAATGGAAGGGGAACCATTTGGGCAGCAGCATGATCTCGACGGGAATGAATGGCACGGCCCGCCAGGGTACCTGTTCGAACATGGCCAGCATGATCCGGGTGAATACATTGGACTGTGCTGCGCCCCCTTGGCTGAGAATCCAGTTGCGCGCCATAGTCATGTGCGGAGCATCGATGTCATCACCCGCCAGCTTGAGTGCATAGTAAGCCTTTACCGTGCAACTGATGTCTCCGGGCCCTCCGGTGAACAGGGAGTAGCTGCCATCCGCCCGCTGGTGTGTTCGCAGGTAGACGGCAATCTTGGCTTGCAGGGCCGCGTCGATCTCGTCCATGAAGTGCATCATCAGGATGTATTCGGCCGGTATCGTGCAATCTGCTTCCAGCTCGAATACCCAATACCCGTCTTCATGCTGTTGCTTCAGCAGAAAGTCACGGGCGCGCTGGATGGCCTTGTCGGTGGGGGCTTCAGTCTCCCGACTGAATACCGGCTTGGTGTAGGCCGGATTTTCGGACGGGTCGTTATGGTCTTTGAACATGATTTGAGATGTCCCCTGATTTGGTTGGCTTCTCAGATGTGTAAATTTAGAAATGGGCTTAACCGGGTTGTTCTGTGAGGGGCAACCCTCTGCCGGCAAACGCAAAGGCCGTTTTGAGACCTTTATCGCTGGATCGCAAGATTCGGCTGACTACAACAGTGGTTTTGACTGCGCGACGGGTGATCTTTACCTGTGAGGAAGCGCTGAAGTCTGGATTTTGGGAAATCTTGCGCAAAGTGAGGACCGCCATGCCTAGTGCCCAAAGACAGAATTCACGAATACCCGTTTCATTAGATGGGATGAGCAGGGTATAGCGGAGCGCATTTTTGAGGTGACCGTGGGCGACCCCGATCAGCTCCATGAATCCAGCGCGAAACCGTGGGTCGTTATGTCCGGGTTTGAGCTCGGCTAGCGGGAAACCACCCGTATGATCGAACACATCCTGCGGCAACCAGCACACACCTCGTTCATGGTCGTCCCATAAGTCCTTGAGAATATTGGTCATCTGCAGGCCTTGTCCGAAGGATACAGCGAGTCGCATCATCTCTTCTTGATGGGCGTCGATGGCGGGTGAGTAGTGACAAAACAGCTGGGTGAGCATTTCACCCACTACGCCGGCCACGTAATAACAGTAGCTGTCCATTTCCTTCAGAGTCTTGAGTCCCGCGCTCAGATCTCGGTCTTGGAATTCGGCCATGCCTTGCGCCATGATCTCGACACAACGGGCCAAGGCTGTTCGCTGTTCAATGTCAAACTGGTGCGTGATTCCGACGACTCTTGGGAGTACGCCGATCAGCTCATGCTCCGCAGGCAGGGTATTGGAAGAGAGGAGCGGTGCGAGCGCATCGCTCAGTGGCGCCGGGGATTGCTTATCCCGGACGACGTCGGCGAATTGGTGGCAGAAGTGACGTTTCTGGGCGGAATTCAACGCAACTTCATCTTCGATCGTGTCGACAATGCGACACAAAAGATAGGCGTTGGCCACTGGTTTGGCCAGTGCTGGAGGCAGTTGCGGAATCGTCAAGGCAAAGGTTCTGGAAACCCCCTGCAGGAGGTAGTCCTGAAAAACGTCGTCGCTCAGCGATTCAATCTTTTTACTGTTTTGCAACGAGGGGCTTGAACTCATGCGGGGAATGCTTTTTCCTTCAAGTCTTTGATTGGCCTGGATTTCAGGGTCGTTCTCAGGCGAGAAGGCGACATGCGCACGCCTTGTGCTCGGTGGAGAATTTTAACTTTTTTGTGTTTTTCGTCAAGTAATGTTGTTTTTTTGACGAAAATCAGTTGAGAAAAAAGCAACTGCGCTTTAGGATATCGTTCGTTACACTTTTATTTGAAAGAGGGTTTTGCCCCTCATTGCTTGGAATCGCTGGAGTTTTGTCCGGTTAGCATTCCAACTTGACCAGAAACAGTGAGCTTCTGGATACCCTGAACTAAAGTTATTTTCCAGTGGAGGACACATGGGCGTTCCGTTAAGACAGCAGGTTACGATCGCAAAGTACCTCATCAAGCAGAAGCTGTCCGGTAAGAAAAAATACCCGTTGGTGCTCATGCTAGAGCCCTTGTTTCGCTGCAACCTCGCCTGTGCCGGTTGCGGCAAAATCGATTATCCGGACGAAATTCTCAATCGTCGCTTGAGCGTGGAGGAGTGTTTGGCCGCCGTGGACGAGTGCGGGGCGCCCGTCGTTTCGATTGCAGGCGGTG
>Ga0233451_10003246_pt1 | contig 14251 bp, 12 predicted proteins | sample 011ome_29_FD_183052 | JGI IMG/M metagenome (GOLD analysis project Ga0233451, IMG submission 183052) | Coastal salt marsh microbial communities from the Groves Creek Marsh, Skidaway Island, Georgia - 011504CT (spades assembly) | ecosystem: Environmental > Aquatic > Marine > Intertidal zone >...
GCGAAGTGCGCGCCGTGGCGGACCCAGACGTCGTGAAGTGGGGAGCGACGGATGCCGCGTGCTGTGTGATTATGGAAGGTCGGATAGGCACTGTTGCCGAAACTTGTGGCGAGCTGCTCGACGACACGCTCGCTGCGGAAGCGCCGCGTGTTTTCCACCACGGTCGCCCGCGCGACGGAGTAGCCGGCGATGTCCACCGGGCTGGAACCCTCCACGATCCAATGCGCCATGAGGCTGCCCACGCCACCGGCCTGGAGGATCCCGAGGGAGTTGAGACCGGCGGCCACCCACAGGCCCTGCGCCTCCGGCGCGGGTCCCAGCATGGGCGCGGCATCCGCCGTGAAGCTCTCGGGGCCGCAGAAGAACGTCCGGATCCCCGCGGAGGACAGGGACGGAATGCGCTCCATCGCCTTCTCGAGGAAGGGCGTCATGCGCTCCCAGTCGGGCGGGATGGTGCCGAAGGCGAAGTCCTCCGGAGCACCCTCGGGATGCCACGCGGCTCCCTCCGGCTCGAAGAGGCCGACGAGCATGCCGCCACCCTCCTCCCTGAAGTAGCCGTAGCAGTCGAGCTCCTCGATGATCGGCAGGTCGCGGTGGATGCCCTCCATCGGCTCGGTGAGCAGGTAGTAGTGCTCCGCCGCCTGCAGGGGTACGTCGACGCCGATGGTGGCGGCGAGCTGCCGGGTCCACAGACCGGCCGCGAGCACCACTGTCTCGGCTTCCACGTCACCCGCGTCCGTGCGGACACCGATCACGCGCGGACGCGCACCGGAGTGGGATGGCTGTGCGGTGAGGAATCCGGTGACGCGCACGCCCTCCACGATGCTCGCCCCGCCCATCCTGGCGCCCTTGGCCAACGCGGTCGCCACTCCCACCGGGTCCGCGCGACCCTCATCCGACACGTATGAGCCGCCGAGGAGGTCGTCGACCTTGGCGAGGGGGAAGAGCTCGGCGATCTCCGCCGGAGTGACGAGTTCATTGGGGACGCCGAAGCCCACCTGGAAGTCCCGCTCGCGCACGATGGCCTCGAGCCGCTCCGGATTGCCCGTGACGGACAGGTGGCCGACCGCGCGGAAGCCCGTCGAGTGGCCGGTCTCCGCCTCGAGGCGCTCGTAGAGATCGCGCGAGTAGCGCGTCATCCACAGCGAGGTCTCGTCATGGAAGCCGGCGCTCGTGATCAGTCCGGCCGCATGCCACGTGGTGCCCGCAGTGAGCGCGTGCTTCTCGAGGAGCAGCACATCGCTCACCCCGAGCTTGGTGAGGTGATAGGCGATCGAGCACCCGATCGATCCGCCCCCGACGATGACGACGCGGGCACGATCAGGGAGTTGCGTCATGTGCGATCAGTGCGTCACGGACTGCTGCACCGCGGGGAGCGGCTGGCCGAGGTAGCCGCGGGCAACCATCGTGACGAACTGGTAGATCGCATCCTCGTCCGGCGCCAGCGGACCGGGCTTCGCGAAGCCGCTGTCCATGCCGCGCTGGACCGACTCGCATGCGGCCCAGTCCTCGCGATTGGTGATGTCCCAGAAGTCCATGGCGTAGGCGGGGTCGAAGTCAGGCTTCGCCGTCGCCTCGGGCGGGAAGGCCCAGCTGCACTCGACCCACGTCTCACCGGGCGACAGCGGCACGGCCCGGTGGGTCATGACGTAGTCCGGGTGCAGGCTGATGAGCAGGTTGGGGAAGACGCCGATGTAGTCGACGCGCCGCATCTCCTCGTCGCTGAGCCCGGGGATGAAGGCGCCGTTGCTGCTGCCGTCGAGGGACATGGTCACCGCATGGGGCATGAGGTCGAGGTAGCCGCCCACCCACGCACCGGCAGACGGCGCCCAGTTCTCACCGCTGTCGGGCGGGCTGACCTGGCACAGCTCCGGGTGGATCGACGTGCAGTGATAGCACTCCTGGTAGTTCTCCGTGATGATCTTCCAGTTGGCCTTGATGACGTACTCGTGGCGGCCACGCACCTCGAGGGTCTCGAGACGGTACGGCGCGATGCGCTCCTCCAGCCCGACAAGGTGCTGCTCGAGGGGACCCGCGGTGCCGGAGAGATCGATGAAGATGAAGCCGTGCCACTCCTCGACCTTGAGTGCGTTCAACGGGAACTCGCTCATGTCGAAGGACGGGAAGCCGCCGTACCCAGCCGCACTGAAGAGCTGGCCGTCGAGTCGGTAGGACCACGAGTGATAGGGGCATGTGATGGCGCGCGCCTTGGCCGTGGACCCGCAGGGAAGGATCTCGTGGCCGCGGTGGCGGCATACGTTGGCGAAGCCGCGCAGCACGCCGTCCTCACCACGGACGAGCAGCGCCGTGGTGTCGCCGACCTTCTCCGCGCGCTGCATGCCCGGCTCGGCGATATCGGAACTGCGCCCCACGCAGGCCCACCCGCTGAAGAAGTTGGCCTTCTCCCAGGCGAAGACCTCCGGTGAGGTGTACGCCTCGACCGGGAGCATGCGGCTCTCGCCAAACGGCGCCAGGGAGCGGGCTAGTGCGTCTGCGGGCAGGGGAGCGGGTGTGAAGGCCACGGCGCCATCATAGATCCCGTGCGCGCAGGCATCTGCGCGTCGTGCGCCCCCTCCCCTGGGCTGATGCGAGGATGTCCCCCGATCGAGGGCGGCGGCACGTGGAGCGCATCGGCAGGACGGGAGGCCCGTTGGGCGAGGAGACGCTGACGGCGAAGGCTCCCGAGGAGCGCCGCGAACGGATCCTGCGGGCCACGGTCGAGGTCGTGCGCACGCGCGGCTTCGCAGGGACCCGCGTCTCCGACATCGCCGCAGCAGCGGGCACCTCTCAGGGCCTGATCCTCTACCACTTCCAGAGCCTGGCCGGCGCCCTGGGCGCAGCACTCACGCTGCTCGAGGATGAGTTCTACGACGATCTCGAGCGCGATCTCCAAGAGCAGGACGGTCCCGTCGACAGACTGCGCCACATCGCGGACCTGGGTGCGGGGATGGGTCCAGCCGTGGGTGACTGGCGCCTGTGGCTCGAGCTCTGGGTGCGCGCCCTCCATGATCCCGATGCCCGGGCCACCCGCGAGTCGCTAGACCGCCGGTGGCGCGCCGCACTCGGTGAGGTCGTGGCCGAAGGGATCGCGACCGGCGACTTCGCCCCCGTCGCCGCCCAGTCTTCGGTGATGCGCCTAGCCAGCCTCATGGATGGCCTGGCCATCCAGCTCGCTCTCGAGGATGCCGAGATGACCCCGCAGCGCTTCGCGGATCTGTGGTGGGACGCCGCGGTCCTCGAGCTGCGCATGACGTCCTAAACCTGTCGCCGGAGCGGTCCCGCTGATATAGGTTGCTGTCCCAGATCAACCACCACGAAGTCAGGGGGAGCCATGGCCACGGTCGCCGAGAGCGTGTCCTCCCTCACGAGCCGCCAGGAACGCGGGGCCGTGCTCACCGCCTTCGTCGCGGCGTCGGCGATGATCCTGGCCCTCGGCACCTACGAGTTCATGATCATCCCTGCGCAGTGGGATATCGGCCTTACCGTGGATCAGGCCAATGCCGCCAATCTCATTCCGGCGGGTGCGGCCCTCCTCGTGGTCTTCGCCGCGAGTTCCCTGTGCGATCGACTCGGCTATCGCACGCTGCTCCTCCTCGGGGGGAGTTCCTTCGCCATCGGCGCCGTATTCGTCGCCCTCGCTCCCGGGTTCTTCTTCCTCCTCGCCGGACGCGCTCTCGGCGGCATCGGCGGGGTGACCATGGGCGTGGTGGGCCTCGCGATGGTCAACGCCATCTTCACCGAGCCAGCGCGACGCGCGAAGGCGTTCGCTGCCTTCGCCGCACTCCTTCCCGCCGTGTCCTTCCTGTTTCCTCCTCTCGGAGCGGTCCTATCCGAATACCTAGGCTGGCGCACGGTCCCGCTCCTGTGGGTGGCGCTGGGCATCGCGACCATCGCGCTGACCTTCGCCACCGTGCCGAGAGGACTCGGTGCCACGAGTGGGGGATCCGAGCTGCTGACACCCCTCGTGGCCGGGCTGGCCCTGGCGAGCCTGACGCTGGCGGCGACGGTCGCGGGGACGAGTGTCACGTACGCGGCCGGCCTCGTCGTCGTAGCACTCCTCGCCTTCGTGACGTTCGGTCTGCTCAGGAGATTCGCCCACATGCGTGGACTAGACCTGCGACTCCTGCGCAGTCCCGGTGCCTGGCTCGTGGTCTTCGCCACCATGCTGCTCTTCGGGGCCAACCTCTACTTCTTTACGAGCCTGCTCATCCAGTACCGCTACTTCGACCCGCTCATCTTCGTCGCCGTCCTTCTCTCGGCGCCCGAGGTCTGCGCGCTGGCGGGCTGCTTCGTGAGCGGCTGGGCCGCGACCCGCTGGGGGGCACCCCTCACCGCGGGCATCTGGATGCTGCTCGCCGGGCTGGCCTGCTTCGTCGCGCTCACCGTAGGTGGCGACGCGATCCTGTACCACCCTGTCGCAGTGCTGTGCCTCGTGGCATTCCCCAGCGCGGCAGCGGTGGGACCGCTCACCCAGACGCTCATGGACCTGGCGCCACCCGATGGATCCAGCGCGCCGGCTGCGATGCGCGACGCCCTTCAGAATCTCGGCGGCAGTCTCGGCGGCATCATCGCCGGCGCCGTGGGACTCACCGCCTTTGTCTCGTACACCACCGCCGCTCTCACCGACGCCGGGCTGCCTGACGATATGGCCTCCGTCGTCGCCAACGAGATCGTCCAGGGCACGCACGTCAACGATCTCGCCGATGCCCCGTGGATGCCCGCCGACGTGGCTGACCTCATCGCAGGATCACGTGACGTGCTCAACACCGGGCAGTCCGTCGCCTACTGGGGCGCAGCCGTGAGCGCAGGAATCATGTGCCTCATCGGAGGTTTCCTCCTCCTCGCCTACTTCCGCACGACGCGCAAGGCCACCGCAGCCTAGGTGTCGCCGGCTCCCGGATCGGCCTCCGGCCCGGCGTGATCGGCCAACCACTCCATCGCCGGCGTGATCGCCCGCCAGTCGCGGCGTACGACGTCCAAGGCCTTGCGGGAGCCGAGCATGGCCTCGTCGTCGTAGGTGCGCGTGAAGATGAGTCGCGTCATCCGCAGCAGTTCGATCCGAGGGTGCTCGGCGGGATAGCCCTTGGGTCGCGTCTTGAGCGGTGCGCCATCGATGTCCCAGCTGGGACGGGAGCGGCGCAGCGCGGCCAGTTGGGTCTCGAGGGTGGCCGCTGCCGGCGAGTCGAGGGCGGCGCGCAGGCGGGCGAGCTGGCCCGGGGAGGGCGCGTAGAGACCCCCGCCCACCATGAGTCCGGCCGCGGACACCTGCACGTAGTAGCCAACCGTGTCCTCGATCATGACCACGGCGCCCTGGTGGTCCTTGAGCGGCGTCTTGTCCTTGCTGAAGCGTGTGTCGCGATAAGGCCGATAGATCTTGCCCGCCCCGAACTCACCCTCGAGCTCGGCGAGCATCGCGGTGATCGGGGCCTTGATGGCGGTGTCGTACGTCGACCGGTTCTTCTCCCACCACGCCTTGGTGTTGTGCGTCGCCAACTGCTCGTAGAAGTCGAACGCCGCGGGCGGGAATCCGGTGAAGGCCATATGGCGAGGCTAGTTGGCAGCGGTCGGGGTCGCAGCAGCCATGGAAGGCGAAGAGGGGGTGGGCCGGTCGGCCCACCCCCTCTTCAACGTGAGGACTAGAAGTCCATGCCACCCATGTCGCCACCCGGCATCGCCGGGGCTGCCTTCTCGGGCTTGTCCGCCACGACCGCCTCGGTCGTGAGGAAGAGACCCGCGATGGACGCGGCGTTCTGGAGTGCCGAGCGCGTGACCTTGGCGGGATCGATGATGCCGGCCTTGATCATGTCGACGTACTCGCCGTTGGAGGCGTCGAGGCCATGCCCAGCGGGCAGCTCCTTGACCTTCTCCACGATGACGCCGCCCTCAAGGCCGGCGTTGAAGGCGATCTGACGCAGCGGGGCGCTGATCGCCTGACGGACGATGTCGGCGCCGACCGCCTGCTCGTCGGTGAGCCCCAGAGCGTCAATCTTGGGGGACGCGGCCACCATCGCCTGGATGAGGGCCACGCCACCGCCGGGCACGATGCCCTCCTCGACGGCCGCCTTGGCATTGCGCACGGCGTCCTCGATGCGGTGCTTGCGCTCCTTGAGCTCGACCTCCGTGGCCGCGCCGACCTTGATGACTGCCACGCCGCCGGCCAGCTTGGCGAGACGCTCCTGGAGCTTCTCGCGGTCGTAGTCGGAGTCGGACTTGTCGATCTCGGCGCGGATCTGGTTGACGCGACCGGCGATCTGCTCCGAGTCGCCAGCGCCCTCGACAATCGTGGTCTCATCCTTGGTGACGACGACCTTGCGGGCGCGGCCGAGCAGCTCAAGGCCGGTGTTTTCCAGCTTGAGGCCGACCTCCTCGGAGATGACCTGACCGCCGGTAAGGATCGCGATGTCCTGCAGCATCGCCTTGCGGCGATCGCCGAAGCCGGGGGCCTTGACGGCCACCGAGCGGAAGGTGCCGCGGATCTTGTTGACGACGAGCGTGGCCAGGGCCTCGCCCTCGACGTCCTCGGCGATGATCGCGAGCGGCTTGCCCGACTGCATGACCTTCTCGAGGATCGGGAGCAGGTCCTTCACCGACGAGATCTTGGAGTTGACGATGAGCAGGTAAGGATCCTCGAGGACCGCCTCCATGCGCTCAGGGTCGGTGACGAAGTAGGGCGAGATGTAGCCCTTGTCGAAGCGCATGCCCTCGGTGAGCTCGAGCTCAAGGCCGAAGGTATTGCTCTCCTCGACAGTGATGACGCCTTCCTTGCCGACCTTGTCCATGGCCTCGGCGATGAGCTCGCCGACCTCCATGTCACCACCCGCGGAGATGGCGGCGGTGGAAGCGATCTGCTCCTTGGTCTCGACGTCCTTGGCCATGTCGAGCAGCTGCTGGCTCACGATGTCGACGGCCTTCTCGATGCCCTTCTTGAGGGACATCGGGTTGGCACCGGCGGCCACGTTGCGCAGGCCCTCCTTGACGAGTGCCTGGGCGAGGACGGTCGCCGTCGTCGTGCCGTCACCGGCAACGTCGTCGGTCTTCTTAGCGACCTCCTTGACCAGCTCGGCGCCGATCTTCTCGTAGGGATCCTCGAGCTCGATCTCCTTGGCGATGGACACGCCATCGTTGGTGATGGTGGGTGCGCCCCACTTCTTCTCGAGGACGACATTGCGGCCCTTGGGGCCGAGGGTGACCTTGACGGCGTCGGCGAGGACATTCATGCCCCGCTCGAGGGACCGACGGGCCTCCTCATCGAATGCGATGATCTTTGCCATGGGGTGGAGTTCCTCCCGGAACGACGTGAGGGGGGATCCCCTCCTTCGTTGCCGATGCCCGCGACGGACGGCCCCGTATCCGACGGAGCCTCATCGGCCAGATTGCTGTCACTCGGACTGCTCGAGTGCTAAGTCATTTTTAGCACTCTCGACCTGAGAGTGCAAGCCGGGACGGCGTACCGAGTAGGGCATCCTGGGGTCATGACCCCTTCCAGCCCGGCACCCTCCCCCGCTCCGGCAGCCCGGGGCCGTGGCCTCGTCGTGTCGGGGGCGATCCTCGTGGCGCTCTATCTGCTCCCTGCGGTCGCCATGATCGTCTGGTTCCTCGCGGGACTGGTCACCAGCGACGAGGCCATGGGCATGGTCTTCCCCTTCTGGCTCATAGCCCTCCTCGTGCTCACCCCACTGTGGATCGCCGGCATCGCCCTCCTCGGCGCGGGGCGAGCCCAGCAGCGCGGACCGGTCAGCGGGTCGGTCATCGCCTGGATCCTCGCCCTCGGGGGGATGCCGGCGATCGGCGTCGTCCTCGTCGTGACCGTCTCCCTCCTGGGCACCGGCCAGGACGGGGTCGCGGGCGCGAGCTTCGCCGTGCTGCTCGTCTCCATCCCCCTGCTCACCGTGCTGGCACTGTTGTCCGGGGCATGGCTGACCTGGGGCAGGCCTCGCACCTCCTAGCCGGGGCACACTAGGGACATGCATCCGGCAGCACGCTCGTGGTTCACTCGGCGCACCACGGCGGCTGAGGACTGGCCGCGCGCGCGGGTGCACGCCGACAAGTCCGGCACGAGCGTGTGCGTCCTCATCCCCGCGCGGGATGAGGAGGAGACCGTCGGCGGGATCGTCGACGCCATCCGGCGCGACCTCATGTCCGATGCCTTCCCGCTGGTCGACGAACTCCTCGTCATCGACTCCGACAGCACCGACGCCACGGCGCGCGTGGCCCGGGCTGCCGGTGCACGCGTCGTGGCCACGACCGAGGTGCTGCCCAGCATCCCCACCGTGCCCGGCAAGGGCGAGGCGATGTGGCGCGGACTCGCCGCCAGCGAGAGCGACGTGGTGGTCTTCCTCGACGCCGACCTGCGCTCCTTCACTCCCGACTATGTCGTGGCCCTCCTCGGACCGATCCTCAGCGACCCGGGCGTCCATCTCGTCAAGGCCTGCTACGACCGTCCCCTCATCTCCGAGGGTGGTCGGCGCATCATGGGCGGTGGTCGCGTCACCGAACTCGTCGCCAGGCCGCTGCTCAATCTCCATTGGCCCGAGCTCGCCGGCGTGGCCCAGCCCCTTGCAGGGGAGTACGCCGTGCGGCGCAACCACATCGAGTCACTGCCCATCCCGTGCGGATACGGGGTGGAGTTCGCGTTGCTCGTCGACACCTTCGCGCGACACGGTCTCGACGCCCTCGCCCAGGTCGACCTCGGCGAACGACGTCATCGGCACCAGGACGACACTCGGCTCGGCCTCATGGCCGCGGAGATCTGGCAGGTCGCTCTCGATCGACTCGATCCCGCGAACGCGGTGCAGCGGCCCGGGGATTCCATCGCGGAGTTCACCTACGGCCCGGACGGCCTCACGATGACCGACCACGGGGTCGAGGTGCTGGTGCGTCCTCCGCTCGCCGAGGTGCGGGACGGATCGGCGCGCGGCCGAAGGCGTGACTAGCGCGCGTCGAGATCGACGCCGAGGCGGCGGGCAGAGCGCACCCGCTGGCGCGCGGAGCGCATGCGCCGCAGCCGCTTGACCAGCATCGGATCGAAGGCGAGCGCCTCCGGAGTGTCGATGAGGCCGTTGAGGATCTGGTAGTACCGCGTCGAGCTCATGTCGAAGAGGTCGCGGATCGCCTGCTCCTTGGCGCCGGCGTACTTCCACCACTGGCGCTCGAACTCGAGGATGCGCCGATCGCGATCGGAGAGTGCGGCTGCTGCCTGGTCCTGATCGAGGCGTGCAGCGCCCGAGTCCATGCCGACGACTCCTTCGGGGAGAGACGGATGCCGTGCGACACCCGGAGTGGTCCCGTCATCGTAGGAGGTGACCGAGGTCAAGTCATCCACCATCGCTGCCGCGCGTCGCGGGCGCGTCGGTGAGTCGATCGGCGATCTGACGCACCTGCTCCTCCATCGCCTTGATGTGATCGAGCACATCCTCGAGGCGCGGCTCGTCGGCGACGCGGGGCGCGCCGATCGCCGGTGACGGATGCGGATCCGCGGGCTGCTGTGACGATTGTGACGCCTGGGACGAAGTGCTACTCGAGGAGCTGCCGGAATTGATGAAGCGGCTGGCCACCGCAGCGGTCACCGCTCCGACCGCAGCGGCACCGGTGAACATGATGCCGACGGCCACGGCCCGTCCTCCGACGGTGACGGGAGTGAAGTCGCCGTAGCCCACCGTGGTCACGGTGACGAAGCCCCACCACACAGCATCGCCGTACGACGTGATGTTGGCGCCCTGGGCGTTGATCTCGAACATCAGCGTGAAGAGCGCGCCGAAGATCACCACGGTGAGCACGGCGTAGATCGCGTAGAGGCCCACGATCTTGGCCAGAGCGTTCCGGTCCCGGGCGACCCGCATTACCGCGGAGATCACGAGGATGATGCGCAGCGGTGGGAAGGCCAGCGCAACGGCAAAAGGCCAGTTGCGCTTCATGAAGTCCCTCTTCTTCGGATCCAGGATGAAGCGGATCGTCAGATCAATGGCGAAGATGATCCACGTGATCGCGCTGAGCGTGAAGCCCTCGCTGCGATAGATCGGGCTCAGTGAGGGCGCCCACGTGAAGAAGGTCGACACCAGCCATGCCATGGCCACGACGAACATCGGGATGGACGAGATGGTGTTGTAGAAGCGCTGGGCGTGCGTCAACTCCGAGTCGGGAGTCGGCGTGATGATGCGCTTCCACACGCTCATCTTGGGCTGCGTGCCCGGATCGGCCTGGGGTGTCGCACTCGCCATGGGCCTAGCCTCTCAGACGGGGCTGCTCAGTCGCGTGATCGCTGGCGCCAGCGGATGATCGTCCACGAGAAGAAGTAGCCCATGCCGTTGGTCGCCCAGTGCAGACCCATGGGAGCCAGGACGCTCCCGGAGACCAGGCGCAGGCCCGCGAAGACGACGCCGGCGAGCGTCGTGGTGAGCACCGAGAGGAGCACGGCGAGGATATTGCCTCGACGCCCCTCGCCCACGACGGAGCCGAGCGCCGCGCTCTGCTCGTGGGTGCCGATGGACGGCAGGATGTGCCAGAGACCGAAGAGGATTGCGGAGATCACGATCGCCCAGCCCACCCCGAAGCGTCGGGCGAGCATCGAGAAGAGCACCGCGCGGAAGGCGATCTCCTCGAATAGGACGGTGCCGAAGGGGACTTCGACGAGCGCCTGGAACATCAGGCGCGGACCGCTCATCTCCGCGACGCGCTCGTCATGCATCGCATTGCGGCCCTTGCGGAAGGCGGCGGCGATCAGGTAGCCGGCGGTGACGACGGCGACGCAGCCGGCGCCCCACAGGAAGCCGGGGACGAGATAGCCCCAGCCCAGGCCCATGTCCGTCCAGGTGTTGCCGTCGAGAAGGCCGATGGCGAGGACGCCGAAGGATCCGCCGACGGCCCAGAGGAGGTAGTGCGCCTGGGGTGCGAGTCGGTTATTGATGACGTTGAACGCGATGAGGACCACGATGAGGAGCACCAGCGGCCACCACGGCAGGCCCGACACCTGCTCGGGAGCCGTGATGGTGAGCACCATGCGAGCCTACGACTAGCGTGTGAGCGGTGACGCCGCACGCCGCCCTGCGCGACCGCATCCGCCGTGATCCGGCCGCCCCGCTCCTCACCTACCGGGATCTGGCCACGGGCGAGCGCATGGAACTCTCGGCTGCCAGCCTGGGCAACGCGATCGCCAAGACGGCCGGGCTCCTCCGCGATGAGCTCGATGCGGAGCCGGGTGAGGTCATCGGCGTACACCTGCCGCTGCACTGGCAGCGCGTGGTCTGGATGGGGGCATGCGCGGCGACCGGCACGGTCTTCGCCCCGGACGTCGCCCCCGATGCGTGCGCCGTTCTCGTCATGGACCGCGCGCGTCTCGGGCTGGCCGGAGCGGCCCGCGAAGACGTGCTGGTGTCCCTGGCCTCCTTCGGCTTGCCCGATGGCGGGACCGTGCCCCCGGGGGTGACCGAGGCAGCCGTCGCGATGCGCGGCCATCCCGACGTGTTCACCCCCTGGAGCGAGCCCACGGACACCGAGCCCCTGCTGGCACGGGGGTCTGTCCTCACGCACGAGGGCGTCATGGTCGCCGCGGCCGACGAGCTCGCGCGCCGCGGTATCGGCACGGGGGACCGCTTCGCCCTGCTCGACCCCGACCCCTTGTCGGATGTCCTCGCACTGGCCGGCCCGCTCGTGTGCGCGGGATCGGTCGTCATGGTGGCGCACCCCGAGTCAGGCGATCTCGCAGCGACCCTGCGCGAAGAAGGCGTCTCCGGCGGAGGAGGATAACGGCATGGCCGACCCCACGTCGCGATGGAGCATCGGCTCGACCGGCTCGATCCTCAGCATCGGGTCGCGCAATTCCGTGCTCTCGATCGGCTCGGTCGGCTCCACGCTGTCGATCGGGTCCATCGGATCGTTCGCCAGCGTGCTGAGCATCGGATCGTTCGCCAGCGCAGGCTCGATCATGTCGAGCATGTCACTGCTGTCGGTGATGTCCCATCGCAGCGTCCGCGGGCTCGCTGCCGCCCGGCGTCGGCCCTAGAGGACCTTCGCGACGCGGGTGGGGCTGCTCGCCACGGGAGTGCTGCCGTCCATGACGACGACGCGCCAGCCGTAGGTAGTGCCCTTGCCCCCCACAGGGACACCGAAGGTGAACCTGCCGTCGTCCGTGGGCGTCGTCGTCGCGCGGTCCTGCCAGGCCCCGCCGTTGACCTGCACCTGGCGCACCACCGTGAGACCCGCGCGCGGCTTCTTGATGACCCCCGACAGGGTCACGAGGGTGCCGTCCTTGACGTCGCCTGCAGGGTTGGCGATCAGCGTGACGCCGCCCTTGGGCACCGGCATCGGGCCGACGACGTCCTGCTCGGTGATCTTGCCGAGGTACGTCGACCGGAGCCCCAACTTGGAGCGGAAGGTCGATCCCGACACGCTCGCCGTGCGCCCGTCCAGGCTGCGCGCGGTCAACTCGCGTGCCGCACCGGACTTCAACGTCCGCGTGATCTTGACGGTCATGATGTCCGAGAGTCCGAAGATCTGGGACATCGCAGCCTGGGTCGCCGAGACCGACCAGCTCCGGTAGGGGTTGCCGGGAGCGTTGAGGCTCCACTCGTCGGCGACGTTGGTGGCCCAGGGCGTGTCAGCCCCGCCCCAGACCTCCTGGGCGGAGTTGGTCATGCCGTTGGTGGCCGCGGTGTAGAACGCGTTGATCGGCTTGCCCTGGTAGAGGGCGGTGAGGCCGGCGCCGCCCTTGCGCGTCGCATCGACGGCCTCGGCCCAGCGGTTGGGATCGCCGTACTGGCTCTCGGCCAGCCACCCGCGGAAGGTCTGGTCGTACTTCGGGCCGTCGCCATCGTCCATGTGGCAGCCGCAGTCCGAGTCGAGGCCACGCGCTACCTGCGACAGGGCGTAGGAGCGCGAGGCGATCACCTGGGACTCGAGCGCGGCATCGGGCCACGTCGGATTCACCTCGGCGATGCCCTTGAGGTACTCATCGCCGAGGCGCAGCGTGTTGACCACGGCGAGGCGACGACCGTTGGAGGTCTCCAGCGAGGTGATATCCACCGTGCCGTAGCGGTAGCGGTGACCCAGGCTGGAGAAGGACTCGCCCGGACCGGCGACGTTGAGCAGCGCGGGCACCGACCCGGCGCCCCCGGGATCACGCGTCCCCGACCAGCGCAGCGTGACGACACGGCCGCGCCCGAGGCTCTCGTTCCTGCCCCCGTCGGTGCGTCGCACCGTGACGAAGCGGCCTGACGGAGCGAAGCTCACGTGGGCGTCCGCGCCGAGGACGAGCGTCTTCTGGCCGAAGGACACCTGCATCTGCGCGCCGGTGGCCCCGAGGTCCTCGACGCGCGCGTGCGCCTGTGTCGCCTGGTAGAGCAGTCCGATGCGCACATCGGACTCGTCGGGATGATCCGCCACGGAGACGCCCGGGTAGTAGTACTCGACGATCCGCTTGGAGGTCCAGCGCTTGGGGTCCTGCGTCGCCATGGCGAACGCGCCCCACTGCGAGAGACCCACCCCGTGGCCGTATCCCGTGCCCTCCACGGTGAACTGCTCGGGCGGCGTACACGGATCCGGAGGAGAGTCGGCCGTCGACGCGATGCGCGCTGTCCCGACCCAGGGGAAGAGTGCCTTGCCGTTGCTCGTGGCGGTGATTTCGAAGGTGTATAGCCCCGGCGGGACCGCCTTGCCCTTGGAGTCGCGCAGGTCCCAGGTGAAGGGCACTGTCGCGGCGACATCGGTGGATGCCGACATCGTGCGCACGGGGTCACCGCAGGCATTGGACACCGTGAGCGTGGCCTCCATCGGACCGTTGGACCGCGGGCTCAGCGCGATCTGACCGCCCGTGCCCCACGGCACGCGGTCGCCAGAGATGGACGGGGGGAAGAAGTTGCGTCCCTGGCGCGCGGAGACCGCGAGACGGATGTGATTGAGCGTCGGCCGGAGGAACTCGCCGGGGCAGGAAGTCGAGCCGATGTCACCGTGACCGGCGATGGTCTTGGACGTGACCTTCTCGCCCGGCCAGTACATCGACGTCGTCCCCTGACCCGGTCCGGGACCGGCCGAGGTGAGCACCGCGGAGCCGAGCGGATTGACGTCGTGCAGCTCGAACTTCCACGCGATGAGGTCGCTGATGGAGTCGAGGATCTTCTCCTTGGTCGGTGCGTCGGGATTGAGGGTGTCCGCGTTGCCGAGGAAGGACACCGCGAAGGACTCCGCGTTGAACCCGGAGGTATGCGCTCCCACGACGGCCTTGTCGATGCCGCCCGCACGCCCCTCGTAGAGGCGGCCG
>Ga0233451_10003247_pt1 | contig 14242 bp, 8 predicted proteins | sample 011ome_29_FD_183052 | JGI IMG/M metagenome (GOLD analysis project Ga0233451, IMG submission 183052) | Coastal salt marsh microbial communities from the Groves Creek Marsh, Skidaway Island, Georgia - 011504CT (spades assembly) | ecosystem: Environmental > Aquatic > Marine > Intertidal zone > Salt...
GGCAGCTGATGATGTATTGCTTGTATCCGGGGCTGACAAATTACACAATGCCCGTGCGATTGTGATTGATCTCCGGGAGGTTGGTCCTGCAGTCTTTGATAGATTCAAGGCCGGGATGAAAGGCACCCTCTGGTACTACCGCAACCTGGCGGATATTTTTAAGAGAAGAGGGTCGCCGATGGCCAAACAGCTGGAGGCGGCTGTTTCGGAGATGGAAAAATTGGCAGTGTTTGACGCCCAATACGAAAAGATCATCAAGGATAATTTCGGACAAGAGACGCTAGCAAAGGTGAAGGAATCTACAGGCGTTATAAAACAGAGTTAGATTCTTTAGAAGTTCTTTGCACTTTGATCGATATCAGACAAATTTTACAAATTTATTTGTAATGTTGGTTAAACTTGGTGCTATTAGCCGTTGAAGCGGCGATATGATTCTCAGAAATAATATACGGGTACATTATGGCCAGATTTACCGAAATTGATACTAGCTCCATTTACGAAATTGGATCTCGATTTCTTGAACATTGTCTTCAGAGTGATGGTTCGCTTATCCATAAAGATATGAGCGTCTGGTCGCTCGATAATCTTGAGAGACTAAGAAAGACGTTCACCGAATCTCCTGACACGGGCGATAGAACCTTCACAGACAAATTCGCGGATCAGATTAGGCCCGCGGGTAAAGATATCTCAAGGCTAGCGGCCGAAGTTCTTGCAGTCTATTTTCTATTCCCGTCGAACGTTGGGGTCGTAAGAAAGAAGGATCTCGTTGGTCAAGTGCTTGGATGGGCAGAGGAGGAGTTGCCTTCTGACTGCCTGATTGCAAAGGCGTTCGCACAAGGAATAGGAAGCGCTGGTCAAGGATACAACACACGGCGCCCCTTTGAAATCGCATTTCTAATTGAATTCTCCATTGCGTGGAAGCGCCTCACGGAAGATGAAAGAGCGGCTACGGCAATTGATCCGTGGAAGTTCATGGAAATGGTCGATTCAATTGATGGTGCAGAAGCTTCACAATTACGGCATATGCTCCTGCACATCCTCTTTCCGGATTCGTTCGAGCGTATTGCCAGCGGGAAGCATAAGCGTCAAATTGTCGAGTCCTTTAAACCTGTTCTTGATGGTGTTATCCCAGATAGTATTGACCAGTGCCTTTTGGCTATTCGCAAGCGATTAAAGGAGTTGTTAGGCAGTAATGATCTTGATTTCTACCGTATGCCACTTAAAGAAGTTTGGAGTGAATCTGGAGAAAGTGGAGACGATGCAGTTGCAACGGATTATCTGCGGTATAAGAAACAGGTTGTGCTTTATGGTCCACCGGGAACTGGGAAGACCTACAGGGCAAATAAAATTGCAGAGCAACATATTCGATCTGCATTGCTAAGTAAGGTAGGTCCTCGAGAATACTTCCAAATGGAGAAGGAGGGAAACATTGACCTTAAAATTTCTTCAAGAATACACCGTCTGCAAATGCATCCAGCTTATGGCTACGAAGATTTTGTTAGGGGGCTACATATCAACTCTAACGGGGCGACTGAATATCGCTTAGGGTTTTTACCGGATCTGGTTGAGAAGATGGCCGGTGATGATCCCGATATTCCACATGTTTTGATTCTCGATGAGATGAATCGAACAGACCTTAGCCGGACGCTTGGTGAATGTTTTTCGCTACTTGAAAACCGTGATAAGGAAATCAGCCTGCCAGGGCGTGATTCCTCTGGAAATCAGTTTTCACTGCGAATACCTTCCAATCTCTTTATCATCGGTACAATGAACCTCATTGATCAGTCTGTAGAGCAGATTGACTTCGCGCTTCGTCGAAGGTTCCTATGGGAATATTGCGGGTTTAATAGTGATGATCTGTTGTCTGCATCCAAAGAGCGGTGGGAGAAGGAAGGTGGTCGGATTGCCTGGGATCGGATTGAAGGTGACTTCATAAAGCTGGCAAAAGCAGCCACAGCCCTGAACAACAAAATTCACACCAGCCGTTATCTAGGTGAGCAGTATGAGATCGGCCATGCTTATTTGCTCGATACAGTGACTTTCCTTAAAGACGAAATTGAGTCTGGTAGACCGCAAAGTTTCTTATGGGATAGACGGGGTAGGGCGAAAAAACCAGTAGAGCTTACTTGGAAAGTATCGATCAAACCATTACTACATGAATACCTCTCTGGTCTTGACGACACGATCAGGAAGAACGAAATTTCCGAACTGGCAGGGGTGTTCTTATCTGTTTCTATGGAGTCAGATTGATTCTCACTGTTAAAGACTGTTCTCCGTTTGATACAAGGCTTTCATCGTCAGATATAGCCTGGCTCAAAGAGTTGGCGCTTGTGCCCAAGCACGATGAACTTGTTGTTAGACTCGAAGCAGGTCGAGATGATGAGCCAATAGTCGTTTGTGATCCGGATGGAACTTGGAGGGCAGGCCGTTATGTTGGTAGGATTTCATACAAGAATCGGGAACTCGTGATTCGTCCGAGATTCGGCGATAAAACAATCCTTGCGTGGATTTCTGGAGTCTCTAACATCGCGCTTGTTGATACCCAAGGGACAATGAAAGCGGATGACTGGGTTGTACACAGACTTCTTGGTTCAATATGGGCAAATTTATTCGAAAGAGCTGCCCGACATGGGCTTCCTTTCCTAAGGGCTGATAACTCTGAAATTGGTTTTACTGTTAAAGGTAAGCTCGATGTGCTGGGAACGGTAAAGCTAAGAACTGAAGGGCGTCATGGGGTTGCATCAGTCAGAAGAGACAAGTCACTAGATAACCCAATTGTCTCTGCAATAGTGGCAGCCTATTCAGAGCTCTCCCGTAAACTTCGCAACTCCAGAGAGTCCGAATGGATTCCTGAACGCGTTAGGGATCTAATGCCCCATCTGATTAGTGCCGTAGGGTATAGGCCAAGGGTGCCCACAAAGTCAGAAATTGCCAGAGTTAGACTTACCCCAATAACAGCTGGTTTTCGCTCCCTGGCAGAATTGTCTATCCTCATCGCAGCGGGGCGAGGTCTTTCTCCTGATTATTCAGGCGAAGGCCAGTGCAAAGGACTTCTGCTTGATGTCGCAGAGTTGTGGGAAATGTATGTTCTTGCTTGCCTCGATCGAGCTTGGCCGGAGTTGGATGTAATACATGGAACTCGAGAAGCGAGTCCTCTTTCTTTGTTTATAAATTCCTCAGGTAAACCACTTGGTAAGCTGAAACCTGATGCTCTGGTGCGTAGAGAAGGAAAAATTGCTGCTATTGTTGACGCAAAATACAAGAGACTTGCATATACAGCGTGGAATCCTCCGCCACAGCGTGAAGATATGTATCAATTAGCCGCCTATATGGCCAGGTATGGGGATCCAGTGAATATCACGCAAGGTGTGTTGGCTTATCCTCATGACCCAAGCATTCCATTAGTTCCAGCTGTTGAGGCAGATGGTCCGTGGAAACTTGATACTTACAGTGAAATACGATTCATAACGCTTCCTCATGATATCGATGAAGCAGTGATCAAACTTAGAAGGTCTGTTCCTTTGTCGGGTGCTATAAACAATCTAGCGGCCTGAACAACTAGTTCCGAATCGGAAGATTCAAAATGCTGAAGCATCTTGAATCTTCCTAATGTGGGTTTAGTGCGCGTTTTGCAGTTTATGACCTAGGTGCTGATTTTTTGTAATCATCAACCGCTTTTAGTATCTCAGAATTATTAAGAACCTTTTTCTCGATCAGGGCTTGAGAAACATAATCCAGCAACCCACGGTTTTTATTGAGCAGATTTTCTGTCTCGATATACTGATTCCTTAGGAAGGTTCGTGCATTTCTTGCTGCATAGATATCTTCAGGCACACCAAATTCATCGTCTGCAACCAGTAAATTGACATCATCCGGATGCTCTTCTCCGTAGTCGGTACCGAACCCGGCCTTACCGATAAGATCCTTAGCGATGCGCGATGCGTTAAGTAGATCTGATCGTGCACCCCAGAAAGATACCTCTTCAGCCCCCAGAACTATTGATTCTGCTATTCGGCCTGCAAGAAATACCCTGATCGAGTGCTTGATGTAGCGAAATGTTCTTTGCCCGTAGTGATCGAGGTTGTAATGGTAAGAGTCTGAAACTTTTCCACCTGAATTGCTTGAAGCTATGATCCCGACATAATCAGGAATGTTCTTGAAATCAGAGTCCAGTATTGCTACAAGCGCATGCCCAGCCTCATGGACAGCCACACGTTTCGTGAAATCAGGTCGAGAATTCTGTGGATGGTCTGTCTCACCACCGCCAAACAGGGCAAATTGCACCAAATCATCAAAGCCCACCTTGCGACTCTGCTGGTGAGCGATGCGCTTCATTGAAAGTGCAATCAGCGATTGCCCACGGACACCGCTAAATTCATCTTCAATCAGGTATCCCACCTTTTCCGGGAAACCAAGTAGGGTCTCATCACAGTTTTCCCTTCCAATTTTATCTAGGAATAGATCTCCTTTTGTTTCAAGGGTATGTTCGGATATTTCGAAACGACGGTCAAATTGCCCTACGTTACGAAGTTCCGGATCAAGATTGGCATAACTATCGCCGGATGTAACAAAACAAAGCGCCAGATCTATCGCCAGACCATCTAGATACTGGCCTAACTTGCTTCGGAATGCCTGGACATTTTCCGGAGCCTTGTCAGTGGTTTCGTACTTGGCAGACCAGACACCCTGGGGTACATAGACAAGGGCAGGGCATGAGTCTTCGGGAACGTGGTTTGTTTCAACCCATTCCATGAATTTATCTTCGTTAAGCTCGATCAGGTTGTAGTTGGCTTCTACGGCAACCTTCGCGATTATTTCTTTGTGCTGTGTTTTGTCAGGGTGGGCAACCATAACGGCTCTGCCGACCAAATCCCATTGTGGCTGATTCTTTGTGTCTGTATCTGCTGCGGTACGGAGTTCATCAACCCATTTCTCCAGCATGCTAACGCGACCATAGATGCTCCATGGCATGGTGTTTGTAAGCGTTTTGGTTTGATCCTGTATGAAGTGTAGTGGCATGACAATCCCCTGAAGTAGACGGTGATTGTCGGGCACTGCTGCGACAGAATGTGTCGCGTACAAAATATCTGAATTTTCTGAGTACGACCTATTGTGACGCTGTTCATATAAATAATGTTCATTCATATGAGAAGGGGCGTGATGAATAAGCTGGTTTTCTGCTGTGTTTGCCTCCTAGGTGCGTGTGCCATCATGCCTAAAGGACAACAAGAGGCGCTCAAACGCGTGGTGGCTGAAGCAAAAGCAAAGGATTGCGATTCAGCTCTGGTGCAGGCAAAAATAAATGCGGCTGATAACGCAGCCGGAACTTTTGTTCATGGTCAGCGTACATTGCTGGAAGATCGTCATTACTCTGAAAGCCTGAACGAATATACAAGTGGTGTTGTTCGTCAATACAAGGTCTTGGAAAAGTCAGGGGGTTCACCTTGCAAGATCAGAATTGAGGCCTGGGTCGAACCTGGTAGAGCCAAAGTCGATTTGCCTGATTCTCCTGATAGCGTGGGTGTTAGTGATATCAACCATCGTGCAAAGCAGATTAGAAATAACCAGGAGTTTCTGGCAAAGCATTTTCGAAACACACAGGGATTCAGAGTCCGGTTCGGGAACCAGGAAACGCTTGAATCTCAGACAAACAGCATTAGAGTTGCCATGGATGTTGTTGCTGTTCAGCCGCCCCGTGGCTGGATTGATGACCTGGAATCGTTTATCAGCATTCATGCAAACCCGGTAGTCTATGAGCCAATTACCAGAGCCAATTCCCTGAGCCGTTTATTTACTTTTACCCGCGAAGGGGAGAAGGGCAAGCCTGCGCCCTGGGATTTCGAGATCTGCTTCAAGGACAAAGAAAACAACCAGATACGGTGCTATACAGGTGAACAGAACCGCAAAATAATCCGGGTGTTACGGTCAGCATTGTTAGAAGTTGTTGTGAAGACGCCAAACGGTGCGAAGTTCAATGGAAATTGGCCACAACAGGTTTCTTATTACACCTTCGTTGAGATGGGCACACGCTATCGTGCAGCCGGATACGAGCCAAGATCTGACTTTCCTTTGCTTGTTCTTTCACCATCTCCGGCTCGATTCGGATTTGACTACCCAGCCAAACAATTGCCCCAAGGGGCAACGATATCGGGCGATTTCAGATTTTCTGATGTTGGACAGTTCCCTGTAAATGACCGGCAGGGCTATTAAGGAGACAAGCATGGATTCTTCCCTAGGCTACTTTGAATCGATTGGAGATCTTCTGACCAATTCCCAACATCGTGAGGAGCAGTTCTGGTCGGATCTGCGAAAGACAGGCTATATACACCTTGACAAGACGCTCGGTGGATTCAGACCGGGAGAGTTGGTGGTAATTGGTAGCCAATACAATTGGTTACTCCCGAACCTGTTCCTTCAGATGATTGAAACAGTTGCCATAACCGAAAAACGCCCTGTTCTGTATATCCGGATCGGACAGAATCTGAGAAATCTCGTTGGATCATGGTTTAAAAGGACAGAGGCGAATCCAGCGTGGCGGGATAGTAATCGAAACTCATTCGAATTCGATGCTGGCAAAACTTCAGAAATCAGAGATGCCCCTATTTATGTTTTGGATGCGCATGGCTTCTCGTTGCAGTTTTTACAAAATGCCATTGATTCATGCGCAAAAAGCTTCAAAGAACTAGGTTTGATAGTGATTGATGGGCTAGAACATCTGGATATCTGGTCAGGAATCTCGGATATCAGCGTCCCTGCTCGGTGGGCGCATGTATCAAGTGAATTGGCATCCCTGGCTTCAAGGCATCAGTGCCCGGTAGTTGTGGATAGTTCGGTCAATTCGATAGAGGCAGATGGAAGTAAGGTTGTATTGCCAACGATTCGCCATTTTCCGAATGGGAGTGCTATTGCTGCTTCTGCAGATCATGTACTGGTTCTCGAGGCTGTCGATGGTGTTATGTCTGGTGAGCCTGCAGAGCTGTACTCGGTTTATTCCCATAACGGAATTTTGTGCAGTGGGATGCAGCTCAACTTTGCATATGAAACTGGTAGATGGCTTGAAGTTCTCGAGGCTTAATGCCGTGACATAATGCAAGATTAGATAAACGTTTTTGGATATAGCCAACAAATTTAGCAACTAGGGAATTTAGAGATAAGTCTGATGCCGTCCAATAAAACGCGTAACACGCTTGCCCGACAGTGGGAGCTTCTTAAATTGCTCCCGACTCGTGGTGCTGGCAAAACAGCCAAGGAAATCGCCGATGCTCTGGCTGAGGCAGGGTTTTCCGTAAGCAAGCGGCAAGTTGAGCGGGATCTGCTCGATTTGCAGGAGGTCTTCGGTCTGGAGTGCAACGATGCCAGTATTCCCTATGGCTGGCGCTGGGGTGCTGCTCCCCTGGAATTGCCCGGGGTTACCCTGGCCGAGGCTCTTTCGCTGAAACTGGTAGAAGACACGTTAAAGCCCTTGTTACCCACATCGGTGCTGCGTACCATTCAGCCGCGTCTGACTCAGGCGAAGGCCAAGATAGCAGCCTTGTCAGAGCAGAATCCATCGGCACGGTGGGCAGAGAAGGTTGCTTCGGTTTCACCTTCATTGCCTATGATGCCGCCAATTGTTGATGAGGAGATTCTGGATACAGTTCAGAATGCCCTCCTTAGTGGCGAACAGATCTGTGCTGTGTATAAGCGGATTTCTGCTGATGCCAAGGAGTTAACGCTCCATCCATTAGGTTTGGTGGTCAGGGGTGGAGTGACCTACCTAGTGGCAACTGCCTACGACTATCCCGATGTCAGGCTTTTTGCGCTTCATCGCTTCGAGTCAGTCACTCGGAATTATGAAATTGCTAAAGTCCCCAAAGGCTTCAAGTTGGCTTCATATCTAGATGCCGGTGCCCTGCAGTTCGGAAGTGGTGGGGTTGTACGGCTTGTTGCGAGAATCCGTGATGGCCTGGCTAGGCATCTTGAAGAAACACCACTAGCCGCTAACCAGAAGCTCAAAGCCGTTGAAAGTGGAGTACAGCTGACAGTGTCGGTTCCCGATACATGGCAGCTGCATTGGTGGATTCTGTCTCAGGGATCATCAATTGTTGTCTTGTCACCGGATGTATTACGTGAACGTATTGCGAAATCCCTATTGGATGCAGCAGCCAACTACCAGAATGGCATAGTGGAGTAATGTCGTGAATCAGAATATTACATTCGGCCTTCATCTCGATGGTCAGAGAACAACCCAGCCAGTAAACGCTATTGGTTCTGCTGTTGTAGGTCCAGTTGGTTTTCTGGAAATCCTCGAAACCCATCTGGGGTTGCTGGCGATCCGGCCTTCTGAAGCATCTAGAACTGCTCAATATAGGGAATGTCTGGAGAAATGTGATGGTGATCAGCGTTTCTATCACCGCTCGTTCAATGCAGACCCCCTAGGTACGGCTGCCATTCTATTAAAGTGGCGAGATGAGTGGGTCTTGCACGGCTGGAGTGGGGATGCCCTGAAGGGAGCGCCACATCGCGTGGCTGACATGGCTGATATCGAGAAGTTGGCCGAGTCATCTGTTGACGCGGGTATGAGCCAGCGCCTGCTGGAAGTTATTGGTGTGCTGGAACACAGGAAGCCACCCATTGATGAGGTTGTTCTCGTTGATGACGTAGAGACTCTGCCTAGCCTGTGGCAGAAGATTCTGTGCTTTTTCAATGTTCGTGTGGTTGCTGAATCTGTGCCTAATGGGTCAGGTTTTCTTCGCGACGTACAGGATGCCCTTGTAGCTGCCGAAGCAGGGAAAGCCTATGAGAAGCTATCCTGGCAGGATGACGGCACCTTACTGGTAGTCCAGGCCGAGAGTCGCTCCCTTGCCGCTCAGTGGGTTGCGACTAGGCTGGAAGATAACTCTCCAGCCCTTCTGGTGTGTGAGCGTGGTGGAGACCAGCTTGATGCGTACCTGTCTGCGGCAAATCTACCGCGTCAGGGCTTCAAGGAAAGTAGTGCATTCCGGCCTGCCTTGCAGGTGCTGCCTCTGGCTCTGGAACTCATATGGGATCCGTTAAATATTCATGCTTTAGTGCAGTTCCTGACACATTCGGTGTGCCCGATCCGGCGCGTTGCACGTCAACTGCTTGCCGAGAAGGTTGTAGATGCGCCTGGTATTACTGGTGAGCGGTGGAATAAAACGCTCGGCAAAATCGATGAAAAGGTCGGAGAGGATCTAAAGGCTGAAGTACGGGAAGAAATTGCAACATGGATTGGACATCCGCGTTATAGCCTTGAAGAGGGCGCTCCGATCCCAGCTGTTATCGCTCGGGTTGCCAGATTGACGGCGTTTTTCCAGAAGCGGGTTGGTGATGAGGATGCTTCTCGAAGAAGCGCCTACATGGCGGGGCTTTCACAATGCAAAGCCTGTCAACGTACTCTGGCCGTACTGCTGGCTCAGGGTCAGCAGATGATCGGGGCGCGTCAATTACAGAAAGTGGTGATTCAGTCGACGGCGAATGGGTCTGCCAATCCGTTATGGCCTGCACAAGTCGGCGCGAAACTGAGTGCGACGAATCCGGCTGCTGCTATAGAGCCAGTTAAAAAGGTTATCTGGTGGCAGATGCAAATGCCTGTATTGCCCGGGGCATCTCCATGGTCTGAGGCCGAAGTTCGTGCACTGGAAGCTGCTAGTGCTGCTTTGCCGGATGCAACATTCCTTTTAAGCCGGACTGCCAGAGCGTGGCTAAGGCCAGTGCTCGCAGCACATGGTCAATTGGTACTGGTTTTACCCCCTCCGGGTTCCGAAGTGCATCCGCTATGGCAGATGATCTGTGCAGTCGTGGATGATGTGCCTGTTTCAATGCTGGAGCAGTCACTTACTAACGGCGGCGCAGCGATGAGTAGACAAGCCTATAAACCATTACCTAAGGCCAAACGCTGGTGGCAGCTGCCTGATGATGTCTCTGTCGCTCTCAGAGAAAAGGAGTCGTTTACCAGCCTGGAGAAGTTTCTATTTAATCCCTATCAGTGGCTTTTGCAGTATCCGGCAAAATTGCAAACATCGCGTTTGCTGACCTCGGGGAACGATTTCCGTTTGAAGGGGTTGCTAGCCCATGGTCTGGTTGAACGCTTCTATCTCAGTCCTGATGCGCTTCAAATGGATGATGCGGCATTTAACGCATGGTTTGAGAATGCGTTCGAATCGATTGTTGATGAAGAAGGCGCGCATTTGAGGATGTCCGGTCGTAAAGCGGATCTGGAAAGTTTCAGGTTCCGTCTGGCACGCGCAGTAAATGCACTGAGAGGGCATCTGAATAAGGCGAATGTTGAAGAAGTCCTGCCGGAAGAAAATCTGGCTGGTCATTTCCCCGGCGGAGAGCTAGGTGGGCCAACCGATCTGCTGCTCCGAACCGAGAACGGACATACGGCGATTGTCGATATGAAGTGGGGCGGTCGTAAAAAGTACGGTGAAAAGCTCAAAAACAATCAGCATCTTCAACTGGCAATTTATGCCGAGCTACAACGACAATCTACCGGTCAGTTCCCGGGCGTTGCCTATTTCATTTTTGATGACGCTCAGATGATGGCACCCGATAACACGACCTTTGAGGGAGCCAGGGTGATTCCGGCCGCTAATGGTGAAAACACGGCCCAGTTATATCAGCGATTCCTCGAGAGCTGGTACTGGCGTGCACGCCAGATGGAGGGTGGAGCCTTCGAAGTGGTTCTGGAAGGTATTCCTGCAGAAGATGACGATGAAATCCCTGTAAATGGCTTGGCCCCGGAAACTCTTAATGAGGCCTATAACGATTACCGTTCCCTCGCAGGTTGGGGGAGCAGGTCATGAGTGAAGCAATGGAACCGAAGATTGTTTTTTATAGTGCTGGTGCAGGAAGCGGTAAAACCTATAAGCTCACTGAATTACTCCATCATGGCCTGACAGACGGTGGCGTGCGCCCATCGGGTGTAATTGCCACGACATTCACAAAGAAGGCCGCTGCAGAGCTGCGTGAACGTGTGCGGGAGCACCTGTTACAGCAAGGTGATTTCGAGCGGGCAAATGCGATGGGGCAGGCGCGCATAGGAACAGTCAACAGCGTCTGTGGGCAACTCCTCTCCAGATTCGCGTTTGAAGCGGGTATGCCCGTAGATCAGTTGGTTCTTGAAGAAGGGCAGGCTGCGGCATTGCTAGCCAAGGCTGTCGATTCTGTTCTTACTTCTGAAAACCTACGTGAGCTTCTTGCACTTTCAAGACGATTGGGTCTGGAAGACGCGTGGAAATCAGCACTGCAAAACCTGGTTAATCAGATTCGTACCAATGACATTCCGTTGAGCAAGGTCGGTAGCTTTGCTGGTCTGAATGCTGATGACCTGTTGAGTTACTTTCCGCGATCGCTATCGGAGGATCTTACTGCTCAATTGCGTTCGGAGATCAGCCGGGCGTTGCCGAATGTCGAATCAGTTGCGCTGTCTGGTAATAAGAAAAACACCCAGAAGTACCTCGAATTTCTGAAGGATTTTTCAAAAAAACTGGATGAAGGAAATCTAGCCTGGGGCGAATGGGTAAAACTGGGCAAGGAAAAACCCGAAGCAGGTCTAGTACCAACAATCGAGCCTATAGCAGATCTGGCAAAACGGGTTGCTGAACATCCGGGGCTGCAGCAGGATATTCGCCGGTATCTGGAACTTATGTTCCAGCTTGCTGCGAATGCTCTTGAAATATACAGCCAGCTCAAGCAGGAAATCGGTGCTCTCGACTTCGCTGACCAGGAGCACAAGCTTCTGACACTCCTAGATCATCCCGAAGTAGCAGCCGTTTTATCTGATGAAATCGACTTGCTTATGGTCGATGAGTTTCAGGATACCAGCCCGATCCAGCTTGCCTTGTTCCTGAAACTTACCCATTTTGCGAAGAAGGTCTACTGGGTTGGTGATATTAAACAGGCTATCTATGGATTCAGAGGCAGCGATACAGAGCTGATGCAGAAGATTCTGGAGGCATTGCCTGAACTTGGTGGCATCAAGGATGTTTTGCCTAATTCCTGGCGATCCCGTAGCGAACTCGTTCAGGTGGTTAATGAAGTATTTTCCGGTGCATTTTCCAATACGTTATCCCGGGAAGAGGTTGTTCTACAACCAAAACGTAATGACCCACTACCGGGAGCAGCACTTGAGAACTGGGTACTGGAAGGGAAGAATCGCGGTGAGGAGGATTCTGCTCTGGCTTCCGGGATACAGGATCTGATTGCAAGCCAGTATCAAATACTTGATAAGGCTACCAAGAAGATTCGTTCTGTAAGGTATGGGGATGTCGCGATTCTTTCCCGTTCGAATGAGGGAGTTAAATCGATAGCAGCTGCATTATCAGCGCAGGGTGTCCCGGTTGCCGTTGCACAACCAGGGCTAATGGCAACACCTGAATCTGTTCTCGCATTAGCCTGCCTGCGAAGATTGAATGATTCCGGAGATACGGTTGCTTCCGCAGAAATTGTTTCGCTTGTGGATTGTGCCGAGCCAGAAGTATGGGTCACAGATCGGCTCCGCTATCTCCAGACGGAGGGGCACAGGAATCTGTGGCTGGAAGAAACCATAGCAGGCCACACAGCACATCCAGTACTTGAAACAATTGCAAAGCTGCGTTCCGCACTTCCTGTGCTTACCCCTAAGGAGGCGTTAGGTAACATCATTGCTGCATGCCAGATACCTAAAACCGTTCTGCAATGGTCGAACACGCCTGATAGCGCCCGAGTGCGCCTTGCCAACATCGAAGCGTTGCTCGATCTGGCCGACCTGTATGAAGATGTCTGCCGCAATGAGCAGCATGCGGCATCGGTTTCCGGTCTTATTCTCTGGCTGGAAGAAATAGCGGCCGACAGCATGGATATGCTGGCTGAACCGGCAATTGATGCAGTAAAAGTGTTAACCCACCATGCATCGAAGGGGCTTGAGTGGCCAGTTGTACTGCTTACAGATCTAGCCGCCCCCTTGCGGGATAGCCTCTGGTCAATTTCTGCACGGGCTGGCACGACATTTGATGCTCAAAACCCTCTCAAAGATCGCTTTATTCGCTATTGGCCCTGGCCATTTGGCTTGCAGAAAACGGTTCCACTTGCCGAAACTATTGGTCAGACTGAAGTGGCATTAGCTTTCCGTGATGCAGCACGAGAGGAAGCCAAACGTCTGCTTTATGTAAGCATGACTCGGGCTAGAGATCTTATGGTACTGGTGCGTACTAGCCGGAAGGTCAGTGGGGAATGGCTCGATAGTGCAGATGCACCCTGGTTGTTAAATGAACCTGAGGGTGAGGCCATTGATATGCCGTCAGGGAAATCTTTAAAGGCGGTTTATAAGGCTATAACGCCAGGATGTCTATCCGAGAACCTTTTGCCTTCAGGTAATGTGCCTTTGTACTGGCACCAACCTGCATCCCATAACAAAGGATTTTTGAATCGTACCTTTAACCCTTCAGCGGCCGCAGGGCTGGCGGGAGAGGTTGTCGAACAGTGTCGGATTGGTGAGCGGATCGCGTTGCATGGTCAAGGTGATAAAGCGATAGTTGGTTCAGCTATCCATGCATGTATTGCACTCTCGTTCTGTAATTTGGATGTAAAGACAGAAGTTGCAGACTTTGAGGCGATTCTGAGTGGGTTCGGTGTACAGGATCAGTTGTCACCAGACGCGCTTCATAAGCAGGTGGGGGCATTCCTCGAATGGATCCAAACCCGATGGCCTGGTGCGACATCCAGAGCCGAGCTCGCTATACAGTCGATTATCGAGACAGGGCAGGTTATTAATGGCCGGATAGATCTACTACTCGAACTAGATGAGGGATGGATCCTGATCGATCACAAATCTAGCCAGCTTGCCTCCGCTCACTGGAAGAACCTTGCTGAAGAGTATTCTGGTCAGCTAAGGGGTTACTCTGAAGCAATTCAACGAGCTAGCGGGAAGCCCGTTCTGGAGTCATGGTTGTATTTGCCGGTTGCAGGTGGGGCTGTTCGTCTAGAGATCTAGGTCGTTTCGCTAGCAACGCTTTACCCTTGACCATGGTTTCCGAATCCATGTTCATAGTTGTCATTGTTGTTGCTGGTAGCTTAGCTTTCGCTTGGCTTCGTTGGAGGGAAACTTTAGCTCCGTGGCCAACAGTAAACGTTCCCCGTTGAATCGCAATGAAAATGCCTCGGGCGAAAGGAACAAGGTTGGTTTTTATCACTCCAGCCTGTCGCGCCCCTTCGATTTCATCCAACGCCTTTTGTCGCAATTCTGGATTGCATTTAGCTA
>Ga0233451_10003250_pt1 | contig 14236 bp, 26 predicted proteins | sample 011ome_29_FD_183052 | JGI IMG/M metagenome (GOLD analysis project Ga0233451, IMG submission 183052) | Coastal salt marsh microbial communities from the Groves Creek Marsh, Skidaway Island, Georgia - 011504CT (spades assembly) | ecosystem: Environmental > Aquatic > Marine > Intertidal zone >...
CTACCATCTGAACTTTAACTGCATTCAATCTTTCAAGTCGTTTTCGTTCTGCTTTTCTCAATTTCACGTTAGTAGATAACATTTCAATTTGAGAATTAATCATATCAAGACCTATTGACATGGCTTTGACATCTCTTTCGATACTGCGTTCTACACCCATATTAGCCTCCAAAAGCTATTGTTATTCCGCCTATGATAAAATTGCCTACGATCATAAGACCGTAGGTTGTTGCGATGAATTCCATTATGCAGCCTCCGCATATTCAATTGCTTTAGAGAGTGCTTGACTCTTCCGAACTTGGTTACCGCCAAACCATGAAGAATAAAGACGGTTGTCTGCATTACGACCCTGTACGTGATCGGTAATGAACGTGACAGAGTTGAATGCCTGCCACCAGCTACCTTCGCCATACTCTGCGCCCGGTTGAGTTTCCAGTACATCGAAGGCAAGTTTAGCATTACGTGAAAGAGTATCAACTGCAAGTGCTTTACCTTGTACACGCTTGTCTGCCGTACGTGGGAAGACTGAATTTAGATACTCAATGTATGAGTCTTGAGTGAAACGCTTACCAGCCAAGAACTTTGCAACTTCACTGTACTGTTCCATTTTTGCAGTAGCAATACCAAGTTGTTCTTTGACTGCATGAGCATCAAACTCTACACGGTGACCGACTCTTACAGAACGCTCTGACTTAGACTCAAGTGAGAAGGTCAGAGTGTTGTTACATACTACACGAATTGGTGTAAAGCGAATGTCAATCGACTTGCCGTACTGGTGTGGATTTGAGAACAACAAGTATGAGTCAACACGATCTCCGCCAAGGATCTCGAATGAGTCCTTGACTTTTGCCAATGCCCATACCATTTGTCCATCTTTTAGAGAACCAGCAGTGTGCATTTCCATATCACCTGCCATTACATACTCTGAAAAGAATTCGAATGCCTGTTCGTTCTGAACTGGATTCCAGTTCTCACCGACATTAGTCAGAATACGACCGTCAGTTTCACGAACAAGCGACTTCAGACCTGTTGGCATTTTCTTACCATCGAATTCAATGAATGATTCGACTTCGCGAACTTTCCAATCAAGTCCTGCTTTTTCCTGCATTTGCGCTGGAGTGAGATCATTTGAGACTGGAACACCCAGTCCATGCCAAGGAACCTCACCTGCGTATGCCATTGTTTCTACCATATGTGCCATAATATAAACCTCTTTTTTCATTTGATAGATATATTATATACTATTTTCCCGTAAAAGTAAACAGTTAATTTGCATTTAATTGCATTTTTTTATAATTTTTTACAGCACCAATTACCATGTTTGGGTATTCTCCGAGATAAGTGCCAGCTTCAAGATCACTCTTTGTAACGAGATGTTTATGAGGATGATCGACATGATCGTAGTTTTCAAGTAGCCATTTTGCAAGCTCATCGAACTCTGCATCAGAAATTAATGGCTCATCCTCTTTATAATATGCGTATGCACACATCAAATACTTAGCAATTGGGTTCTTCACAGATTCTCTCCTCTACTGCTTTAATATGTTTACACTTACGAAAGGCAATACATGTACAATCAAAGCCTGAGTCATACATACCGACCAGATATTGATTGCCTTTACTGCCTTCGATCTCCCATTGGACACCCACGAATGGATGCCCTTTGGTGTTAATGATTTCTGATTGATGCGCCATTAGATAAACATCAACACTGGAAGTGAAGCCATTGCTAAAACAAATAAAACACCAGTAACATATTCACAAAAAGCCATTCTAAAATCTCCTAAAACCGGATTGCTGCTAATGCACAAGCAGTCTCGCTTGCTTCGATACCGAACTGTTCAGCTAACATGCGCTGAAGATCTACATTAGGCGTACCTTCAGGTTGTGACATGCAGAATGCAATGATAAATTTCCAGGTATCATTGTGATCTGGGTTTTGAAATTCAAATTTAATCATACTGGGCTCCTCTTCCTTTTTGATTATAGATATATTATACACTATTTTTTCGGCAATGTACACAAAAAAATGCATTTTGTTTTTAAATGAAAACAACTACTTATAAAATAAATGAAATTTTTTTTACAGGAAAAAGATGAAGACTATAGAACTTGATTACCCCACCCGAAAACTTTTGGATTTTACGGAAAAGTGTAAAGAAAAGGGATATGTAAACAATAGTTCATTATCTAAATTAAGATTTGATTGGTGTCTAGATAACGGCGGAATGTGGTATGTCACAATTGTAAATGATGATTATATTAGCATGAGTGGGATACATGAGTTTTTAGATGGATATAGATGTTTATATCGAAGTGTGCAACTAGAAGGTATAGCAAATGTTGGATTAAATATGCAGTCCACAAGTTATTGCTGGACGCAACAGCTTCCTTTACAGGTAAAATACTCTGGATCAAAGCCCATGTATATTACCACAAATATAGGTAAAAACACACCAGATCATATGTTAAAAATAGATAAAATTATGAAAATTATGAAAAAATATAGCATGGTACAATTTATAAAAACTGAATTGATTAATGGAGTTCAACAAAATTTATGGCTATTAAACAAAGACAAAATTTAATCATACGAACTACTGGTTCAACTGGCGCTGCGAAAGTTATAACACATAGTTGGGATTACATAGATTCTATTGTTAATAAATCTATTAATTTGTTTAATTTGAATAATAAAGATAGGATTTTAAATTTATATCCATCACATACTATTGCTAATTGGACACTTACTTCCTTACCTGCTTATAAAGTAGGATGTGAAATATATAATATCCCATGGAATGTATATGACTTTATAAAAATAGTAAATGAATATAAACCTACTTTTATTGGCATAGTGCCATCACATATAAAACTTTTGAGTAAAACAAAAGGGTGGAATGATTTAACATTTTCTGGATGTAGAATAAATATTGGCGCTGATAAGGTGACTCAAGAAGATATAGATTTACTTTTAGGTAAAGGAGCAGAAATTGTTTATCATACGTATGGAATGTCAGAAATCCCACCGCCATTAGCCTATTCAATTAATAGCGAATGGCTAGATTGTGATACGATTGAATATCCATATTATTTTAATGATAATGATGAACTTTTTATTAACGGTATAAATACACACGATTGTTTTAAACGCAAACAAAATAAAATGAGTTTTAGCGGCAGACAAATGCTTTCTAGAAAGACTTGGAAAAATGTATAAAAATTTTAATAAAATATATCCAAATGATTTTCAATTTAATCATAGTGATCAAACAGCTATTATTTTACCTGAATCTAAAGAACATATTTCATATAATACTCTAATTGATAGGGCGACAGCTGCATCAAATATACTAAAAGAAAAGGGTATTACCAGAAAAAATAGGGTATTAGTTAAATGGGATAGTAATTATATACCAGAACTAATGGGTATGATAAATGTTTGTAGCGTCACTATTATTGGTGATGTTAGTACTTTTGAATTACAATATTTAATTGAAAGAGGTAAATTTTCTGCAGAACTTTATGATTGGAAAAACCTTAATAAAATTGAAAATAATGGCATAGAAGGATGTGATGAAAATGAAGGCCTAGGTATTATATCATCCGGAACTAGCGGCCGTGATAGAACAATTGTAAGTGTTCCCAGAACTAGGTTTCATTATTGGGCATTTAATAGTATGAAAATGTTTGGTGCCGATACTAGATCATTGGTGGTTGTATCTCCCGTATTCTCTGCAGGTTCATCTCATCTTATTTCAACATTATTAAATGGCGGTACCGCAATTATAGCATGTGGATTTTTATATCATAGTAGTGATAATCTTAAAAATGCTATGGATTATAGACCAAATCATATTCATGGAGCACCGACAACTTATAGATTATTAATGGATTTAATGGGCGATTCATACAATTATACATTAAAACATTGTAGAATTACCGGATCAAAAAGTGATATTAATTTATTAAATAGAATATTTGATGAAATAAAGCCGGATTCAATAAATTCTGTTTATGGTACTAATGAAAATGGTCCAGCATTTATTAATATTATGAAATCTAAGAATGATATTGATGAAAGTATCGGTATACCCGATGAAGGATATGAATATAAAATAGATGAATCTAAACAAATGTGGATTAGAGGTGGATCTGGTGGGGAGGAATTTTATAATACAGAAGATTTAGCTGAAGAAAAAGATGGTAAAATTTATTTGATAGGTAGATCTGGTGATGTGATTATTAAAAATTCCTATTGTATTATTCCTAATGAAGTAGAAAATATATTAGAAAAATGCAATAATGTAACTGAAGTTGTAGTATTTGGAAAGCAAACTGAATCAACTTCTAGTAAAATCTGTTGTGTATATACTGTTGATAAAAATTATATTAAAGGATCAATAGAAATACACGCTAAAAATTCATTGTCTAAATATAAAATTCCGGAAGAATGGAATATGGTTGATGTAATACCAAAGACAAAAAATGATAAAATTTCCAGAGCAAAACTTTCAAAATTATTCTAAACTTCTTTTTATAAGTTGTAATCATGGAGCCGGAGGCCATCGTTTAGGTAGAATTGTAAGTTGTTCCGATAAGGTATATTGGTATGCGCATAAATCAAATGGGTATACTCCATTGGATTTACCAAAGCAAGATATATGTTTAGAAAGAAATATTGCAAGTCATCACTTTGATAGAAGATTAGCAGATAATTCTATGGTACCTGCTATAGGAGAAAGAATAAGTCTTTTTTGGGATGATGATGAGTGGCTTAATAACTGGAATAAAATTATGAACACGTTGGTTATACCAAATCAATATTTAGTATTTGTATTGCATGAAACTCCTAAACAATTAAGAAAATGGTTTCCTAAATCATATATTATTAATCTTATTGATACTGATGTTGAAAATAGTCTTAAACGACATTTAAGATCTAGTTCTAATTTTAGAATAGATGTAAAACACCATGGCCAAAAACCGGCATATAAAAATAAACATCAGTTGGATATTGATTATTGTTTATCAAAGTCTATCAGTACTATGAGAAAATTATGGGAATATCAAAACCCACATAAAGATTATGTAGATAATGAAAGACAAAAAATGATATCACTTAATCATGATAGAATTAAGCAAATGTCGTTTGCTAATCACAGCACTTCCTGGTCAAACTTTAAATTGCCAAATGAATTTGATGTAGATATTGATGCATTAAAAAAGCTTAGTCTTTAATATGCTTTTAAGACCTAAAGCCTCTATATTAAATTTAATTAAAGTCTGCAATGCATTCTTATTCACAAATGTCATAAGAGTATCTCTATGTCTATCTCCTTCAGCGCCTATTAGCCAATTATAATTGCCAACTTTTTTCTGAATTTCCTTCACAGCCTTAGGATCTTTGCTCATTTCTCTTAGTGCATCTTGCAATTTTTTTGCGTTAGGATTATCCTTGCGAACCCACAAAGCCTTTTGTAATCCATCTCTAAAACTCTTTACGAGTTTATAAGCATTGTAAAATTCACCTTCAGGTTTTTTACCATACCATTTTTCAAAAATTATTTCAAACTGATGGCCCGGATAATTCGGATCGTCCGCGTGACTACCATTGGGCTGCAATATTCCATGATGAAACCATACTTCAGCATTTTCATCTGGCACGACATGTTTCTTAAACGCAGCTGGATTTTCACGAGTCGCGTTAAGTTCACCACGTTTAAAGGCTAATCGTCTTTCTCCACCTTTCATACCTTTGACCCACACTACATTTTCTTTAAAGCATTTGATATACTCGTCAACTGTCAGATTAGGACCACACAATAGCATAGTCATTGCATAAGCTTCTGGTGTTTGTCCTGAGCCCGCAGAAAATTTAATTTTTTCTTTAGGATCATAGTCTTTACGAATAGCTGTAATAATATTGAGATTCATTAAACCAATGCTAGTATAATCGTTATAGTTATAATCTACATTTTCTTGCAAAAATGATACGCCATTACCACCATGTGATACCATTATAGTCTTATCATCGTACTGTAATTCATTATGAAATTTATTAAAGCCGGGAATATCTCTACCCCCCGGAATGTTTTTAATTATAATTTTTTCACCAAGGAATGGTTCCAATTCTTTTGCAACAATCTCAGCCCAAATACTTGTTCCACTACCCGGACGCTGTGGAACTACGAACGTATAATCAGCAAATGCTGGTGAAGAGAACAATAGCATTGCAGCTAAAAATAATTTACGCATAATTCAATTTCCTTTTAGATCTTATACCTATTATAAAAGCTATCAGTGCCCCAATAACTATAGTTAAAAATATTGGCCTTGTTAACAAAGATTCAAATGTATACAGTGCACTAATCTGTAACGTTAAACCTTCAATCCTATCTGCTAGTATGAATCCAATGATCATCCCTGGTCTACTAAATTTATATATCTTTGCTATCAAGCCTACTATTGTAAATATACCAAGCATAGCAAAGTCTTCCCAGCCACCCGTATATCTTGTGCATGCCCATACGATGAATAGAAATATGATAGGAAAATAGTACTTATACGGAACTCGAGTAATTGCGCTAATATATCTTGTAAACAATAAACAAAATAGTCCAACTAAAACAGTAGCCCACATAAATCCGTATGTTAAACTATCAAAAAACTTTTGATCACTAACTAATTCCATAGCACCCAATTCAAACCCTAGATAAGAAAAGAGTGCCATAATCACAGCAGCATATTTTGCACCCGGTATACCAAATAAAACTGTAGGTATCATCGATGTAGCTTTTTGAGCATTGTTTGCTCCTTCTGGTCCGATCACACCTTTTATATTTCCATTACCAAAGTCTTCTTTAGGATTTGCAGCAACAGTTGCGCTATATGATATCCAGTCTGCAGCTCCTCCACCTAGGCCAGGCAATAATCCAATAAACGCCCCTATAAATCCACCGCGTAATGAATCCCATTTATTTTGCCAAACAGCTTTTAATCCATCCATAGTTTGTGTTAATTCATTAATACTTTTAGTTGATGTTTGCATTCTTTTAAGACCTAAGATTAACTCAGGTAAAGCAAATAATCCTGCAGCCACTGCCATTATTTGTATACCATTACTTAGGTAATCCCATCCCATAGTATATCTGTCTGCATTTGTTTCAGGATCTGTACCTACTAATCCTAACCCTATACCAAGTGATATAGCAATAAAGCTTCTAAACCACCATTTACCTGACACAAATGCTACAGTAGCAAGTGCTAGCATTGTAAATGCCCACAATTCAGGTATACCTAAAATCATAATTAATTTACTATACCACGGTAATAGAGCAAAGGTAAGTGTTCCCCACAGCAATCCATTAATAGTGCTAGTAGTGACAGCTGCAGTAATTGCATAGGTTGCTTTGCCTTGGCATGCCAATGGAAATCCATCAACCATAGTTGCTGCAGCGCTATTTGCGCCAGGGATTCCAAGTAAAACACCAGCGTAAGTATCACCAGTTGTACTAGCCGCAACAACAGCCATACAGAAAATAACACCAAGATAAGGATCATTAATAAAATAATGAATAAATCCGAATAATGCTACCAAACCAGTAGTGGCTCCAGCACTTGGAATAATCCCTATTAATAATCCATATAATGTGCCTGCTAATAGAGTATATAGTTCAATCACTTTTTACGCCATTCTGCATAAATTCTTTTACCATCCATACAACACTCTAATACAGTACAATTAAATTCTTCGGCCCACTCATAGTTTAATTCAATACTCCATGGAAAAAATATAATATCTTCAACGCCTTCCCATTTATGGTCATTTTGTCCTGGGTTTTGCCTCCAATATATACTACCGCCTTTTTTACACAACGATACGGCTTTTTTTACTTGAGGTTTTACTATGGATTCATTACCAAAATTAAGCGAACCTAAGCATAATACAACATCCCACTGATTACCCACACTATTAAAATTTTCAATATCTACACGTTCGTCAGCGGCATCATTAGCTGGATCAATACCATATAAATTTTTAGGGAAATATTTTTTAAATAAATTAAAACCACAGCCAATATCTAATATTGATTGATTATGATTTAATTTATCAAGTAGAGAATATCCTGTGATATTACGATTGTTATAATTAGGTTTCCATTTATACTCAAAGTAATTATTTAAAATGTTTTTCTGTTCCATCAGTAATTTTTTTCGCTAAATCATAAGGCAAATATGGGAATAGGAACGGCACAAAGGCATGAATGGTTCCAGTAATAAATACTAAGAGAGAAAGAGCATTAAAATACATCGCATATTTTAAATGCTTAAAATAACCTCCCTTAGTTTTTTTTAAATGATGAATATCAAATAGCATAATCTTTACTCCATGTTTTACCTTCTATTAAACCTAGTTCATCACATAATTCATCTGTAAAGGTACCATCTATTCTTAATGTATATCTAAAAGTAGTTTCTGCATCAACTCCATGATAATCTCTGTTATTGAAAAAATAACTCTTAGCACCATTTTCCAAATATATTTTTTCTTTTTTCTTTTCATTCCAAATAAAACTAGGTCTATAATCATTAAAAAATAAATTTATATTATGATCACTATGCTCTTGCATAGGCCAATCGCGATGAATGGCAACACCAGCTCCAGGATAGGTACAGAAAAACATAACTCTACCAACAACCTTAAAAGGTAAAGTTTTTATATATTCGCGCAATAATGGAAAGTGTTTCATTACTTCTTCATTATACACTCCACTCTCGGTTTTTTGTGTAAATTTATTATCCATAAGATATAAACCAAAAAACCATGGAATAGTTGCACCCATAGCAAAATAAGAGTAAAGATATGCAGATCTGAATGTTTTATTTTTTTCTAAAAGTTGTTGAATAGCCGTTAAATGACGGACATCTTTTGTATCTTTTAGAATTCTAGACCAGGATTTAGTTCCTAATCTTTTCTCTTCTTCAGGCGGAAGATCGCCAATAAACATACCCATCTTGAAATATTTTTCTGAAAGAGCTATTCCTTTACAGCACTCAATATGAAGATCATCATCTAGATTATGATTAATGTATTTGTCCATATTAACGATAGGAATATTATTTTTTCCTACGCCTTGAGTGCCTATTTCTTCATAATTAAAATGGTTGATTTTATGACCAAATAAATCAAAATTATCTAACATATTAATATTAGCTTTCAGTTTTTTTCTCAAATAAATGTTGTACGTTAAAATCAATACCGGTACCATAACCGATTACACATACATCTTCACCATTTATATGATATTCAACAATAGTAAAAGTACCTGTATCAGTATTAACAAATATGTATACTGGAGTTAGACTAGATTGTTGTTCTCCTGGTTTTCTTAAATCAGTAAGAGCTCCAATTAAAGCCTTTTCTCCTGCTGCAGTAATTACTTTGATAAGAGTATCTGGAGATCCACATTGAACTGGTTTCTGTCTCCACTCTGGTTCAGCAAATGCTGATGTAGCCCATAGCATTAGGAACATTATTAGATAGTATTTCATGACACCCTCCTTCGGGTAGGTTGCCGGATTCTGTTTCGAGGCTCCGGCGGGCCCAGAGATTATGCCGCTAGGCGCATCTCAGGAGCAAAGTTATCGTTTGCATTTACTTTTGTGATTCTCCACTGCCTTCACGTATCTGTCGATCCTATTTCGCCCCCATCATAAGCACACTATTCTTCAAACCAAAGGAGGAATTCAAAACTTCCTGTAATTTGATATAATACAAACATTAGAAAACAAAACCAAATTAACCAGAATAAGTAAAAACCTAAAAAGCGATATATCTTTTCCATTGGAAGGTATTTTTCAAATAATGTTTGGATATCCCATACATATTTAAATTGTATAAACCAACAGAACCATCTCACATATTTATTTGGTGTATTTTCCTTTGTTATCTTAGTCATATTTCCCTAGTGTGTTTATGGTGGAGGCGGCGGGTACTGCCCCCGCGTCCAGTCTACATCCATCCAGCTTCACTGAATCATTTTTATTTATATTATTATTATAACACATTTACATGTGAAAGTAAATATAACTAGTAGTGAGAGCGAATTATATCCTAAAATTGAGTCATATCTATCTAATCATAACAAAGGTAGATCAAGATGCCAGTAGCAGAGATTCTTGCCGGAATAGCTCTTGTAAAATCGTCAGTAGATTTTATTAAAAGCAATATTCAGACAGCCCAAGATATTGGGGAGATCGCAGGAGCAATTGATGGTCTTTTCAAAGGTACTGAAGAAGTACAAAAGAAAAGAAATAAAAAATCAGGTGTAGGTTTAAGAGATCAATTTGGTGTTCAATCTGTTGCACAAGAAATGATCGATGCAAAACTTGCTGAAGAAAAAATGCAAGAGATGCGCAATCTTGTTGATATGCGGTTTGGTCCTGGAACTTGGCAAGGTATTTTAGATGAGCGTCAAAAACGAATTGCCGAGGCAAGAGAAGCTCAAAGAATAGCTGCAATTAAAAAGAGACAGGAAGAAGAAGAATTTTGGGAAATGATTAAAATGGTAATGATTATTGCAGCCTGTACAATTATAGGTGGTGGCGGATTAATATATGTAGTATATTCAGCAGTTTAATATAGAAAGAAAAAAAAAATGTATATGGCTTTAGTTTTAGCTTGTCTTATATCTGATCCTAATCAGTGTGTAGTGCTAGAAGACCAGAGAGGACCATACAAAACATACGAAAGATGTGAAGCTCGGGCTTTAGAAATGTCCCAAGCTATACATTTAACTATGTCTGGTTTTAAGCCATACCAGTGGAAGTGTAAGCCAGTAAACAAAGGCCAATTGTCAAGTCAATGGTAATGTATGTCAGAGGTAATACTGTTGTCAATTATAGCACTATTAGTTGCCATACTTTTCTTTAACGCCTATCTTTATGATAGGACGTTAGAGGATATTCGAGCGCCACAAACACAATTAGAAAAAGAATTAATCGATCTTAAAGAGACCATTCGTCTTGCGAAGTATCGTGCACGTGCAGCTGAAGAATCGCATAATGAATCACCTTCATCAGATCCTTCCGATGATCATTTCTAGTACCCTTATTCCCATATCGCTGAGCATACTTCATTACATTGCCCATATTAAATCCAGTACCATGACCAGTATCATAGATAAACTCTGATGCCTGAAATCGTTTCTTAGAGTAATGTTGACTATATGTCGAAATAATATAATCAGCAATCTCATCAATATACATATCTTCGTTAAACTTGAATTCAGGTAAATCATTCTCTGGAAATAGATCTTTCATTATTTTTCCCATCTATAAAAAATATGGTTATCAATTGTCATTGTTTTTGTTTTTGTTGATGCCCATTCTGGTCTAACATAATCGGCATGATAATGAGTGGCGCCATCTGTAAAGTCGGTAAATTCTCCGTGATAGATTTTAAAAGCGATGGCACGAGCAAGTTCATACACACTAACGTCGTGATAAGAAATGCTATCAGACTTGCCATCACAATACCAACTAAATTGGCACCTGTGGCGAAGAGGTACCATAGTCCCATTTTGTTTCCACGATGGTCTTTCAGGTCCTTGCTTAACAACCTCACAATATGAATGAGGAAACCGAGAATCAAGAACACGGTTACGAGTGACAAGAGCGACACCAATCATTCCCCTATGTATCTGGTTACGAGCTTCGAAATATATATTATCTGCTAAACACTTTTGCTCAGACTCCGGAGAGTGAATATCACCAGCAATTGCTTCACCACCAAAGGCTGATTTACCGGTAACTAATCCCCCAAGAAAAGCAGTTGCCATGGCGGCAATAAAGACATAACGTTTCATTATGCATTTCCTTCTGCATCTCTGACAAGTGATAGAAGGTTTTTCAATTTACGTAATTCATCTGAAGTTAAACGAGTTATTTGCTTTTGAATATTCTCGTCTGAAAAATCAGTTGCTATGTTCTTAAGAACTGATTCTAAAGTTTTATAATGATAAACATATTCCATTATACTACCCTTCCATTTGCAATTAAGGAAGACATCATCAATCGAGCTTGCTTAAGGCGAGACTCGAGAAGCTTAATAACTTTTTCATTTGGAATTGGGCGAGCAGTTTCTTCCATTAGCCATTCCGGAATAACGCGAAGCATACGCTCGACACTTTCACGCTGTCTGTCAGGTGTTAGTGTATCAATCATTCGCTTATACTCTGCGTTTGAAATTGGCTTACTCATAATATATCTCCTCTTTTCATTTTATAGATATATTATATACTAGTTTTTAGCAAATGTACACAAAAAAGTGCACGAAAGTTTTGTATGAAATCAATAGCTTGTAATTTTTTTTAATCAAGAGTAGAATCAGATCCAGGACTCTGTGTGCACATTTGAGTCCTAGGGCAATGGAAATACTTATCCATAGCTACAGTAAGATCACCTTGCCCTGTCGCACCTCTTTCATATATACACATACGTTCGTCCGATTCAGGGTCGATATATTGTCGTTTTAGCCTACAATTAATAGTATTAGTAGTAGTTGGTGGAACTGCCTTACGTCTACACTCCATAGGTTCTAATCCTAATATTGTTTGTGGCCATCGTAGGGGATTTGTATTCCACAGGGTACAGTGGGTTTTATCTTCGCTACCAGTATAGGTTCGACCTTCTGCGTACGAAGTAGTAGAAGCCAAACAAAGTATTAGAACTAGATATTTAATGGCAAAATTCCTTAATCATCGGAAAGACTGGTTCTAGAACATCAGCACAGGCTCTTGCTAATTCGATGTGTTCTTTCTGCGTACCGTGTCCAGAGCGTAGCTCGATATAATGGATCCAGGACCTGATGGTTCCGTTAACATAGAGTCGAGATTCCATAATACCTTCTGGTAAAACCGAGCGAGCTTGTTCTTTGGCAATACCATTTTCGATTGCCCATTCATATGATTTCTTTGCTGCATTGACGACCTCTGCTTGTTGTTTGTACCAATCTAATTGTAAGTCAGGATCATTAATATCCAAACTATTTTGTCTGTTCTTTGTATCTTGAAGTCGTGCTTCTTTCATCAAGAAGTGTAAGTCTTGAGTTGGATCTGCATATCGCTGAGAAAACTCTTGGAATGAAAAAGATCTATGTCGTAATAGTTGACGAGCAATATCACGAGTAGTAGTTACTTCCAAGCAAGCGCTAACCATTTCGAAGGGCGACCAGTGTTTTTCTCGGATGAGATATCGTAATAGTCTTTCTGACGTTTCGGTATTGTCTTGGTTGGATGGATTCGAGACACGGGCTGTATACGCAATGATGTCCTGGAGACTTTCATCTTTTTCTCCCTTTGAATAACTAATCAGTTTGACTGTCATTATTTTGTCCTATTCTATCATAAAGGTTTTCACGAACGTCTACGACTTTTTCGCTTTGAATAATGTTTATGATTAGTTCTGTGAGATCTTTTTCCTTTTTTAAAAAGAAAAGCTTTTTTGTAATCTCTTCAAGTTCCTTTTCATAATACTCGATTTCCTTCTCCTTGCGAAGTCTTTGGTCAATCAAGTCTGTAATAAAAAGAATCTTGCGATCACTCATGGATTTAAAATACCCATCACATAATTCTCTGCAGCATTCTCTGCATAAATTTCACTGTGTTCATACAGAGGTCTACTCTCAACAAGTTTATTATCTCTGTACATATCAACATAAAATCCCATTTCATTGAGCATAACATTTGCCATTCTGTCAGCAAATTGTTCATCACCCCAGTAGGTGCTTATTGTCGGTCCTTTATATTTCATAGCTTAAAATCCGCAAATCTAGACATATCCTGGTGTGATTGAGATTTATCAAACACAGGCGTGTCATCGGTTAATGTTTGTTCCTGAATATCAACATCGTACAATCTCATCTTAGATCGGTCAACGCCGATAACGAAACGCTTATGTGCTGTTGGGTCATTATAACGATTCTTTAATTGTTTGACCATCATCTGACCCAGGTTCTCAAGTTCTTCAGTTGAGATAAGAGCGAACATGAGATCCGCCGTAGCTGGTAAGCCGAAAGACTCAGATGTATCTTCCAAACCGACATCAGAATTGCCATAGCCCGACCTCGTCGTTTGAGTCGCCGAGAAAATCGGTACATTAAACTCCACCGCCAGTCCTCTAAGTTCCTCAGCAATCGCTTTAATATATGTATAAGAATTGATCGATCCTCCCA
>Ga0233451_10003254_pt1 | contig 14225 bp, 9 predicted proteins | sample 011ome_29_FD_183052 | JGI IMG/M metagenome (GOLD analysis project Ga0233451, IMG submission 183052) | Coastal salt marsh microbial communities from the Groves Creek Marsh, Skidaway Island, Georgia - 011504CT (spades assembly) | ecosystem: Environmental > Aquatic > Marine > Intertidal zone > Salt...
TAATTCAATTCTCCTATGATTTTATTTTTGGTTCTCATATTATGAGAATAATTGTGGTTCGGGTTTTCAATAATTTCCATAATACTAGAAGTCTCCACGCCATCTGAACCAAGCAAACAGAGTAAGATTCCATTTTCTTCTACAGTCAAACTGTAATAAATTCTTTTATAAATTAATCCTCCTTTTTCAAGGGTCATTGAATTGGCCCTTGATTGGTAGCGCTTATATTTTTTCACCCCCATTGCAATGGCAAAACCAAAAGGCAAAACCAGAAGCAACCAAAAATAATTAAAATCATTGTAAAGCTTAGAAGTTTCCAATAACGGGCCAAAGAATTCATCTCTTCCCCTTACTTCAATACCTATAGCACCCGTAATACTTGAGCTTACAAAACTAACAAACTGATTGTTGCTGTATAGTGGCATTAAATTTTTTGCAACAATGAACTTTTTATGTAAAGTGGTGTTACTAAATTTTGTAACCTTATTTTTGAATGGATTGATCAGTGTTAAATCAGTATCATCTAAAAACAAAATTTCTTCACCCATTTGGACATAGGCTTTAAAATCTGAAAAATTTAAAGTAGAATTTCCCAAAAAAGTCCAAATTTTATCTTTAAAATTAAATTTCCAAATTTCATTGGCTGGAGAAAAATCTACTTGATCAAAAACGTTTAATTTTTCACCACCAAGGAATATAATTTCATCAGATGAAATAGCATACTTAGATGCTATAGTTCCTCCTGGTATTATATCTGAATTCTGAGCGGGTAGTATTTCCCACTCTTTAGAATTAGGATCAAAGAAGGTAATAAAGTTTCTAACAGACCAAAATCCATATCCTCCATATTTAAAGACGGTATCGTTTTTCACAAACACGGTAGCATCTATTTGCATTCGGTGTTTATAAGACTTATCAATTCTTATTAAAGAATCTTTTTGAAACTCATACACCCCACCCCCCATTCCGTCCAAAAAATATATTTGACTATCTAAAGGAGTAATAATTGATTTTAGTACTGGTAAATCTTTGTTGGATTTTAGAGGCAGCGAAGAGAAAGAGAAACTTCTAGATGGTGAAATTGGAGAGGAATAAATAGAATCATTAGAAATCAACAACAAGCTATCTCTCCAAATTAATGCTTTGTCAAAACGAGAAATTTGCTGTGAAAAAGCCGCAGAAACAAATAACAAAAAAAACAATCTTATCATACTGCAAGTATAATAAAATTGTCTTATAAAATTGATAATAGTTTAAATATAGAACTATTATATATGGATAAATTATTTTTAATTAATACAAATTATATGAATTACTCTTTATAAGTAAGTGCTGTTTTTATAACAATAACTCCTGCACCACCAATAAATCCATACTTATTTGTTTCAGATAAAGATCGAAGTACTTTTACATATCTAATCGTAGTAAGATCTAAACCTGCTGGGGGAGTATCTCTAACAGTGCCGTCTACATCCCAAACAGCGTATGGAGAACCTGTGTTCATTGAACTTCTATCTCTCAGGATTACATTATTCCCCTGAATCCTTGCGGCACCTAAATACTGTCTAATAGCTTGCGCTACAGTTGGTGCATTTATATCTATCCTGAATTCATTAAATTTCTTAGCTTCAGCCTCCGCTTTTATACGCTTAGCCCTTTGTTTGGCAAGCTTTTTAAGCTCTTTTTTTGTAGGCTCTTTACCATTCTCATTATTATCTTGCGCTAAAACAGTAGTCATAAAGCTCAAACTAATCAATACAGTCAATAGATATCTCATCTTTCAGGTTTTATTTAGTGCTTTTTCAAATATAAAACAAAATTAACGCCAATCCCCTACAAGGCTAAAAATTCAGATCAACTGGGCAAAACAACTGATTAAGTGATTTATGGGCATAAAAAAAGCCTCTCATAAATGAGAGGCTTTTGGTGGGCCCTACTGGGTTCGAACCAGTGACCCCCTGCTTGTAAGGCAGGTGCTCTGAACCAGCTGAGCTAAGGGCCCTTACAGTGCTCCTTTACAGAAGCGAGTGCAAATATAAGATTGTTTTTTAGTTCCCAAAAGAAAAAAATAAAAAAAAGAAGTATTTTTTTATACTACCTCGGCTACTACAAAATTACTCCCTCCAATAAAAATAAGGTCTTCTTTTTTAGCTTGCTTTTTAGCTGCTTTAAAAGCCTCATTCACAGAGCTGTAGTGATTACAGAACAGGTTAAAATGCGCTGCGCGCTCAATAAAAACCAAAGGATCTAAACCCCTCTGGATGGCTGGAGCAGCAATATAATACAATGCGTCTACTGGCAATAAAGGCAGAATAGTATCTAAATCCTTGTCTTTCACAAAGCCCAACACTAAATGAAGGCGTTTGTGAGGCGTTTTTAGAAGCTGTTTAACCACCAATGAAATGCCTGCCTCGTTATGCGCAGTATCTGCAATAACAAGTGGCTTATTGAGTAGTACCTGCCACCTGCCTAATAATCCCGTAATACCTACCACATTAGACAAACCCGCCTTAATGTGTTTGGAAGTTACATTAAACCCTGACAAATGCCTTAACACAGCTACAACACCTTTTATGTTTTTTTCTTGATAAGCGCCTTTTAAATCTGTAGAATACTGCTTTTCAATAACATCATTGGCAAAATAAATAGGCGCAGCTACAGCTGCAGATTTTGCTTTAAAAACAGCCTCAGTATCTCTGTGCCACTCACTAATAACAACCGGAACATTAGGTTTTATTATTCCAGCTTTTTCAATCGCTATTTGAGCAAGGGTATTACCTAATAAATCCATATGATCAAAACCAATGTTGGTTATAAGAGAAACTTCCGGTTTAATGACATTCGTCGCGTCTAAACGCCCACCGAGGCCCACTTCTATAATGGCAATATCTACTCTACTTACAGCAAAATAATCAAACGCCATTGCCACAGTCATTTCAAAAAAAGAAAGGGCATTTTGGCTCATATAATCTTTGTGAGAAGACACAAAAGAAACCACCTCTTTCTCAGGAATTTCTTGACCGTTAATCTTAATGCGCTCTCTGAAATCTTTTAAATGAGGTGAGGTATAAAGCCCTACTTTATAGCCTGCTTCTTGCAAAATAGCAGCCAACATATGAGAAGAAGATCCCTTCCCATTCGTTCCAGCCACATGAATACTTTTAAATTTTTGGTGGGGTTCTCCCAAATAAGTACAAAATTTTGTAATCCCGTCTAATTTAGCATTGAGGGCCACAGCCCCTTTTTGCTGATACATGGGCAATTGATCAAACAACCATTGTGTGGCTTCCGTATAATTCATCATCTCTGCCCTCCCAACTTAAAATTAATGACCACAAAACCAATTTGCTTTTCCGGCGCCTGAGCATCTGGAGCCCACTGATACATGAAAGCAGTGGCTTTGGCAGGAGCTAAAAGGCATGGCGCATTATTAGTAGAACCTTTCACTCCCGGATCTGCAGCAATTACCTTTCCAGATCTATCCACAGTTATAGCAACAACAACCCTTCCTTCTTCATTACAATCAGGCGTAACAGACCCCTTAGTGGCCAAACTTCTTCCCGCCAATCCAAAACCAAAACCCTGAACATCTCCTGCAGAAGTGCCATAAAAAGAATTTGCATACTTAGATCCATCTGAAAGCCCTTGATTGGCCGCTTTTTCTCCATTTCCAAGACCTGACCCTAAGGCTTCTTTTGCGCCTAATATATTTTCTAGGGCCGCTTTAGTCGCGGCCGATGCCTGTTTACTGACTTTATTTGGCACTTCTGCAGGAATTGTTTCAGACGTTTTATCAGGAACTGTTTCTGGTACTTTTTCAGCCAATGTTTCGGATGTTTTTTCAGAAACCTTTTTAGGAAATAATAGCTCGGAATTTTCTGTCGTTAAAACCACTTCGTCAGATGATTCTATAATAGGTTCATTTTCCAACACTTCTTGAACAACAGGAGCTGAGTTAGCCTCAGTAGAGAGAGTAGTTTCTTCAGTAATGGCTTGTGTAGGAGGTGCTAGCGCTAAACTATTTCCGGAATCTGTATCTCCAAAAGCTATGAGTATGCCGTTCTCTACAGGTGGGTCTAAATATCTAAGGCCTGCAAAAAAAAGCAGCAACAACACGCCTAATAAAATAAAGGAGGTGGTCCAAAAAGATTTTTTCTCGTATGTAGTTTGTAAAAATGCCATTAATTTGGCCTTACTGCAAGGATTACCTTGAATTGGTTTCTGTTGGCTACATCCATGACGTATACAGCCTCTTTTATAGCAATGGATTCAGCTGCCCTAAGGATAATTGTAGGGGCATCTTGCGCAGATAGTTCCTGAATTAAAATAGCTTCTAACTGAGCTTGTTCCACCAACTTTTCATTCACAAAATACCTTAAGTCCTCGTCAATAGTTACTGAAACTTGTTGGGTATTGGTCGTTTTACCTTTAGCTTTTGGCAGTATTAAGTCTAGCGCGTTAGGACTGTTAGAGGTTAATAAAAAAAATATAAGCAGCAGAAATACGATGTCTGTCATAGAAGACATACTAAATTCTGGACTGATCTTGTTTCTACCTTTTAATTTCATAAAAACTAGACAGGTTCGTTCAATAAGTCTAAGAAGTCTACTGCATTAGCTTCCATACTATGCACCACTTTATTGGTCATATTAACCAAATGGTTGTAGCCAATATAGGCTATAATACCCACTACTAAACCACCCACCGTAGTTGTCATTGCGGTATATATACCTGAAGCCAAAGCCCCCATTTCTGCCTGACCACCAGAGGTAGCCATTTCATGGAAAGCCAATATCATTCCAATCACTGTACCTAAAAATCCAATCATTGGAGCAGCACCAGCTACCGTGGCTAGTACACTTACATTCTTCTCTAATTTATACACCTCTAAAGTACCTGCGTTCTCAATGGCTGTATTAATGTCATCTAAAGGCTTTCCAATTCTAGACACCCCTTTTTCAGTAAGCCTGGCTACGGGAGAATCTGTTTGAGCGCATAGTGATTTTGCTGCATCTATTTTACCATTACTGATATAGTCCTTTATCTGATTCATGAAATTAGCATCTATTTTAGAAGCTGCTTTTATAGCAAAAAGACGTTCAAAATAAATATAAAGCGCTACCGCTAATAGGAAAAAAAGTAAGCCCATGATAAATACACTACCTGCACCACCATTAAAAATGAGGTCTATAATGGATAGGGTTTTCTCACTAGAAGCCTCGACCTCTAGTATATTTTTAGCCAAGTTATCTTGCATAAAACAGAATCAAATTAATATATAAGCTAACGTAAGAAAATGCAATAAATTATGCGTTCAACACAAAATCACGCAATAAAATAAACGTTAAACCACCACTTAAGAAGCCTATTAATGCCAACCAAGCAATATTTTTAAAGTACCAGAAGAAATCTATTTTCTCCATTCCCATAGCTACAACACCAGCAGCAGAACCAATAATAAGCATACTACCCCCAGTTCCTGCAGAGTAAGCAATAAAGTGCCATAACGGATTGTCTAATCCTTCTGAGAACATACCAATACTAGCCGCAACTAAAGGCACATTGTCAATCACTGCAGAACCTGCACCTAATAACAATACCACCACATCTGAATTAGGAATGGCTGCGTTTAAACCCTCTGCAAAGTGGAAAAGCATTCCAAGAGATTCTAAAGCTGCAACGGCCAAAAGTATCCCTAAAAAGAATAAAATACTCGGCAACTCAATTTTAGACAATGAATGGTGTACAGGACTGTGATGACCAGTTACTTCATTGGCACCATCTAGGTTAGATAATGAAATTTTGGAACTAGAATATATTTCGGCAAAAGTGGCTACAACAGCCAAAGAAAGCATCATACCCACGTATGGAGGCAAATGTGTAATGGTTTTAAAGAAAGGCACAAAAATAATGGCTGCTAAGCCCAAGTAAAGCATGGTAGCTCCAAATCTTGATTTAGGCTCATCTCCTTCTGTAGGGTCTGCATCTATATTTCCCTTAAAAGCTTTAAAACGAGTAGCGATTAAAGTAGGGATAACCATACAAATAATAGAAGGTAATAAAACGTGTTCCACCAACTGTAAAGCAGAAACCTTGTTGGCAATCCATAACATGGTTGTGGTTACATCTCCAATAGGAGACCAAGCCCCTCCGGCGTTTGCAGCAATAATTACCATACCTGCAAACCACATACGCGTTTCCTTATCCTTAATAACTTTTTGAAGGATGGTAATCAATACAATTGTAGCTGTTAAGTTGTCAATGATCGCAGATAAAATAAATGCCAGGATGGAAAACAGCCAAAGTAATTTAGATTTTTTCTTAAACTTTATAAAACTTTTAATAGTTGCAAAACCATCAAAATAATCTATTATTTCCACAATAGTCATTGCCCCTAAAAGGAATACTAAAATCTCTGCTGTTTTTCCTAGGTGATGCAGCAATATTTCCTCTAAATGAGTAGGAACTAGCTGACGCAAGGCAGTGTCTACCTCAAAAACATTCATATGAGTTAAAGCAATCACCGCCCATAAAATAGCCATCATAGCCAAAGCTGGTATAAGTTTGTCAATTTTAAGGTTGTGTTCTAAGGTAATAGCTAGATAACCTACAATAAATACAATGAGGATAATAGTTTCCATAAAATATAAAGTGTTTTTGAATTTTTCAATTGATGAAGATCTAAAAATGAATTTCAAAATCTACGCTAACAAATATAAAAAAATGAGTAAGTAAAAATCATTAATTATCAGATTGCTTTAAAAATAATTCGAGTTAGAATAATTTAAAGCCTAAAAACCAATAAAATGAATAAAATCATTGTAATCAAATTTACTATGCATGCATAGTAAATTTGATTATATTTGAATAGACTAAAAATATATTTCTATGGATTTTGAATTGAATGAAGAGCAAAAACTCATTAAAGAAGCCGCTTCAAACTTTGCCAATCAAGTACTCCTTCCTACCATTCTTGAAAGAGATGAAACACAAACATTTCCCGCCCAAGAAATAAAACAATTGGCTGAATTGGGATTCATGGGAATGATGGTGAATCCTATTTATGGCGGAAGTGGATTGGATACTTTGTCTTATGTATTGGCCATGGAAGAGCTCTCAAAAATAGATGCTGCTGCTTCTGTAGTGATGTCTGTAAATAACTCGCTGGTTTGTTGGGGTTTAGAAAAATATGGAAGCTCCCAGCAAAAAGAAAAATACTTACCCAACCTTTGTAATGGAGAAAAAATTGGGGCTTTTTGTCTATCTGAGCCTGAAGCAGGATCAGATGCCACTTCTCAAAAAACAATGGCTGTAAAAAAAGGCGATTACTACGAAATTACGGGAACTAAAAATTGGATTACCAATGGAAGTAGTGCAAGTATCTACTTGGTCATAGCACAAACAGATCCTAAAAAAGGTTACAAAGGCATTAGCGTTTTTATTGTAGAAAAAGACAGTCCTGGTTTTGTAATAGGGCCAAAAGAAAATAAATTAGGTATTCGCAGTAGTGATACACATTCCCTTCAATTCAATGCCGTAAAAGTTCCTATAGAAAATAGGATTGGAGAAGAGGGCTTTGGATTTACTTTTGCCATGAAAACACTCTCTGGAGGAAGAATTGGTATTGCCGCACAAGCACTCGGTATAGCTGCTGGCGCATATGAGCTTGCTTTAAATTACGCTAAACAAAGGGAGGCTTTTGGGAAACCAATCAGCCAACACCAAGCCATTGCTTTTAAATTAGCGCAAATGCATACTAAAATTGAAGCAGCCAGGAATTTGGTTTACAAAGCGGCTTGGGAAAAAGACCAAGGTATGAATTATGATCTCTCTGGTGCAATGGCTAAACTATACGCCTCAGAAGTAGCTATGGAAGTCAGTACAGAAGCCGTTCAAGTCTTTGGTGGAAATGGTTTTGTAAAAGAATATCATGTTGAACGTCTTATGCGAGACGCTAAGATTACTCAAATTTACGAAGGCACTTCAGAAATACAACAAATGGTCATATCTAGAGCTATTTTAAAAGACTAAATAAAGGCTATTATTAATATCTCATTTAAAAGCATTCAAAATTATCACATTACATTTATTTCAATGTTTTTTTAAAAACACTGAACTTTTTTGTTATAAATGACCACATCCTTGCTGTAAATTCAACATATTGGATATTTTTGTGTAAACATCCAATACTTATGAGGCTAAAAAAACAGGGGCTGTATTCCCCAGAATTTGAACATGACAATTGTGGCGCAGGATTTATTTGTAGTCTAGAAGGGAAAAAATCGAATGATATTATTCACAAAGCACTAGAGATTCTAGAAAAGCTAGAACACCGAGGTGCAGTGAGTTCTGATGGTAAGACAGGAGATGGTGCTGGAATTCTCATAGATATTCCCCACGATTTTTTTGTTAGTGAGTGCTCATTTGAATTACCTGAGCCAGGACAATATGCTGTAGCTAATGTGTTTTTACCTCAAAAAGAAAACCAAAGAAATTTCTGTATAAAGGAATTTGAGAAAGAGATAAAATCTCAAGGGCTGTTACTTTTAGGATGGAGAGAGGTCCCTGTCAATAAATCTGTACCTGGAAGAATTGCCATGGAAACCATGCCGTATATTTCCCAAATATTTATTGGAAAAGAACAGTCTGAGCAGGATACAACTAGCTTTAACAGAAAGTTATTTATTGCTAGAAAAAAAGCAGAACACACCATATATAACTCTAAGTTATCTGAACAAGGATTCTTCTACCTGCCAAGCCTCTCCACGACTATTATTATTTTCAAAGGCTTGCTAATGCCAGAAGACATTAGCCTCTATTTCAAAGACCTACAGGACACTAGAGTGGTAACAAGACTTGCACTGGTGCATCAGCGATTTTCCACTAACACATTCCCTACTTGGGATTTAGCTCAGCCTTTCAGGTATATGTGTCACAACGGGGAAATCAATACACTAAGGGGGAATGTCGCCAGAATGCGTTCCAGAGAAGAACTTTTAAAGAGTGATCTTTTTGGAGAGGACATTAAAGCAATCCTTCCTATTATATTACCCAATAAATCAGATTCAGCGACCTTAGACATGGTCGTAGAGCTACTTTTAATGACAGGAAGATCACTTCCAGAGGTCATGATGATCTTGGTTCCTGAGGCTTGGGAAAAAAACGACAATATGACTGCGGCTAAAAAAGCCTTTTATGAATATTATTCCTGTATGATGGAACCTTGGGACGGACCTGCATCCATTCCTTTTACGGATGGAAATTATATTGGTGCAGTCTTAGATAGAAACGGTCTTAGACCCTCTAGATATTCTGTGACAAAAGACGGTTATGTGATTATGTCTTCAGAAACTGGGGTAGTAGACATTGAACCAAAAAATTTAGCACATCATGGACGTTTAGAACCTGGAAAAATGTTCTTAGTAGACATGTCTGCAGGAAGAATAATCAACGATGAAGAAATTAAAGAACAAATTGCTAAAAAACACCCTTACGAAAAATGGGTTAAAGACAACCTTGTTCATCTCAAAGACATCCCTTATAACGACTGCCCTTTATTTATAGGAGAAGCACCACTTGCCCATAGAAAGGCAGCATTTGGTTATACTTTAGAAGATATAGACACCATTGTTATGCCTATGGCAGAAACAGCCAAAGAGCCTATTGGTTCTATGGGAACAGATACACCTATAGCTGTGTTATCTCAAAGGCCACAATTGTTGTACAATTACTTCCAACAACTCTTTGCACAAGTGACCAATCCCCCGCTTGACGGGATTAGAGAAGAGATGATTACAGACATTAGTCTTACCCTTGGTAGTGACCACAACATATTTGAGCAAACCCAAGAACACTGTAGAAAACTGAAAATTCAAAATCCTGTTATTTCTAAAGAAGATTTAGACAAGATTAAGAATTACGATATTAACCCGAACTACAAGGTTACCTCCTTACAGATGTTGTACAACTTAGAAAGAGGGCATAACGGATTAGAGGAGGGACTTGAATCTTTGCTTTTAGAAGCTAGCAAAGCCATTGAAGAAGGCAGTAATATCATTATACTTTCTGACAGGTATATCTCAAAAGACAAAGCAGCCATCCCTGCCCTACTCGCTTGTTCTTATGTAAATAATGGCTTACAGCGCTTGGGTAAAAGATCTAAAGCAAGTATTATTATTGAATCTGCAGAACCCAGAGAAGTACATCATTTTTGTTTGCTATTTGGATATGGTGCCAGTGCTATAAACCCTTATTTGGTCAATGAAATTATTGCTGAACAACTCAAAGAAAATGAGATTACAGCATATACTTTTGAAACCGCCATACAGAACTACAACAAAGCAGTAGGAAAAGGCATTTTAAAGGTTATGAACAAAATGGGGGTGTCTACCTTAAACTCTTACAGAGGGTCTCAACTTTTTGAATGTATAGGGATTAATACCAATGTAATAGACAAATACTTTCCAAGAACCACCTCTAGGATTCAAGGAATTGACCTACATGAAATTGAGAAAGAGCTGAGTAAAAGACATGCTAAGGCATTTTCAGAAAACAAGCCAGATGCTTCATTAGACCTAGAAATAGGTGGAGATTACAGATGGAGAAGAGAAGGTGAAAAACACTTATTTAACCCGCTTTCTATTGCTAAACTTCAAAAAGCAGTTAGAAATAACGAGACAAATACTTACAAAGAATATGCTCAATTAGTCAATGATCAAGCTAGAGACCTCATGACCATTAGAGGTTTATTGGAATTTTCTAATTACGATCCTATTCCACTCGAAGAAGTAGAGCCGTGGACAGACATTGTAAAAAGATTCAAAACAGGTGCTATGTCTTATGGATCTATTAGTAAAGAGGCCCATGAAAACTTAGCCATTGCCATGAATAGGATTGGAGGGAAAAGTAATTCTGGAGAAGGGGGAGAAGACGCAGAAAGGTTTTACAAAAATCAAACTGGAGATTGGAAGAACTCCGCTATAAAACAAGTAGCCTCTGGACGTTTTGGTGTGAGCTCAAATTACCTGACCAATGCTGCAGAGATTCAAATTAAAATGGCCCAGGGAGCCAAACCTGGAGAAGGGGGGCAATTACCTGGCCCAAAGGTCAATCCAGATATAGCCAAAACAAGAAACTCAACACCTTATGTGGGCTTAATCTCCCCACCACCACACCATGACATTTACTCTATAGAAGATCTATCTCAACTTATATTTGATTTAAAATCTGCCAACAGAGAAGCCCGAATTAACGTAAAACTGGTCTCTGAAGTAGGTGTTGGAACGGTCGCTGCTGGAGTTTCTAAGGCCAAGGCCGACGTTATACTGATTTCAGGTTTTGACGGTGGAACAGGAGCTTCTCCTTTAACATCATTAAAGCACACTGGTCTTCCATGGGAATTAGGGATTGCAGAAGCACAGCAAACACTTGTTATGAATGACCTTAGAAATAGGGTTAGATTGGAATGTGATGGACAGTTAAAAACAGGTAGAGATGTAGCCATAGCTTGTCTATTAGGCGCAGAAGAGTTTGGCTTTGCAACAGCTCCATTAGTTGCCTCCGGATGTATTATGATGCGAGCCTGCCACCTAAACACCTGCCCAGTAGGTATTGCAACACAAAATCCAGAATTAAGAAAAAAATTCAAAGGACAACCAGAGCACGTGGTGAACTTTATGTACTTTATTGCGCAAGAACTCAGAGAGATCATGGCAGAACTAGGATTTAAAACCATCGATGATATGGTAGGTCAGGTACAAAAACTAGACAGAAAAAAAGTATTAGACCATTATAAATCTGCCGGTATTGACCTAAGTCCAATCTTACATCAAGTAGATGTTATACCAGGCACAAAATTATACAATACCTCAAAGCAGGAGCACCATATTGAAGACTCTATAGAGTTTGACATTATAGAAAAAGCCCACCCTGCATTGTATAGAAAAGAGAAAATGAGTTTGGATTTTCCAATAAAAAATACAGATCGTGCTGTTGGAGCCATTATCTCAAATGAGATATCTAAAAAATATGGTGCAGCAGGAATGCCTGACAATACCTTAAAATTAAATTTCACTGGAGCAGCAGGACAAAGTTTTGGTGCATTTGCCACCAAAGGACTAACCATGACGGTATATGGAAATACCAATGACTATTTAGGAAAGGGGCTTTCAGGGGCAAAATTGATCGTGAAAGTACCCGTTGAGGCTACTATTGTTCCTCACGACAATGTCATTACAGGAAATGTCACCCTATATGGAGCTACTTCAGGAGAAGCTTATATTAACGGAAAAGCTGGAGAACGCTTTTGCGTCAGGAACTCAGGAGCTACAGCTGTAGTAGAGGGCATTGGCGACCATGGTTGTGAATATATGACAGGAGGTACAGCGGTTATACTAGGAGCTGTGGGTAGAAATTTTGGTGCCGGTATGAGTGGTGGAATTGCCTATGTGTACGATCCTAACAAAACATTTAAATCTATTTGTAAAGAAGAGGGTTTAAATTTATTAGCCGTTGATGATAGTGAAGATATCCAACATTTAAAAACACTCATAGAAAATCACTACCACGCCACTCAAAGTCCAAGAGCTCAAGCAATCTTAGAGCAATGGGAGTCTGAATTGGATCATTTCGTTAAAGTATTCCCAGAAGAATACCGACTCGCACTAGTAAGAATAGCAGAAGAAACGGCGCAAACTTTATAGTATTATGGGAAAGATAACAGGATTTTTAGAATTCGACAGAAAAGTAGAATCTTACGAAAAGCCGGAAGAGCGCGTAAAGAATTATAAAGAATTTACGGTTCCTTTAGAAGAGAAAGACCTTAAAGATCAGGGTGCTAGATGCATGAACTGCGGAATACCCTTTTGCCATAGCGGTTGTCCCCTAGGAAATCTGATTCCAGATTTCAATGACGCCGTTTACAAAGGAAAATGGGAAAAGGCGGCTAAAATATTACACGCTACTAACAACTTTCCCGAATTTACGGGAAGACTGTGTCCCGCTCCTTGTGAAGAAGCCTGTGTGTTGGGTATAAATGAAGATCCAGTAACCATAGAAAATATTGAAAAAAACGTTGCAGAAACTGCCTTTGCAAAAGGCTGGGTTGTGCCTCACAAACCAGCCACAAGAACTGGTAAAACAGTAGCAATAATTGGATCAGGACCTGCAGGTTTAGCTGCTGCTCAACAATTAAATAGAGCGGGACATTTAGTCACTGTATACGAAAGAGACACTAAACCAGGGGGCTTACTCAGATATGGCATTCCAGATTTCAAAATGGAGAAACACGTTATAGACAGACGTCTAGCTATATTAGAAGAAGAAGGCATTATTTTTAAAACAGGGATAGAAGTAGGAAAGGATATTCCTGCAACTACTTTAAAAGAATCCTATGACGCCGTACTTCTAAGTGGTGGAGCTACTATAAGAAGGACATTAGATATCCCTGGAGCAAATCTAAAAGGTGTAGTTCAAGCCATGGACTTTTTAAAACAAAACAACAAGCGTGTAGGAAAAGAGACTTACGCGAATGAAGACCTCTTAGCTACAGGGAAAGATGTCATTGTAATTGGTGGAGGAGACACAGGATCTGATTGTATTGGAACCTCTATTAGACAAGGGGCTAATACCGTGTCTAACTTTGAAATTATGCCTAAAGGGACTTCAGAGCGACCAGAAAACCAGCCTTGGCCATTTTTTCCAATGCGACTCAAAACAACTAGCTCTCACCAAGAAGGGGCATCGCGTTTCTTTAGTATTAATACCAAAGAATTTGTTGGAGACGCGAATGGAAACCTCACAGGTTTAAAAACTATTGAAGTACACTGGGAACATACTCCAGGACAACGTTCAAAATTGGTAGAAGTGCCTGGAACCGAGAAAACATGGAAGGCAGAAATGGTCTTGTTAGCCATGGGCTTTACAGGCTCTGAGAATACAGTAGCAGACCAGTTAGGGGTAGCAATGGATCAAAGAACGAATGTTGCTGCAACTGAAGAAAACTATAAAACCAATGTGACGGGTGTTTTTTCAGCTGGTGACCAAAGAAGGGGCCAATCACTCATAGTTTGGGCCATTGCAGAGGGAAGACAAGCTGCACACCATATAGATAGTTATCTCATGGGAAGCTCTAACTTACCATTAAAAGGCGAAGGCGATTTACCGAGAATCTAACTGGACCATCAGTAATTGCTTTTTTAGGGAACCCAATGGGTTCCCTTTTTTTT
>Ga0233451_10003274_pt1 | contig 14180 bp, 11 predicted proteins | sample 011ome_29_FD_183052 | JGI IMG/M metagenome (GOLD analysis project Ga0233451, IMG submission 183052) | Coastal salt marsh microbial communities from the Groves Creek Marsh, Skidaway Island, Georgia - 011504CT (spades assembly) | ecosystem: Environmental > Aquatic > Marine > Intertidal zone >...
AGTATCGAACTGGGTGTGCGTCGCTGCGTGGTCGGTGCGGCCGACAACAATTAATCTGACAAACGGCCCCCACTTGCGGGGCCGTTTCTTTGTCACTGTCGCAATCGTGCGCTGACAGGTCGGCTGGTTCTGGTGTTGGGAGCCGTTTTCGCGCAATTTGTGCCAAAGCATCTCTCCAGAGGAATCGTCCCTATGAAAACCAATGTCAAAGCTCTTGTTGTCGGCGGTGGTGCCGTCGGAACCTCGATTGCCTATCACCTTGCCAAGGCGGGCTGGGAGGATGTCATGCTTTTGGAGCGTGACGAGCTGACCTCTGGCTCCACATGGCACGCGGCTGGCTTGCTGCCGCTGTTCAACATGTCCTTTGCGACGACCCACATCCACAAATACTCGGTCGAGTTTTACAAGTCGCTGGAGGCCGAAACCGGCCTTAACGCGGGCTTTGCGGTTGTGGGCAACCTGCGGATGGCGCAGACCCAAGAGCGCATGGACGAGTATATGCTTTACGCCTCGACCGCAGAGACCTGCGATGTGCCTTACCAGTGGATGACCCCTGACGAGATCAAGGCGAAATGGCCGCTGATCCGCACCGACGATTTGAAAGGCGCGCTGTATCATAACACCGACGGCTATATTAACCCCGCCGACGTGACCCAAGCGATGGCCAAAGGTGCCCGTCAGCGCGGTGTTGCGATCGAGCGCAAATGGCAGGCCGATGCGTTTCATTGGAACGGCACCCATTGGGAAGTAACCTGCGTAAAGATGGTCGAGAAGGGCGGCAACCTTGTGCCATCCGACGAAACGATTGTGATTACAGCCGAGCATGTTGTGACGGCCTCGGGCAACCACGCGCAAACGACCGCGCGCAAGCTGGGGATCAAGATCCCTGCGATCCCTGTCGAGCACCAGTTTATCGTGATGGATCAAGACCCTGCGCTGGTTGAGTTCCGTGCGGCTGGCAATGTCGAGCATCCTGTTGTGCGTGATGCCGATGCGCAATCCTATGTGCGCGAAGAGCGTGGCGGCTGGATTTTGGGCGTCTATGAAAAAGGCGCGCCTGCCGTGTTTGAATACGGTGTGCCTGACAGCTTCCGCGCCGACTTGTTCCCGCTCGATCTGGAGCGGATCGAAGAGCAGTATATGGCGATGATCCACCGCATTCCGTCATGTGAAGAAAGCGGCCTCAAGGACGATTTCAACGGCCCGATCTGCTATACGCCAGACGGCAACCCGCTGGTTGGCCCAGCACCTGGTTTGCGGAACATGTGGCTGGCCGAGGGCTTCTCCTTCGGGATCACGGCAGCGGGCGGCACGGGCTATTATCTTGCGCAGATGATGGTCGATGGTGAGGCCGAGATCGACATGGCGTCGCTGGATCCAAAGCGTTACGGCGACTGGATGACGACCGAGTTTGCAGCGCGCAAAAACGAGGAATGCTACGACCACGTCTACATCCTTCACCATCCTGACGAAGAGCGTCCTGCGTGTCGTCCGCTGCGTTGTTCGCCAGCCTATGATCGCCAAGCGGCTCGTGGTGCGCAGTTTGGGTTTGTGAACGGTTGGGAGCGTCCTAACTACTATGCGCCTATGGGTTTCAACGACCACGATGCCCGTTCTTTCCGCCGTGGTGGCTGGTGGCAATATGCGGTCGAAGAGGCGAAAGCAGTGCGCGAGGGCGTTGGCCTGATCGACGCGACGGCGTTCACAAAGCATGTGGTCAAAGGACCGGGTGCGACGGCGTTCTTGGATTGGTTCACCACCAACAAATTGCCGCGCGTGGGCCGTATCAACTTGACCTATGCGCTCACGGCGCATGGAACAACACGCACAGAATATACAATCGTGCGCATGTCCGAGGATGAATATTATCTTGTGTCCGCTGGGGCTTGGACGGCTTACGATGCTGACTTCTTGCGCAAGGCTGTGGAAGATAAAGAGGCCGAGTTTGGCCGCATTGAAGTGCAGAACGTGACAACCCAATGGGGCGTTTTCGCGATTGCAGGACCAAAGGCTCGTGCCGTTCTGGCCGAGGTCATCAAGGACGCAGAGCCAGAAACGGCGCTGTCTAACAAGCGGTTCCCATGGTTGTCGGCCAAGAAGATCGAGCTGGGCATGTGCCCTGTGAACGCGATCCGCGTGGCCTATACGGGCGAGCTGGGCTGGGAATTGCACCACCCGATCGAGATGCAGAACTACCTCTTTGATCTGCTTGAGAAAGCGGGCGAAAAGCATGGGATGAAGCTGGTTGGTGCGCGTGCGCAAAACTGGCTGCGTCAGGAGAAATCCTACCGTGCGTTTGGCAACGAACTTGGCCGCGACGCGACACCTGTTGAGGCTGACTTGCCGCGCTTTGTTGATTTGGAAAAGGATTTCCACGGCAAGGCCGAGATGGTCGCGAAAGGTGTGCGGTCTAAATGCGTGACTGTCTTGATCGACGGACCAGCGGATGCCGATCCATGGGGCCGCGAGGCGCTATACGACATGGACGGCAACCGTATTGGGCGCCTGACGTCCGGGGGGTATTCCGTGGCGTTCGAGAAGTCGATTGGGATGGGTTATGTGCGTCCTGCGGTGGCAGAGGTTGGCACGAAAGTGCAGGTCAAGATGCTCGATAAATTGTGGCCAGCGGTCATCGTCGAGGACAGCCCTTATGATCCGAAGAACGCGGCAATTCGTATAGACGGTTGATTTAGCGGCAAATTTTCGTCGAAAAATCGCGACTAACGGAACCGTTTTGGATCAAGTGCAGCGACAGCGCCCGCGTCAATCGCGGGCGTTTTGCCGTTCACGAGGTCGGCCAAAAGCTGTCCTGCGGCGGGACTAGATTGCATGCCGTAGCCGCCTTGACCTGCGCACCAGATGAAGGTTTGGGCATCGGGATCACGGCCCAAAACAAGGGTGCGGTCGGGCGAAAACGTCCGCAGTCCCGCCCAAGACGACAACAACCGTGTGACGGGTTCGGTCACGTTTTCCTCATACCGCGCGAAGCCTTCGGCGAGGATCATGTCGTCGACAAATGCGTCATGTGGCTCCACGAGAATTTCTTCGGCGGGGGATACGATCAATGCTCCTGCGTCGGGTTTGGCATACCATTCTTCAGCGGCGCCGAAGATCATCGGCCAGCCCGAAACATCGTGGCCACCGGGGGCGGGAATGCGGCCCATTGAGCGGCGCAGGGCTTTGAACCCTATGGGGGAGATGCCTGCCATTTGGGCGATCTGATCGACCCAAGGGCCTGCGGCGTTGACGAGAATGGAAGCGTTGTAAACCTCTGAATTTGTTGTGACTTTCCAGCCATTTGTGGTTTTTGAAATGGCTGTGACGCCTGCTTTGGTGGCGATGGCTCCGCCATTACCCCGGATGGTTTTGACATAGGATTGGATCAGCGCGTCGGTATCCAAATCCCACGCATCTTCGTGGTATCCTGCGCGGTCGATCACGTCGGTATTGAGGATCGGGACCATGGCTTTGGCCTCGGCGCCTGTCATCAGGTCAAGGCCCATTTGCAGTCGCTCTGCCTCGAATTCCGCAGCATTATTTTTGCTACCGACAAGCATGAGACCTCGCGGGGAAAGTAGTTTGTTTTCAACGTGGTAGATCCGCGATGCGGCGTTGAGGGCGACAGTCGACGGCTTGCCGTAGCTTTCCTCAAAGAGGGCGGCGGAGCGGCCTGATGCATGGTAGGCGAGTACGGGTTCGGCCTCGAGCACTTGCACCGTGCCGAGCTTGGAAAGATATGCGCCTGCGGATGTGCCAGCGACGCCGCCACCGATAATAATGAAATCTGTCATGGGGCGACGTTCACATGAGATTGCTGTTAAAACAAGATGTGATTTGCGTGCACAATGCGTGCACCGCGCGTGCACTAGGATGTGCGGTTGAGGTGTCCGCGATAGGCGGCGATGAGGCCAATCAAGGGCGCTGCAATCTCGACGTCGAAGGTGAATTTGCCGTCTGTTTCGGTCTCGAAACTATTGCCTGCAGGCATGAGGAATTTGGGCAGCGGCAGGCCAAGAAACGACCAGTGGCGGGGGATCAGGTAGAGGCGATCCTCGATGATTGTGACGGCAAGAGCGACGGTGATCGGGCCGAAGCGTTCCATCAACAGATGTGCGTTGCGTCCCGTGCCGCGAGATTGCACCGAGTGGAACTTGTGCCTGCCGAAAGTGCGCCGCCATGTTTCCACGCCGTCCTTGGTGACAAAGTCGACAGTGACGGGGGTGGCGTCGGTTGCATCAGGGAAGCCGAAGAGTTTGCCGATGACACGGGCGAGGACCCCTGTGCCGCGCCGCACGGAGCCTGTCCCTTGCCATGTGCGTGTGATGGCGTCGTCGTGCAGCGCGCGGACTTGGGGCGGGAGAGCCTCAAAAGCGTCACCCAAGATGTGGCGGTAGAGAGGGGCCGTGTCGGGGAGCGGTTTGCGGAAACCCGTGGTGATGGTTTTCTGCGCAAAGATGGCGTCAAGTTCGGCAAGGTCGAGCGCGTTGGTCGCAGGCCTTGCGCCGTTCTCGGGGCGGGTGCCGCAAAGCTGTTTGCGCACCAAAGCCGCGATCGACATCGAGGGAATGTAGGGGCCGTCGTCGCCCTCGGCCAAGAGGTGCCATGACATTTCCGCGTTTTCGCCCTTCGCGTGGATGAACATGCCGCCGCGATGTTCTCCGAATTTCATCAGGTTGAGGATGAGGTGGAACAGGGGGGAGAGTGGCGCAAGACTTGGCAGGTTCAATTTGGCGCGTGCGATGGCGAGGTAGTTGAGGGCGCGGTGCAGGACTTCGGGCACGGGGCCAGCTCCCATCCAGATGCTCTGCAAGCTGGGGTGTTCGGGTGGGAGAACTTGGAGATCGGGCACATCGACGAGGGAGAAACGGATGTTGTTCAGCGGCGTTTTGCCGGGCACGGCGATGGTGTAACGGCGGCTCTCGGTCAGGCCGAGGGCGGTGGTTTGTTGGCCGTTACGGGTAAGTTTTACGGGGCTGCCTGCGTAGCCGACGACGGCCCGCATGACGTTGAGGCCGATGCCCGCGTAGGGCGAGGGCGCGACGCCGCCTGTCACATCGGTGATGGGAAACTCTTTGGCGATTTCGCGCAGGACGGCGGCGGTGAGAACGGGGAAGGAGCTTACGCCAGAAAGGACGTATATGCCTGCATCTTTGGCCGCTTGGTCGAAGGTAGAGACGCCAAAAACGAAGTCGGCGGCGTCGGCGAAATCCATGTAGTCGATGCGGTTTGCGATGCACTGAGCGTTTCATTGACAGACACACTGGCGCTGCGCACTTCTTACGCAACACAGTATGATGACTCTTCGGACAACTCTTTCTCCGACGGCTCCAACACACTCGGCGTTTCGGTCGTATACAACTTCAACTAATCGGGCGTGCATTCCCAAGTGGGCGTGCCCTCGCATGCCTAGATTAGTGAAACGAAGGGGACAGAGAAATCTGTCCCCTTTTTGCTGCCCTAATCGTCTTTGACGTTTTCGTCTTCAACCAAGATCCGCCAAGCATCACCATCCAGATCGTCGTATTGTTTCGACTTGAGCGTCCAGAGGAAGGCCGCAAGCCCGAGCCCCGCAAGCACAAGCGACACAGGGATGAGGATGATGAGAACATTCATTATTTGACCCGCAATGCGTTGACGAGAACGGTGATAGACGAGGCTGACATGGCGATGGCCGCCGAGAGCGGCGAGGCAAAGCCAAGGATCGCCACAGGCACGGCGACAAGGTTATAGGCCGCCGCAATACCAAAGTTTTCAAGCACCCGCAGACGCGCCGATTGGGCCGTTCTGATCGCGTCAGGGATTTCCGCGAGGCTACGGCTGAGAAGCACGATATCAGAGGCTGCGCGTGACGCATCCAGCGCGGATGCAGGCGAGATCGAGGCGTAGGCTTGCGCCAATGCGCCTGTATCATTGAGCCCGTCACCGATCATCAAAACCTTTGCCCCATCATCCGACAGCTGCTTTATCCGCGCCATTTTGTCGGCGGGTAGCATATGCGCGTGGGCGGACGTGGGCCCGAGTTTGGCTGCGAGAGCGTCAACGGCTTCGGCCGTATCGCCAGAGAAGATATGCACGGGAATGCCTGCCGATTTGAGCGCGGCTACGGCCTCAATAGCGCCCACGCGCAATGTCTCGCTAAAGTGGAGCGGGATCGCGGGGGCGTCGCCGATTTTCAGGGCAGGAGAGGTTGCGCAACCCAGCCACTTGCCGCTGCCAAGTTTGACTGGCTGACCGTGCCACATGACGGCGATACCTTGGCCTGCATGCTCGGTCACGTCGGTGATCTCGGCGCTGGATGTGGCGTTGGGCAGGGCGGCGGCGATGGCCTTTGATACGGGGTGATGGGAGGCGCGCGCGAGAGCCGCAAGAAGGGCAAGCGTGGTCTCGTCCATTGCGGCCGTGTCAATGCGCGCGTGCCCTTCGGTCAGCGTGCCGGTCTTGTCGAAAACGACGGTGTCGATTTGGGAAAGACGCTCTAGCGCGGTGCCGTTTTTGATGAGCAAACCACGGCGGAAAAGGCGGCCTGTGGCGGTGGTCATGACGGCAGGAACGGCAAGGCCAAGCGCACAGGGACAAGTGATAATCAGTACGGAAATCGCGATGTTGAGCGCGAAGGCGACGTCATGGGAGAGGGTGAGCCAACCGATAAATGTCACAAAAGCAAGGAGATGCACCGCAGGTGCGTAAATTTGCGCGGCACGGTCGGCAAGGGCTGTGTATTTGTTGCGCGCACCTTCGGCAGTCTCGACGAGGGCGGCCATACGGGCGAGCGTGGTGTCCTCGCCAACGGCTGTCACACGCAAGGTGAGGGGGCCTGTGAGGTTGACCTCACCTGCTGCGATCTGGTCGCCGAGGGTTACATGAACAGGCAGGCTTTCGCCCGTCAAAAATGAGCGGTCCATGTCCGAGCCGCCATGGGTGACAGCGCCATCAACAGGCACGCGCATCCCCACATGTACGCGGATCAGGTCGCCGACATTCAGCGTGGTGACAGGCACGGTGCGTTGCACGCCGTCCACCAGCAGAACAGCATTCGGGCTGGCCAAGGCGCTTAGCTCTTGGGCGGCGGAGCGGGCGGCGATGCGGGTGCGGTGGTCAAGATAGCGACCAACCAGCAGGAAAAATGTGAGCGACAGAGCGGCGTCAAAATAAACGCTCTCGCCGCCGATGGAGGTCTCGTAGACCGAAAGGCCCGCGGCAAGGATGATGGCGAGGGAAATCGGCACGTCCATATTGAGGGCGCCCACGCGCAGGGATTGCCACGCGTTGCGAAAGAATACTTGTGCCGAAAAGGCGAGGGCTGGCACGGCGATGAGCGCAGAGAGCCAGTGGAACATTTTCTGCGTGGCCTCGGCCGCGCCCGACCAGACGGCGACCGAGAACAGCATCACGTTCATCATCGCAAAGCCCGCGACAGCGATGCGCAACATAAGTTTGCGCCCTTCATTATCCGTCTCGACGCTGGCCATCATTGGCGCATCGAGGATATGCGCCTCGTAGCCGACGCCTTCCAATGTCTCGACGAATTGTTCGGGCGCGATGCCCGTGGCGGCGATGGTAACGCGCTTGCGGCTGAGGTTCACGCGGGCTTCGGTCACGCCGTCGACGGCCATCAGGGCACGCTCAACGGTGCCGATACAGCCCGCACAATGGATGCTGGGCAGCGACAGAACGATGTCGCCCGCGCCCGTAGATCTGGCAGCAATCTCTTGGGCTAAAGGTGCAGCAGAGCAGGCTGGGCAGGCGGAGATAGTCATCTGTGCATGTCAACGATAATGCGCTGCTTGAACTCGGTCCCGTCTTCGGACTTTGCCACAAGGCGCAGGTTCCAGTTGCCCGCCGCAAGGTCTACGGGGGCGGTGAAGTCATTGCCATCAAATACCAAAATCGGGTTTTGGTCAGAGGCGACGTTGGTGGCCCGACCCAAAACGGCAGAGACGATTTCAGGCTCTACGGGGACGCCATCCTTGCGGAAACTGAGGCGGAGTTGGCCGGCTTCAACACCCGCTTTTACATCCCAACCAAGCGCCAATTGTGCCGCGCGGTCTGCGTCAAACGTCTGGCTCGCGACGTAAGAGTTTTTGGTCTCAAGGCCGGGAAAAGTCTCCACGGCCTTGAATGCGAGCAAGAGGTTCACGCCAATGATGACTGAAAACGCACCAATCATGATGAAGAGAAACTTGCGACCTGTCATGGGTCTTCCGTTCACGTTTTCCATTATTGGGCCTTTCCGTTAAAGCTATTGTCGCGGTATGCGCGTTCGCCGCTGACGACGTCTTCAACCCAGAACCGGATACTTGTCGCGTCTACACTGGCCGCAGGGTCTTGTGGGCGGGCGGTGACGTAGACGCGCTGGATCTCGGAGGTATCAGCCGGCACGATGAGGCGGTTCGCATCGTGGCCTTCCAATTCGAGCGTGAGTGCTTCGTCAGAACTAACTGTTACCTGAAATTCGCGCGGTTCGCCAAGCTTGTTACGCAAGCGCAGGTTATAAGTGTTACGCACGGAGCCATCGGACAGAACGATATATGTCGGATTGCGCACAGCCTCGACTGTAAGGTCGATATCAGCGCGGATAAACAGCGCGAAAACCAGACCAAAGCCGATTAGCGACCAAAGCGCTGTATAGAGAATGGTGCGCGGACGCAGGATGTGTTGCCAGATTGGGCGCGGCGGATTGCCCGCACGTTCAGCAGGTTCATCGGACAAAGCGAGATAGTCGATCAGCCCGCGTGGCTTGCCGATTTTCGCCATCACATCATCGCAAGCGTCGATGCAAAGCGCACAAGTAATGCATTCCATTTGCTGGCCATCGCGGATGTCGATGCCCATCGGGCAGACGTTCACGCAGGCCATACAGTCGATGCAATCGCCAGCACCTTCAACCCGCTGTTTACCGCGCGGTTCGCCGCGCCATTCACGGTAGCCAACGGTCAGCGTGTCGTTGTCCATCATGGCACCTTGGATACGTGGCCAAGGGCACATGTAGATGCAGACCTGTTCGCGCATAAACCCGCCAAAGATGAAAGTGGTGGCGGTCAGAACCGCGATTGTGGAATAGGCGACGGGGTGAGCCGTGCCAGCAATGAGGTTACGGGCAAGGGTCGGAGCGTCGGTGAAATAGAACACCCAAGCCCCGCCTGTCGCCACGGCGATCATCAGCCAGACCGCCCATTTTGTCAGGCGCAAACGCCATTTCTTGATGTCCCACTTGGATTTCCAAAGGCGGACCCGCGCGTTGCGGTCGCCCTCGATCCAGCGCTCGACAAGGATAAAGAGGTCGGTCCAAACGGTCTGCGGGCAGGCATAGCCGCACCAGACGCGACCAAGGGCGGAGGTGAATAGAAACAGGCCAAGCCCCGCCATGATCAAAAGGCCAGCGACGAAGTAAAACTCGTGCGGCCAAATCTCGATCCAGAGGAAATAGAAACGGCGGCTGGCGAGATCAACCAGTACCGCTTGGTCAGGGAGGGCAGGGCCGCGATCCCAGCGGATCCAAGGGGTAAGGTAATAAATGCCCAGCGCAAACGCCATGATCCACCACTTGAATGTGCGGAAAAAGCCCGACACGCGCCGTGGGAAGATCGGCTCTTGAGCGGCAAAGAGTTTCGGTGGTTTTACAGTGTTCATAACAATTCCAGACCTGTTCGCTAAGTCTATTTAGGGGGCCACGGTCTAGGGGTCTTTGATGTAGGTCAAGATAGCAAAAACCCGCCCCCAGAATGCGCGAACAGGCTGGGGACGGGTCTACCCTACAGGTGACTGCGGGGCTCTCTCCTGTTGGACAGGGGAGGTTCTTATTCACCACCGCCAAGCTGGTGAACATAGGCTGCAACGGCGTTTACGTCAGACTGGCTGAGGCGTGTGCCCCAAGGCGGCATGACGCCAAAGCGAGAGTTTGTGATGGTCTCGGTGAGTGTGGCGACGTCGCCACCATAGAGCCAGATTGCATCGGTCAGATTAGGCGCACCGAAGTCGCGGACACCTTTGGCGTCGACACCATGACACGCGCTACATTGCTCGCCAAAGGTCACAGCGCCCGCGGCTGCCATGCCTGCGTCAAACTCTGTCGAGGACAGGGAGACGACGTATTGCACAACATTGTCGAGCTCTGCTTTTTCGAGGAGTTCGCCGAAAGCAGGCATCTGGGACCAGCGCGCGTCAGGATCGATCTCGTTGCGGATGCCGTGGTTTACAGTCAACGCAATGTCCTCAATCGAACCACCCCAGAGCCAATCATCGTCTAGCAGGTTTGGATAGCCTTTTGCGCCCGCCGCTCCTGACCCGTGGCATTGGGAACAGTTGGTGCGGAACACCGCAGCACCACCCGCAACGGCAAAGCGGTTCAGCTCTTCGTTTTGGGTCAGTGTGGCGAGGTCCACATTGGTCAGGGCGTTGCGCAACTCGGAGTTGGCCTCGTTCACCGCATCGATTTCGGCCTCAACGTTGGCGCGGGTCGAGTAGCCTTTGTAACCCTCGGTCGCCCCTTTGATCAGTGGCCACGCGGGGTAGGCGATCACATACCAAATACCCCATGCGATGCAGAGGTAAAGCGTCCAAAGCCACCAACGCGGCAATGGGTTGTTGAGCTCTTTGATCCCGTCCCAAGAGTGGCCGGTTGTTTCGACGCCGGTTTCTTGGTCGATGTCTTTATCGTGGTCGCTCATTTGCCGGCCTCCTGATCTGTTGTGTCTGCCGCTGTCTCATTGCGGAACACGATATTTGCTGTGTCGGCATGCTCCTTGCGGCTGCCTGGGCGAAACGCCCAGACAATGGTGCCCAAGAAAAACAGGGTCATCAGTAGCAGGACCCAGCTATCGGCCAATTGGCGCATGAATGAATAGGTATCCATAAACAGGCCTCCTTAGCGGCTTGCGTCGGGTGTGAAGGTCGAGAAATCGACCAACGTGCCCAGCATTTGAAGATAAGCGATAAGCGCATCCATTTCGGTCAATGCGACCTGACCGTCAAAGTTGCTGACAACGGCCTTGGGGTAACGTGCCAGCAGGCCGCCAGTGTCGCCGAGCGGATCGACCTGCACCATAAAGTCGGCGGAGGCCTCTGCGATCATCTCGTCAGTATAAGGCACACCAACAAAGCGGTGCGTTTCCATCAAATCTTGGATGTATTCGCCCTCGATGGGCTGATCCATCAGGAACGCATATTTCGGCATGATCGATTCTGGCACCACGGACTGCGGATCGGAAAGGTGATCCACGTGCCATGTGTCAGAGTAACGGCCACCCACGCGGGCGACGTCTGGCCCTGTGCGCTTTGACCCCCATTGGAACGGGTGGTCGTACTGGCTCTCTGCTGCCAGAGAATAGTGACCGTAACGTTCAACCTCGTCGCGCATCGGGCGGATCATCTGGCTGTGACAGTTGTAGCAACCCTCACGGATATAGATGTCCCGACCTGTCAATTCGAGCGGCGTGTAGGGGCGCATGCCCTCGACGTCTTCGATGGTGTTTTCGAGGTAGAAAAGCGGCGCAATCTCAACGATCCCGCCGATTGAGACGACGAGGAGTGAGCCGACCAAGAGCAGCGTAGGGCTACGCTCCAGGATTTGGTGTTTATCGAGAAAACCCATGTTCAGGCTCCTTACTGAGTTGCAACGCCGACCGCAGCTGTGACCTTTTCACCGCCACGGACCGTCATCCACATGTTCCAGACCATGATGATCGCACCAGTGAGATAAAGAACCCCACCAAGACCACGCACAACGAGCATCGGGTATTTCGCAACCACGGTGTCAGCAAAGCTGTTGACCAAGAAGCCTTGAGCATCGACTTCACGCCACATCAGGCCTTCCATGATCCCGGAGACCCACATCGAGGATGCGTAGAGAACGATCCCGATTGTGGCCAACCAGAAGTGCCAGTTGATCGCAGACATCGAGTGCATCTTCGCTTTACCCCACAGGCGGGGCGTCATGAAGTAGAGCGCACCGAAGGTAATCATCCCGTTCCAACCAAGCGCACCGGAGTGCACGTGACCGATTGTCCAGTCTGTGTAGTGCGACAGCGAGTTCACAGCGCGGATCGACATCATTGGACCCTCGAATGTGGACATGCCGTAGAAGGCCAGCGATGTGACCATCATACGGATGATCGGATCGGTGCGCAGTTTGTCCCACGCGCCTTGCAGCGTCATCAGACCGTTGATCATACCACCCCAGCTTGGCATCCACAGGATGATCGAGAAGACCATACCAAGTGTTGCCGCCCAATCAGGCAAAGCGGTGTAGTGCAGGTGGTGTGGACCTGCCCAGATGTAGAGGAAGATCAGCGCCCAGAAGTGGATGATCGACAGTTTATAAGAGAAAACCGGCCGACCAGCCTGCTTTGGCACAAAGTAATACATCATGCCGAGGAAGCCCGCAGTGAGGAAGAAGCCCACGGCGTTATGACCATACCACCACTGCGTCATCGCGTCTTGAACGCCCGAGAACACCTGCACCGATTTGCTGCCCCAGATGGAGACAGGGATCGAGAGGTTGTTGACGATGTGGAGCATCGCGACAGTAACGATGAACGACAGATAGAACCAGTTGGCGACATAGATGTGTTTTTCTTTTCGGGTGAAAATGGTGCCCAAGAAGACGACGAGATAAGCGACCCAAACGATTGTCAGCCAGATATCAACATACCATTCAGACTCTGCGTATTCTTTCGCTTGCGTGGAACCCAGCACATAGCCTGTCGCCGCCAAAACGATGAACAACTGATAGCCCCAGAAAACGAACCACGCGAGGTTGCCGCCCCAAAGGCGCGCGCCAGAGGTGCGTTGCACAACGTAGAACGAGGACATGATTAGCGCGTTGCCACCAAATGCAAAAATTACCGCACTTGTATGCAGCGGACGCAGACGGCCAAAGTTGGCAAAAGGCTGTGCCCAATCAAGGTTCAGCGATGGAAACGCCAATTGGAACGCGATAATTACGCCAACGGTGAAGCCGATGATGCCCCAGAACGCAGTGGCGATAACGCCGGCGCGGACAACGCCGTCCATATAGCCGTTTTTATCGACCCCGACGGGCGTTTCGTCTGTGTTACGTAAAACCCAAACGAATACACCGAATGAGACGAGCATAATCAGGATCGCATGGACCTGATACGCAATATCGCGGGCAAAGTTCGCCCCGATAGCAGCAAAGAGCATAATCATGCCCAAAGCTGCGAGTTTAAAATAATTGAGCATTGGAACCCCTCGTTCTTAAGACGCAGCACAAGGCCGCGACAACCTGTTCGCCTGTCACATTTGCCTTATCACAGATCGGTGAACATTGATCTGAGTCAAACTCCGCGAAATTGGTCATTTGAGATAGATCAAGGACGGGCATAAAAAAATCGCAGACTTTGGACGGACGTCTGGTATCGGAGGAGCCATCTATGAGTTTCAAAACAATCGCGACAGTTTTGCACGACCCAGACTCTCATAGGAGCGCGCTGGAAATGGCGATTTCCTTTGCACGGAAGATGAATGCCCATCTGCGCGTCCTGTGCATTGGCGTCGACCATTCCGATCCTGGATATTACTATGCGGGCGCCCAAGCCTTCGCTGTGCAACAGAATTTTGAGCAAGCGCAAGGCACATCTAATGCTTTGGTCGAGATCGCTCGCCAAAGACTGGGCCCTGAAGATATCCTCTGGGACGTGCAGGGTGTCACGGCCTTGCCCGGCGGGCTTGATGCCGTGATTGCGGATGAAATGCGGTTTTGCGATCTGGTTATCGCTGCCGCCCCTTATCAAGCCGATAGCACCTATACGGATACGCAGGTTTTTGAGTCCTGTATTTTTGGCGCAAACCGCCCCATGCTGGTGGTCCCCAACGGGGCGCTGACAGATGCGGTATTTGATAATATCATGGTCGCTTGGGACAACGGTTTGCCTGCGATGGGCGCTGCCCGCGAAGCGATTCCACTTCTTGCGATGGCGCGGGGCGCTGAAATCACCATTATTGATCCGCCGATCCATGGGCGGGATCGCTCCGATCCGGGCGGGCGGTTAGCGGGATATCTCTGCCGGTTTGGGGCGCGGGCGAATGTGGCCGTCTTGGCGCGGTCGCAACCCTCTATCGCGGCGCAATTGTTAACGCGGGCCAAAGAACAGGGGGCATCACTTGTTGTTATGGGGGCTTACGGTCATTCGCCGCTGCGCGAAGCCATTTTGGGCGGCGCG
>Ga0233451_10003277_pt1 | contig 14168 bp, 11 predicted proteins | sample 011ome_29_FD_183052 | JGI IMG/M metagenome (GOLD analysis project Ga0233451, IMG submission 183052) | Coastal salt marsh microbial communities from the Groves Creek Marsh, Skidaway Island, Georgia - 011504CT (spades assembly) | ecosystem: Environmental > Aquatic > Marine > Intertidal zone >...
CCGTGACCTTGCCGAGGACGAGCTTCGCGTCGGCGAGGGCCGTCTCGGCGTCCTCCACGGAGGTGAGTCCCACGAGCGGCGGCACGGTGGTCTTCTCCTTGCCGGCGCTGATCGTGACGTTGACGGCCTGGCCCTCCTCGAGCTGCTCGCCGGGGGTCGGCTGCTGGCCGATGATCGTGTCGACTGGCTTGCCCGAGACCTCAGGGGTCTGAGAGCCGAGCACGAGGCCCTGGCGCTCGAGCACCGACTGCGCCTGCGCGACGGTGAGTCCGGACAGGTCCGGGACCGCGACGGTGTTGGCCGACGACCGGTTGAGGAAGAGGGTGGCGCCGAGGATGACGATGCCGATGAGGGCCAGTACGCCGATGGTCATCGCCGCGACGAATCCCGCGCCGCGCTGAGCACGGCGGCCGCGAGGCGGCTCCGTGTCGATGGCGTAGACCTCGGTGGGCTGGACGACGTCGAGGCGCTGGGTCGCGTCGGAGACGACCATGGGGACGGCCGCGGTCATCTGCGCTGACACGGGAGCTCCCATGGCGGCGCGCTCGACGTCCGCACGGAAGTCCGCCGCCGTCTGGTAGCGGTCGTCCGGGCTCTTGGCGAGGGAGCGCATCACCACGCCGTCGACGTCCCGGGGAATCTCAGGATCCACCTGCGACGGGGGCACCGCCTGCTCGCTCACGTGTTGATAGGCGATGGACACGGGTGAGTCGCCGGTGAAGGGCGGCTTGCCCGTGAGCAGCTCGTAGAGGAGTACGCCGGAGGAGTAGATGTCGCTGCGCGCATCGACGATTTCGCCGCGCGCCTGCTCAGGTGAGAGGTACTGCGCGGTGCCCATGACCGTCTGCGCCGACGTCATCGTGTGACCGGAGTCATTGATGGCGCGCGCGATGCCGAAGTCCATCACCTTGACGTCACCGGTGCGCGTGAGCATGACGTTGGCTGGCTTGATGTCACGATGGATGATGCCGTGACGGTGCGCGTAGTCGAGGGCGCTCAAGGTGCCGGCGGTGATCTCCAGGGAGCGCTCGGGCAGCAGGCGGCGACCACTCGACAGGATCTGACGCAGGGTCATCCCGTCGACGTACTCCATGACGATGTAGGGCACGACGGTCGACTCGGTGCCGTCGATGAGGATGTCCTCGCCGGTGTCGTAGACCGCGACGATGTTGGGGTGGTTGAGGGACGCGGCCGACTGGGCCTCGCGGCGGAAGCGGGCCTGGAACGCCGGGTCGCGTGCCAGGTCGGGACGCAGGATCTTGATGGCGACACGGCGGCCCAGGCGGGTGTCGCGGGCCTCCCACACCTCGGCCATGCCGCCTCGGCCGATGACCGCCACGAGCTCGTAGCGGTCGCCGAGGGTGCGGCCCACGCCGGGGTCCTGCGTCACGCGTGCCTCCCAGATTGCCTCTGTGCTGACGTCCCAGTGTCGCAGTGAGTTCCCCCGGAAGCCCGGATGAGGGCGCCGGTCACCGCAGGGACGCCTCGATGACGGCGCGGGCGATGGGGCCGGCGAGGGCGCCGCCGCTCAGTTCCGTCTGGCCGCCGTCCTCGACCACGACGGCGACCGCGATGCTCGGATTGGTTGCGGGGGCCATGGCGACCATCCACGAGATCGGCTGCTCGCCATCGCGTCCGGTCTGCGCCGTTCCGGTCTTGGCACCCACGAGCACCGGGTTGCCGGCGCCGTCGACGATGCCCTGGAGCACTCCTGCCGTCCCCTCCTCGACGACCGCCACCATCATTTGCTGCATCTGCGCGGCGTCCTCGGGCGAGAGCGCGGTGCGGAAGATCCGAGGATCGGCCGTGCGCAGGATCGTGAGGTCGGGGGCGCGGATCTCCTGGACCAGGTAGGGCTCCATGACGATGCCGTTATTGCCGATGCCGGCGGCGACCATCGCCATCTGCATGGCGGTCGCGCGGACGTCGAACTGCCCGATCGCGCTGATCGCGGTCTGCGGCTCGTCCGGGTTATCCGGGAAGCGCGAGGTCGCGGCGCGCAGCGGGGTCTCGAACTTGTAGTCGAAGCCGAAGAGCTCGGACTGCTCGCGCAGGGCGTCTGCCCCCAGCTCGTTGCCCAGCCAGGCGAACGCCGTGTTGCAGGAGACGGCGAGGGCCTGCTCGAGGGTGATCTCCCCGCCGGGGGCGCACTCCTCGCCGGTCCAGTTGCGCAGGGTGCGTTCCGACAGCGGAAGGTCGTACTCGGCCGGACCGGGCAGTACCGAGTCCATCGTGAAGCGGCCCGAGGCGAGTGCTGCAGCTGCCGTCACGAGCTTGAACGTCGACCCCGGGGGGTTGAGCGCAACGATGGGCCGGTTGATGAGCGGCTGATCCGGGTCGTCGAGCAACTCCTCGTAGTAGTCACGGATCGCCGCCGGATCGTGCGAGGAGAGGATGTTGGGGTCGAACGACGGCGACTGGACCTGGGCCAGGATCCGGCCCGTCGACGGCTCGATCGCGAAGACCGCACCTCGGGTGCCAGACATGCCTGCCCACGCTGCCGCCTGCGCGGCCGGGTCGATCGTCGTCGTCACCGCGCCCCCACGCGGCTGGGCCCCGGCGATGAGCTGCTGGAGCCGGTCCACGAAGAAGAGGTCGGACGAGCCGGAGAGGACGCCATTCTCCGTGCGCTCCAGCCCGGTCGCGCCGTAGACGAGGGAGTAGAAGCCGGTCACCGAGGCGTACTGCTCGCCCTCGGGGTAGACGCGCAGCCACTTCAGGGATCCGCGCGTCTCCTCCGACAGGGCAACCGCGTCCGGGCCGGTGAGGATCGGCCCGCGCTGCCGGCCGTACTCGTCGAGGATCACGCGCTGGTTGTCGGCGCGGGCGCGGTAGTCGTCGCTGCGGAATACCTGGATGAGCGTGACGTTGACCATGAGCGCGACGAGGAGGATCGCGAGCACCAGGCTGATGCGGCGGATGGCGCGGGTCATCGGCGTACCACCTGCGTGGCGACGTGGTCCGGTGCGGGGGGCTCGGGTGCGGGCCGGCGCGCGCGGTTCGAGATCACGAGCAGGATCGCGATGATCACCCAGTTGGCGACGAGCGACGAGCCTCCGTAGGAGAGGAACGGCGTCGTCAGGCCGGTGAGCGGGATGAGCCGGGTGATGCCGCCCACGATGACGAAGACCTGCAGTGCCAGCGTGATCGACAGGCCCGCGGCGAGGAGCTGGCCGAAGGGATCCCGCACGGCGACCGCGGTCCGCAGGCCTCGCTCGATGAGCACGGCGTAGAGCAGCAGGATGCCGATCGCTCCGGTGAGCCCGAGTTCCTCACCGAGCCCAGCCAGGATGAAGTCGGTGTTGGCGAAGGGCACGAGTTCGGGGTAGCCGCGGCCGAGGCCGGTGCCAAAGAGACCACCGTTGGCGAAGCCGTAGAGCGACTGGACGATCTGGTAGCCGCCCGTGTCGGAGTAGGCGAAGGGATCGAGCCAGATCTGCACGCGCGTGCGCACATGGCCAAAGAGCATGTAGGCGATGACCGCACCTGCCGCGAAGAGGATCCCGCCGAGCACGAGCCACGACCACCTCTGCGTGGCGATGTAAAGCATCGTGACGAAGAGGCCGAAGAAGAGCAGCGAGGTGCCCAGGTCGCGCTCGAAGACGAGAACGCCGAGGGATAGCGCCCACACGATGAGGATCGGTCCGAGGTCGCGCGCGCGAGGCAGGGGTACGCCGAGCACCTTGGTGCGGACGAGGGCCAACGAGTCCCGGGTGACGACGAGATAGCCGGCGAAGAAGATCGTGAGCAGGATCTTGGCCGCTTCCGCTGGCTGGAAGGTGAAGCCGCCCACGCGGACCCACAGCGTCGCCCCGTTGACCGTCGCGCCGATACCGGGTGCCAGCGGCAGGAGCAGCAGGATGACGCCGACGAGGCCGGCCGTATAGGTGTAGCGCTGCAGGACGCGGTGATCACGCAGCACGAGGAGGACGAGGACGAAGAGCAGCACGGCGACGGCGTACCAAGTCAGTTGGTTGTAGACGTCGGGGCTGGGGATCGGATTGTCGTTGCGCTCGGCGCGCTGCACTGCGGCCACGTCGAGCCGGTAGATCATCACGAGGCCGAGGATCGTGAGCAGTGTCGCGATGGGCAGCAGGAAGGGATCGGAGTAGGGCACGCGCCAGCGCACGATGAGGTGCGCGATGAGCGCGAGTGCTCCGACGACTGCTGCGGTCACCCAGAAGCGCGGGTGGATCCCCTCGCCCGTGGACCATGCGACCTGCAGAGTGCCCAGGACACCGAGCCCCCAGGCGAGGATGAGCAGGACGAGTTCGAGATTGCGGCGCGTGCGCTGGCGGGGCGCGGCTTCGACGGGGGCGGTCATGGCGACACCGAGGGCACGGGAGTGAGTGCCGGAGTCGGCACCGGAGCGGGTGCAGGTGTCGGAGTGGGCAGCGGCGGGCAGTACGCCGGGCGCGGGATCGAGACGCAGGCGCGATCGCGGAGTCCGGCCACGATCGCCTCGGCACCCTGCTGTCCCTGAGCCGAGATGCCGTTGGTGACCAGGCCCGCCTCCAAGGGGGGCAGGTCCGCGACGGGGATGTCGGTCACCGTGACGAGCGTGGACAGCGACGGGAAGGTGCTCACGCCCTGGTAGACGGCGACGGACCCGTTGCTCGTTCCCACGTACCACTGCGAGCGCACCCAGGCTCCGCCGACGAGGGCGATGGCGAGGACGGCGACGAGCGCGGCGATCGCGAGGCCCAGGGCCCAGGCGAGTGAGCGCCGCCTGCGCGACCACGGCTGACGCGCGGGAGGGGCACCCCCGGCGTCGACGAGGGGGAGCTCCGAGGTCGGGGGACCTGGGTCGATGACAGGGGGCAGGTCGGGGGCATTGGGATCGACCTGTGCGTCGTCGGGGAAGTGGACACGCGGCAGACGGGCGCGCACCCGCGGCTCCCCCGCGGCCCCGACGACCACGGGGAAGGATCGCGCCTCCTGACCCTCGACGACGTGAGCGACGACGACCGTGACGTTGTCGGGGGCGCCGCGGGACAGGGCCAGGTCGACGAGCTCGGTCACGCACACGGTCGGCTCGTGCGAGCCGAGGATCCGTGCGATCTCCTCATCGGAGACGAGGCCGTGCAGGCCGTCGCTGGACAGTAGGTAGCGGTCGCCGAGGCGTGCTTCGCGCACGGAGAGATCGGGCTCGGCGACCTGGACTCCGTCGAGTGCGCGCATGAGGAGGTTGCGCCGCGGATGCGTGTGCGCTTCCTCCTCGGTGATGCGTCCGGCATCGACGAGTGTCTGCACGTAGGTGTGATCGTGCGTGATCTGGCTGAGCTCGCCGTCGCGCAGGAGATAGGCGCGTGAGTCACCCACGTGGACGACGGCGATGCGCGCGCTGTCGCCGTCTGCGAGCCAGTAGAGCCCGGTGACCGTCGTACCCATGCCCGCCAACTCGGGGTTGTCGGCGACCACGAGTCCGATGGTCGAGCCGGCGCTCTCGACTGCCTGGGCAAGGCGGGTGAGCGCCTCGCCCTGGCCGAGGTCCTCGTCGGCCATCTCCGCGAGGGTGGCGACTGCTGTGGCGCTGGCCAACTCGCCCCCGGCGTGCCCGCCCATGCCGTCTGCAACCACGAGGAGTCGGCCACCGGCGTACCCGGAGTCCTCGTTGCCCTGGCGCACCTGACCCACGTCGGAGCGCGCGGCGTAGCGGAGTGCGAGCGCCATGGTCACCGCTGCAGTTGGAGGGTCGTGCGCCCGATCCGCAGGGGGACTCCCGGCGGCAGGACGGTCGGCGACGTGATGCGCGTGCGGTCGATCCAGGTGCCGTTGGTCGATCCGAGATCCTCGACGATCCACCCGTCATCGCCGGGATAGAGCCGCGCATGGCGGCTCGAGGCGTAGTCGTCGTCGATGACAAGCGTGGAGTCGGGAGCGCGCCCGAGCGTGATCTGCGCGGTGCCGAGCGGGATCACCGTCTGGGCGAGGGGTCCCTCCGTGACGATGAGGGAGGGCCCGGCCTTGGCGTGCTTGGCGGCCTTGGGTTGCTTGGCCGGCTTGGGCGCCTTGGGCTGCTTTGCCGGCTTGGCGGGTCGAGTGCTGGCGCGGCTCTGCGCCGGGCGTGCCTCGCGTGGCTGCATGAGGTCGCGACGCAGCGCGATGACCGTGATGATGATGAAGAGCCAGAGGGCGCCGAGGAACGCCAGCCTCAGCAGGGTGAGGGCGAACTCGGTCACGGCGTCAGCCCGTCCGGTAGGTGATGGACGTGGTGCCGATGAGGATGACCGAGCCGTCGACGAGCGCCGCCTGGCCGACACGTGTGCCGTCGATCATCGTGCCGTTGGTGGAGCCCAGATCGCGTGCGATAGCGGGCGTGCCGAGGACGACCTCGCAGTGGCTGCGTGAGACACCCGGATCCTCGATGCGGATATCGGCCTCATTGCCGCGCCCCAGGCGCGTGACGGCGCGGACGAGGGGGTACGCCGTGCCGCCGATCTCGAGGTAGGGCTGACCCGGGAGTGCATCGGACACGGCGGCCGAGACGACCGCAGCTCGGGCCTCGGAGTGCACGCGGAAGATCCCGGTGTCGAGGGAGTCGTCGAGGGCGAGCCGGACCTCGGCGGGACCGAGCAAGACGTAGCCCTGCTCGGCGGCGTACTCGGTGACGACGGTGGCCAGCTCACCCTGGAGCGCCTCGCGGTAGACGCTAAGGCGCTCGTCGTCGTGCGGCGAGAGGTCGAGGGTGAAGACATTGGGCGTCACGGTGCGCCCGCGGGCGACGATGGCGGCGCGGTCGTCCATTTCCTTCTGGAGCGCGGCAGCCAGCTCGACGGGCTGGACCTCGGACTTGAAGGCCTTGGCGAAGGCGCCGTTGACGATGCGGTCGAGGCGGTCTTCGAAGCGATCCAGGAGGCCCACCCCGGAATCGTACGGCTCCGGCTAGCGCGAACCCCAGAAGCGGGGGATGAAGCTGCTCACGTGGTCGGCGTAGTCGAACCAGGCGACCCCGTGCTTCTCGGCGAGGAGGCGGTCCTCCCAGAAGGCCTTGGCGTAGAAGAACACGGCGAGCACGACCCACATGAGGACCTGCCAGAGCGATCCCACCGCGAGGGTGAAGCCGAGTGCGGCGACGAGAATCCCCGAGTAGACGGGATGGCGGACCACGGAGTAGATGCCGTGCGTGCGCAGTGCTGCACTCCCCTGCGGCACCGGCGAGGGCGTGAGTGCGGCACCCAGGCCGACAAGCGCGATGATCACGAGGGCGAGCCCGCCGATCATGAGGATGATGCCGAGTGCGTCGAGCAGGTCTGGGGGCGCGAAGAGGCTGCGCCGCTTCGGGAGGACGAGGAAGACCACGAGCAGCATCACCTGGATGGCGACGAGTGCCCAGCCGATGCGTCGCTGACGCTCGGCGAGATCGGCCGCCGAGCGCTCCTCATCTGCACCGGGTGTCACGGAACCCATTGTGGCTCACGCGTATGACATCGGGATCCCACGGTGGTGGATTCCCCCGTGACTCCCAGGGTCCTGCAGGAGTCGCCTCATGCCGTGGCGCGAGCCTGCTCCTGTGTGCGTGCGTGGAGCGCCTGATTGTCGGCATCCGCGAGACGTGGATCGTCGACGGTTCGACCGGCAAGCACGGCGTCGAGGTAGCGCCGATCCGCATCGAGTCGTGCCACAGGGTCGTACGTCGGGCTCCCGTGTCCCGGCACGAGCACGCGTGCGCGCTGGACGGCATCGGAGAGACGGTCCAGTCCTTCCAGGTAGGTCGTGAGACTGGACTCGTCGGGGTCCGGATAGGGCAGCTCGACATCGCTGAGCATGTCGCCAGCGAGGAGCACCCCACCCTCGACGATCTCGATGGCGAGATGACCGCGCGCATGAGCGTCGTGCTCATGCAGGACGAGGTCGCGGCCATGCCAGGGCAGGCCGGTGACCGGCAGTGCCTCGACACGTCCTGCGAGGGCCACCAGATCCTCGGGGATGTCGCCGAGCAGGGGCTGGATCATCGTGGGACGGTCCCGCTGCCACTGCTCGGCGGCCCAGGGGCTCGCCCAGCGGGGTGGATCACCGAGGTCGGGGTGCCAGAGCACGTGGTCGTAGTGCAGGTGCGTTGCGACTCCGGCCGCGCAGTGCACTGCCAAGGCAGCCAGGAAAGCGGGAACTCCGGCGAGCTCGTCCGCGTCCCAGCACGGGTCCACGACGAGGGCCTCGTCACGCGCGATGACGACCGTCGAAGTCGTCGCGTAGCGGCGGGATGTCATGACGTGGACACCGGGCGCCACTTCCTCTGACACGCGGGTCATGCGCCGAGCCTAGGGATGCAGCACGGTGATGGCGTAGCCCTTGGGCCAGGAGGGCTGGCCTCCGGGGAAGTCGGGGCGTGGATCGAACCTCGAGGGATCGAGGCCGACACCCCAGGGCCCGAAGATGAACTCCCCGAGGTACGCCGCGGACGAGCATTGGGTCTCCGCGAAGCTGGGCGTGGGTGTCGGGAAGAGCGCACGGACCGCTGGCCAAGCGTCCGGACCGGTGCACGTCGTCTGCATCGCCTGGCGAAGTGCTCGCCTGGGCGGAGCGTCGGAGTCGATACGGAAGTCGGCGTACGTCACAGCGACCGCACCCAGTCCCACGAAGTCGGCGCGCGTGAATCCAGGAAGCGCGTCGAGATTCCTCGGGCGCAGCTCGCGGGGGTACTCGCCGGCTCTGTCTCGGACGACTCCCGCGTAGGCCCTCCCGCACGTGAATCCTCGGAACGAGGCTTCAGCGGAGGGGACGGGGGTGAGTGAACCCGCGAGGTAGTCCACGGGATCGTTGCCCGACGCGTTGTTGGGGAAGCATTCCTTGCCGCCCCCGGTCTGTCCCTGCATGAGGTCCCGGGCCTCGTTGGCACCCAGGCCGAGGTAGGAGATGGCCACGACGTGGATGTCCCGGCCCTGCACTCGGAGCGATGAGACCCCGGGACCCTCGGTGCGAGGGGAACGGAAGGCGACCTGTGCGGATGCGCCACCCACCTCGAGGATGCCGATGTCGTCTGCGGGCCGGTCCAGTGTCCCCGCGGCCGCGTTGGCGTCGAGCCACGCGAGCGACGCCTCCTGGGTGTCGGGGAGGATCCTGTTTGCGCGCAGCGGGAAGCCGGAGTCGCCGATGGTCGCGCGTGTGCTCGCGAGGATCGCACGTGCGGCAGCCGGGTCATCGAGTGCGAGACGACGCATGCCGGCAGTAGCGAGAAGGGCGACAGGGACATCTGCGACGGCGATGCCTTCTGCTTCCAGCTGAGATCGCAGTTGATCGAGGAGCGGTTGCACGGCCTCTGGTCCTGCGGCTGCAGGCCTGGTGGCGAAGGAGGACAGGCCCGGGGTGCCCGTCGGAGCGCGGTAGATGCGATCTGCCGTCACATCGGCTGCACGTGCGAAGAGAGTCAGACGGGTCCCGCTGCTCCCCGCGTCGATCACGGCGACATAGGAGGTGCCCTCGGCACTGCTCGCGCTGGGCAGGGCCATGAGACCGAGGGTTGCCGCGAGGAGACAGGCGAGGGCGAAACGGAATGCCGGCATTGCGTGAGCGTAGGGCGTCGGACTCTAGGGACGCGAGATCGCGTCGAGATCCGCGATGTCGGCCTGCGTGAGCGTGATCGAGGTGCTGGCGATAAGTGCGGGCAATTGTTCAACGCGCGACACGGAGGCGATCGGAGCGACGACGGTCGGGCGGGTGAGCAGCCACGCCAGGGCGACGGTCGCGGGCTCGATGCCGTGACGAGCTGCCACGGCGCGCACGACATCGAGAGTTGCGTCGTTGCGCGGAGTCTGGAAGCGGCTCACGGAGTCTGCGCGCGCTGCCTGCCCGGGGGTGCCGGCGTACTTGCCCGTGAGGAAGCCCGCGGCGAGCGGCCAGTAGGGCAGGGAGCCGAGACCCTCGCGCGCGCACAGATCTTGGACCGGGCCCTCGAACTCCTCCCGCTCGACCAGGCTGTAGTGCGGCTGCAGTGCGCAGAAGCGGGGCAGGCCCATGTCGTCGGCTATGCGCAGCGCCTCGTCGAGTCGATCGGCCGTGTAGTTGGAGGCGGCGATCGCGCGGACCTTGCCCGCGGCCACGAGTTCGCCGAGGGCTCGGAGTGTCTCCTCGAGCGGGGTCTCGGGGTCGTCCGCGTGGCAGTAGTAGAGGTCGATGTAGTCGGTGTCGAGTCGCCGCAGGGAGTCCTCGGCCCCGCGGATGACCTGCGCGTAGGAGAGTCCGTGATTGCCCGGGAACTTGCCGACCTTGGTGCAGACGACCGTCTCCGAGCGATTGCCGCGTGCGGCCATCCAGCGACCGAGGATCTGCTCCGACTCCCCTCCCGAGCAGCCGGGAGCCCAGTAGGGATACGCGTCGGCTACGTCGACTGCATTGCCGCCCGCGGCGACGTACGCGTCGAGGATGTCGAACGACGTGTCCTGGTCCGCGGTCCAGCCGAAGACGTTGCCGCCCAGGACGAGCGGAGAGAGCTCGAGCGCGGATGAGCCGAGTGGGCTACGTGGCATCGGGGAGGAGGATCGCATCGCCCCAGGTTAGGCAGCCGGGGAGTGGGGGACGCCCCCGACGGGGTACCCTCAGCACTGCTCTGGTGACAGGGCGACGCGCGAGTGGCGGAATAGGCAGACGCGCACGGTTCAGGTCCGTGTGCCCGAAAGGGTGTGGGGGTTCAACTCCCCCCTCGCGCACCCAAGCAGTCAGTCGCCCTGACTTCCTCGGATCAGGGCGCGAGGGCGATCGGGTTGGAGATGACTGCGCCGTCGGTGGACCTGATCGTGAGGGAGACCTTCTTGCCCGTGCGTCGTTCCCAGGTGAACGTGCCGTCCAGGGAGACCAGAATCGAAGCGGTGCCCTCGATGGCGTAGGCCTGACCGGGGAATCTCAACCACGGACGCAGAATGGCTCCTATGCCGAATCCGGTGGTGGACCCGGTGACGATGATGCCGGGCTTTCCGCGGACGTCCCCTCGCGTCCCGGTGATGGTGATCGACAACTCCTCGGTGGCCCTCGGTGTGAAGGGGCGGCTGGGTGCCGAGTCGGGGCCCCAGCCGGCTCCGTTCAAGGCGCGCACGCTAGCGGTGTACTCGTTGCCGTTCCCCAGGCCCGTGATCTGGCAAGTCAAGGTGGGTGCCATTGCGAGGCAGGACTTCCCGCCGGGGGACACCTGCACCTCGTAGCTGGTGACAGGGAAGGAGCCTGTGAATGCGGGCGCTCTCCAGGTGATGCTCGCCGTGCCATCTCCTGCATCTCCCGCGACATCCAAGGGCGCCGAGGGTGGAAACACAGGCGCCGGAGAGGGCGGAGTCGGATCCGGAGCGGGATCGGCAAAGGTGAACTGGCCTGCGGATGCGGTCAGGCCACCGTTGAAGGTCGCGACGACGTCGACGGTCCCGACTCCGGAGGGCGGTGCGGTTACCGTCCACTGGAACTTGCCGGCGACCTTCCCTGCGTAGGAGGGGGCCACAGCGTCGTTGCCGAACATGACCGACACAACTGTGCTGTCGTCCAATTGGGGATACGCAGCTGCCTGCGGCACATCGACACTCAGCGTGACCGGGCTCCCGGCTGGGCCGGACGGCGTGAGCGACGGGGTCACCCGCGCGATCACCGACACGGTGCCGCGCGTCTCGTAGTGGGTGACATAGACCATGCCTGAGTCATCCACCGCTACGCCCCGAGGCTTTGATCCGACAGAGACCGTGAACGAGTCATCTAGCAGGTGACCGTTGATCACCGAGATGCTGTTGGATCCGTCGTTGGCGGTGTAGACAGTGTCGTCGGCCTGGTCCACCGCCACGCCGTAGGGATAGAGACCGACAGGAATGGTGTCCTCCACGGTGCCCGTTCGGCCGTTGATCACCCATATCTCACTCGAGTTGTTGTTGGGAGAGTAGACGGTGTCGTCCTCTTGATTGATCGCGACGCCAAACGCTGCTCCGCCGCCCACAATGGTCGTCACTGCACGCGTTTGCCCATCGGCCATCCATACTTTGCCCGGGGAGTAGTTGGCTCCGTAAACCGTGTCGTCGGCATCGTCCACGACGAGGTCTTGGGGACGAGCACCGACTGAGGTGATGGTGTCGTCGGTGCGCACACCTGTGCGGCCGTTGATTACCGACACATTGCCAGAGTAGGAGTTCGCCGCATAGACCGTGTCGTCGTCCTGATCCACGGCTACGCCGTAGGGCGCATCGCCGACTGCGATCGTGTCGTCAAGCATGCGGGTGCGGCCGTTGATTACCGACACGTTGTCCGAGCCTGCATTCGCCACGTACACGGTGTCGTCCGCCTGGTTCACTGCCACGTCGGTGGCACCGGCGCCGACAGCGATGGTGTCGTCCACCATGCCAGTTCGGCCGTTGATCACGGAGACTGTCCCTGAGCCGCCGTTGGTGACGTAGATGGTGTCGTCTGCCTGATTCACATCGACCCCGGAGGGTCGGACGCCGACCGGAATGGCCTTGATCACAGCTAGGGTGGTCGCTGGCTCCGGGGCGCTGCCGTTGGCCGACGCGCTCCCGGCCCACGGAAGCGAGGCAGCCACCAGAACGACTATGGCTCCGATGACTACTCTCTGCACACGCGAGGGGCGGGAGCCGTCCCGCTGGGCCGCCTCAGTGAGCACTCGCACGCCTCCCGGGAAACCGACATCCATTGGAGGACAGACGCTAACCGCTCTGTAAACCCGAGGACACTGCTTCCCGTACCTTGGTCACAGAGATATGCCGCGCCGCCGACAAGCGACGGCGTGGCCTAGGGGCCGGGTCGCCGATCGGTCGGTCGTGGCCACCCCGGAGAGCTCACCCGATTCCGGTGGCACACTGACGAGGTCAGTCGCCTGTACCGAGGTGTTGAAGGAGGCGGACATGGGACTGGATCGAGACCAGCTTGTCGACGTCCTCGGAGGATTCGACCCAGCCGAGTACGAGGCCGAAGTTGCTGAACGCTGGGGCCAGACCGACGCCTATCGCGAGTCGGCCAGGCGGACGGGCTCCTACTCCCGGGACGACTGGGAGCGCATCACTGCTGAGGTCGAGGCGATCGAGGCAGGCTTCGCAGAGTGCCTGATCGCGGGTGAGTCGCCGGACAGCGCGCAGGTGAAGGACCTGGCTGAGCGCCACCGCCTGCACATCGACTCGGCGTACTACCCGTGCTCCCATGACATGCAGTGCATGTTGGCCGACATGTACGTCGCGGACGAGAGATTCGCGAGGCACTACGACGACCGAGCGCCTGGCCTCGCGAATTACGTGCGCGAAGCCATCCTCGCCAACGCCATCGACCGCGCATAGGCCGATCGGGCCCGCTCCTCCACTGATTTGGCCGTAGGGTCGCCCCGTGCAGGGCACCGTGCGGGGTTCGATGGCCGGGATAGTGGTCACGGCGTTCCTGGCCATGGCGTCTACGAGTGTCACGTTGTCGAGCTTCGAGTTCGTCCTCGTGGACATGCAGCTCGATCTCGGCTTCTCCACGGACGACGCCAACTCGCTCGCCTATGTGCCGGCCGCCGCGTCCCTGCTCGTGGTCTTCATCGCGGGATCGCTTGCGGACCGGTGGGGTCCCCGTCGCCTCCTGCTCCTGGCCGGCACGCTCTTCACCGCGGGTGCCGTGCTCGTGGGATTCGCGCCGAACACCACCTGGGTGGTGCTGGGCCGGATCCTCGACGGCGTCGGAGGAGTCACGATGGCGATCGTGGGACTCTCCGTGGTCAACGCGACGGTCACCGCACCGCGTCAGCGTGCGCAGGTCTTCGGCATCTACGCAGCCGTGACGCCCGCCGTCTTCATGCTGGCCCCACCGGTCTCGGCACTCATCGTCGAGTCCGCAGGCTGGCGCGCGGGGGTGATCCCGTGGGTGCTCCTGGGCTTGACCATGCTTGCTGCGACGGTGCGCTACATGCCGACGCGAGTCTCCCGCGGCGGAGGCGAGCTGGTGACTCCGTTGCTCGCGGGTCTCGTGCTGGCCGGCATCGCCCTCGGCGTGACGAGCCTGCCCACCAACCGCGACTTCGCGGGGGCGGCCGTCTGCATCGCGGTCATCTCGCTGGTGATACTCATCGTCGCCCTGCGCCGGATGACGTCGCCCGCGCTCGACCTGGGGTGGTGCCGCGGTCGAGGCATGCTCCTGCTGCTCGTGGCGCTGGCCGTGACCTCGATGCCCAATCTCTTCTTCTACACCAACCTCATGCTGCAGTACCGATACCAGGTACC
>Ga0233451_10003290_pt1 | contig 14138 bp, 11 predicted proteins | sample 011ome_29_FD_183052 | JGI IMG/M metagenome (GOLD analysis project Ga0233451, IMG submission 183052) | Coastal salt marsh microbial communities from the Groves Creek Marsh, Skidaway Island, Georgia - 011504CT (spades assembly) | ecosystem: Environmental > Aquatic > Marine > Intertidal zone >...
GTACGCAATGGCTCCTCAATCGCTTTAGATACGATTTGGATACCGGTAGTTTCATCTTCGTTATCGCCTTTCATATCCTCAAGGACGCTGCTCACGCGTACAAGCGCTACACCACCTCCAGGCACGAAACCTTCTTCTACTGCCGCTTTAGTTGCAGCCAAGGCATCATCTACACGATCTTTCTTTTCTTTCATTTCCACCTCAGATGCGGCGCCTACGTAGAGTACTGCAACACCACCGGCGAGTTTCGCCAAGCGCTCTTGCAATTTCTCACGGTCGTAATCTGAAGTTGTGTTCTCGATCTGAGCTTTGATTTGGTTCACACGGCTCGCGATTGCATCGCTCGCACCTGCACCATTTACGATGGTCGTGTTGTCCTTATCGATAGACACTTTCTCAGCAGTACCCAACATGTCTAGGGTAGCACCTTCCAAAGTCATACCGCGCTCTTCACTCACTACTTGGCCACCCGTCAAAATCGCGATGTCCTCAAGCATTGCTTTGCGACGGTCACCAAAACCTGGTGCCTTCACAGCAGCAATTTTCAATGAGCCACGGATGCGGTTCACTACCAAGGTAGCCAACGCTTCACCGTCTACATCTTCAGCGATGATGAGTAGCGGACGACCGCTTTGCGCAGCTGGTTCAAGAATTGGCAACAACTCCTTCATAGAGCTCACCTTCTTGTCGTAGATCAAGATGTATGGGTTTTCCAATTCCGCCACCATCTTCTCAGTGTTGGTCGTGAAATACGGGCTCAAGTATCCGCGGTCGAACTGCATACCTTCCACTACATCTACGTAAGTTTCAGTACCCTTCGCTTCTTCAACAGTGATCACACCTTCGTTTTTCACCTTAGCCATAGCCTCAGCGATCAACTTACCGATGGTGATGTCGTTGTTTGCAGAGATGGTAGCCACCTGCTCGATCTTGCTGTTATCGTCGCCTACTTCTTGGCTCAACTCTTTCAAGCCGTTCACCAACGCAGTTACGGCCTTATCGATACCGCGCTTTAGGTCCATTGGGTTCGCCCCAGCAGCCACGTTCTTCAAGCCGTGCGCGTAGATCGCTTGTGCCAAAACGGTAGCTGTTGTAGTTCCGTCCCCTGCGATATCTGCAGTTTTAGATGCTACTTCTTTTACCATCTGAGCACCCAAGTTCTGCAACCTGTCTTCAAGCTCAATTTCTTTTGCTACGGTCACACCATCTTTTGTTACATGAGGTGCGCCAAAAGCTTTCTCGATGATCACATTACGTCCCTTAGGACCCAAGGTCACCTTTACTGCATTTGCCAATGCATCCACCCCAGCTTTAAGACTGTTGCGTGCATCTACATCAAATGAAATTTCTTTTGCCATTTTACTATGCTTTTACTCTGTTAATGGATTAAACAATAGCCATGATATCTGCTTCGCGCATGATCAAGTACTCGCCGCCTTCGTATTTGAATTCGGTACCGCTGTACTTGCCATACAAAACAGTATCGCCAACGTTTACCGTCATGGGCTCATCCTTTTTACCAGGACCAACGGCCACAACAGTGCCTTTTTGAGGTTTCTCTTGCGCTGTATCAGGAATGATGATTCCAGACGCAGTCGTAGTTTCCGCAGCTGCAGGTTCCACGATCACTCGATCAGCTAACGGACGAATGTTTAAATCTGCCATGATTTGAGTTATTTAATTAAGGTTTGTCGGGGTTTATATAAGGAATTTTATGCCAAAGACGTATCCGGTGTCATCCTGTCATCGCGCGGCCCCGCCGCGCGAAATTTTGGCACAAAAAGAAAGAACCCGCACGGCTGCGCCGTGCGGGTTCTTATATCTATAGGTCAAATTGACTTATTCTTGTACGCTCTCTGGCATTCCTTCTACCGGTGCATCTGCTGGAGCTGCGTCCGCTGGAGCTGCAGGCATCGCAGGCTGGAATGGCATTGCGTCTTCCACTTGCTCCTGAAGGATGGTATCTTGCTCTTCTACCGTCTCAGTGCTCACCATGTTCATGCCGATCACCAATACGAACAATGCAATCACCAAAGACCAAGTAGCCTTATCTAAGAAGTCCGTTGTCTTCTTTACGCCACCTAGCATCTGAGGGCTATCGCCACCAAAAGCAGAACTCAAACCGCCTCCTTTAGGATTTTGGACCAAAATGACCAAAACCAACAATACAGAGACCACTACAATCAGGATGGTAAACAATGCTGTCATTATTTCTTGTGTTTCTTAATTTCTCTAATTCGGTCGGCAAAGAAACTACTTTTTTCCGGGTATTTCAAACTTAAAACCTCGTAAGCGTTGATTGCCTTATCCCAAAGTCCTTGCTTGAGGTAAATCTCTGCCAATGTTTCGGTTACGAACTTGCCTTGTTCGTCCGCCATAAGGTGGAAAACATCAATTTTTCCGTCGCGCTTCGGCGCATCAAACTTTGGCAACTCGCTGATGATCGTGCGCACATCTTTCGGACCGCTGTTCTTTGACTTAACTGGATTTCCTGAACTTACATCTGCATTGAGCCAGTCCATAAAGGAGGCCTTTTCACTGAAAGGCATTTCTCGCACCTCAGGAACTTCAGGTACCTCAGCATCGGTAGCTACCTCAGGCTCCGATTTTTCTTCCCAGGCAACTTCAATGGTTGGCTCTGGTGTTTCCATTGGTTCAGCTACTTTATCCTTGGTCGGGATCGGTTTTTCAACCTTAGTAACCTCCGCCTTAATTGTTTCCGACTTCGCTACAACTTCGATCGAAGGGTCCGCTGTCGCTGTGGGTTCTAGCGTTTCTTGAACAGGTTCTGATTTCACCTCAACCGGTTCAGTTTTTTCTACTACTTGAACTTCAGGATCCACAGTGGCTGGCGAAGGCGCCGATGGTGCTTTGGCCTCTTGCGTTTCTTCCCCGCGCAATGCACGCGAGCGCAGAATCGCTTTTCGAACCGCTTCAGGCAAATGACTCAAATCTTCTTCTGCAACCGGCTTTGGTGTAGTTTTCGGGGTCGAAGCTGCTGATTTCACGGGTGCTGGCGGTGGGACTGGCGTCGGTGTCGGTGTCGGCGTTGGCTTTGAGACCTTCGCCGCTACTTTGGCGACAGGCTTTGCTACCTCTTTCGGTTTTGTTTTCGATTCCGCGGTGATTTCGGGAGTGGAAACAGGAGGCGTTTTGGTTGCAACCTTGGCCGTTTTCGGCTTTGGCTTCTCTTCAGGTACTTGGACCTGCTCGGGGGTGGCCGATTGAGGCACCTCCATCTCTTGAGCGACTTTCATTCCCGGAATTGGCTGGTCATGCCATGCCTTAAGTGCCGCCCTATTTGGGGTAGAAATAGCAGCGCGTTTGATTTGTCCCGGAAGCAGGTAACTCTCCTTCTTTTGCAGGGCCTTCATGTAAAGCGCGTGCAATGGAGCAGCATATGGAAAATCATTCACAGCTTGACGCAGTCCAATTAGATCCTCAGAAGTGATCTGTTCAGGGTGCTTGAATAATGTGCTGATTTTCTTTGCGTTCATCTACCAGTTGGCAATGGCCTTGTTTAGGACATCCTCCCTTAATTCTTTTATTATTTCTGCCGCCAATTCATTCTCAATATCGGAAAAATTAAGGTCCGCATCGTACGGCCGATTGCGAGAGAAACGCGATTTAAAATTATTTTCCGGCTCAAGGAAGTTTTCAAACTCAACCTCAATGGCAATGGTGAATTGCATTTGTGCAACCTCACTTTGACCTCGCGCAGCTTGAGCACGTAAACTGTATTCGATAATTTGCCCTTCAATTCTCATATCCGCGGGGCCCTGGACCAATTCGAGCGGTGTTTGTTGCACAAAGATGTCCTTGATTGCCTCGGTCACCCATTGTGATGCCTCCGGATTAACGATTTGAGCATTATTGTCGAAAAAATCGACCGCCATTGTCTTAGCATCACCCACATTACCACCTGTGAAACTGTACCCCCCTTTACAAGCGGTAAGCACCAAAGCTGATGTAAGTACTAAAACCTGAAGGGTCAATCGCATCACTCGAGGTTGTATTGTTTAATCTTTCGGTACAAGGTACGCTCTGATATGCCCAATTCCTTGGCTGCAACCTTGCGTTTTCCGCCGGACTTGTCCAATGCTTTTTTTATCAGTTCTACCTCTTTATCAACTAAGCTCAAATTTTCAATTTCAATGGTGTTTTCATCGTCATTGAAATCCTCATATTGCTCTTTATCAATGAAGCTAATGTGTCCCGGTCTACCAAAATCTGGACGCTCGTTGCTCTTTATGTCGTTTCCGATTTTAGGAAACTCCCGTTGAACGCCTTCGTACAGACTTTCACCGTTGGCAACGGCATTTTTGAGTGCATTGATCTCTGCCCGCATTTCAAAAAGCAGCTTGTACAAGGCTTCTCTCTCTTTGGCGAAATCCGCATTGCTCACACCGTCAGAAACGCGTGTATTGGCCAAAGCAGGCAGATTCGAAGCATCCACTTGAGGTAAGTAGGCTTTGAGCACGTCTTTTCCCACCAAGCGAGTTGTTTCAATAACGCTCATTTGCTCCGCTAAATTGCGCAATTGACGAATATTTCCTGGCCAGCGGTATTGCTCTAGTAATCGGACCGCCTCATCATCTAAACGCAATGGAGGCAAATGATATTTTGTGGCAAAATCAGCGGCGAACTTGCGGAATAACAAATGAATGTCCGAAGGTCGTTCACGAAGGGGAGGAAGGTGAATTTCTACCGTATTCAAGCGGTAGTAAAGGTCCTCTCTAAACTTGTTATTTTTGATGGCATTGAGCATACCAACATTGGTTGCACCTACCACACGAACATCTATCTTGTTCGCCCGAGAAGCACCTACTCGGATGAACTCACCAGTTTCCAAAACGCGAAGCAACCGCACCTGAGATGGCATTGGCAGCTCACCAACTTCGTCGAGAAAGATGGTTCCACCGTCGGCCTCTTCGAAATACCCTTTTCGAGCACCTGTCGCACCCGTAAAGGCACCTTTTTCGTGACCAAAAAGTTCGGAATCGATGGTACCTTCAGGAATGGCCCCGCAATTCACTGCGATGTATGGACCATGCTTTCGGTGGCTCAATCCGTGGATGATTTTCGGGATGGCTTCCTTACCTACTCCACTTTCCCCGGTGACCAAAACGCTAATATCCGTCGGCGCAACTTGAACGGCTTTCTGCAGCGCTCGGTCCAATAGCGGACTGACCCCTATGATTCCGAAACGTTGTTTGATGCTTTTGATATCAGACATGTATTGGATGTTCTTATTTATTCAAATACCACAGTTCCAATTAAGGTAGCCGCAGTACAAGTATCTATTTTCACTTTAACGAAGTCGCCAGGTTTGAAATCATGGCGATCAAAAACCACCACGCTGTTGCTGTCCGTACGTCCAAAAAGCTGGTCCTCTCTTTTCTTTGATGTTCCTTCAACCAAAACCTCGTAAGTATTGCCAATCATCGCTTCATGTCGAAGCAGACTGTGTTTGTTTTGGAGCTGGATGATTTCATTCAAGCGACGCTTCTTGACATCTAGCGGTATATCGTCTTCCAATTTTCGCGCTGCGAAGGTGTTGGGACGTTCGCTGTAGAAGAACATATATCCGAAATCATATTGGACATAATCCATCAGACTAAGCGTATCCGCATGATCTTCTTCCGTTTCTGTTGGGAATCCCGCAATCATATCGTGAGAAATGGCGCAACCCGGAATAATGCGACGAATACGGTCAATAAGTGCAATATATTCTGCTCTATTGTGACCACGATTCATTGCCTCAAGAATTCGAGACGAACCGCTTTGAACTGGCAGGTGAATGTATTTGCAGATGTTGTCGTATTTCGCAATCGCCTCCAATACATCGTCTTTCATGTCCTGAGGATTTGAAGTAGAGAATCGGATACGCATGTGCGGAACTGCTTCCGCCACCATACCTAGCAAATCTGCGAAATGCACCGCACTTGCTTTGGCTAAATCCGAGGCCTTATCAAAATCCTTTTTCAATCCGCCCCCGTACCACAAATAGCTGTCGACATTCTGCCCCAGAAGGGTAATCTCTTTGTACCCGCGTTTGGACAAGTCCAATGCTTCGTCTACGATGGTTTGGGGATTTCTAGAACGCTCTCGTCCACGAGTAAAAGGAACGACACAGAACGTACACATGTTATCGCAACCACGAGTGATTGAGATAAATGCGCTAACACCATTGCCGCCCAAGCGTACCGGTTCAATATCATCGTACGTTTCCTCCTTGCTGAGAATGACGTTAACCGCCTTACGGCCGCCATCGAGTTCTTCCAAAAGATTCGGTAGATCACGGTAGGCATCTGGACCAACAACTAAGTCAACCAATTTTTCTTCTTCGAGCAACTTCCCTTTTACGCGTTCAGCCATGCATCCCAAGACCCCGATTTTCATATCCGGGTTTGTCTTTTTGTGGCCGTTGAAATGCGCCAATCGGTTACGAACGGTTTGTTCTGCCTTGTCGCGAATGGAACATGTATTCAACAAGACCAAGTCTGCTTCGGAAGCATCTTGTGTTGTAGTATACCCTTCCTTGGCCAATACAGATGCGACAATTTCGCTATCTGAGAAATTCATTTGACACCCGTAGGACTCAATGTAGAGCTTCTTGGTACCTGTTGGGTTTTTAGTTTCCACGACGGTTCCGTCGTGCTCGTGGGGGTTCTTATCGCCCTCGGCGTAGAGACCTCTTCCGCTTGCGCGTTTTGTTTTTGCTTCCATAAAAATCAATCGCTCAAAACTTTACTTTCTTTCGCGATGGTCCAAAGATACATCGACATACTGACAATTTGTCCGATTTGTAAAAATCTATTACGTAGTAATAAGGAAAAAGTTCAAACCTTGTTCATATATAAGGAGTTGCTTCCCATTAAATTTTCGTTTTTACTTTGCGGCAAAATTCAACCCTTCCCGAAATTATGGCCAACAACCTAGTTATTGTAGAGTCACCCGCAAAAGCGAAAACCATCCAAAAGTATTTGGGCGGAGATTTCACAGTTATGTCTTCATACGGTCACATTCGCGACCTGTGCGACAAGGGTATGGCAATAGATATCGAAAATGAGTTCACACCAGAGTATTGTGTTTCGAAAGACAAGAAAACTTTAGTGAAGGAACTCAAAGCGGCGGCTAAAAAGGCTGAGAAGGTTTGGCTCGCTTCGGATGAGGACCGCGAGGGAGAAGCCATTGCTTGGCACCTTAGCGAGGCTTTGGACTTGAAAGAAGAAAATACCGAACGCATTGTATTCAACGAGATCACCAAATCGGCCATACTTCGCGCCGTTGAAAATCCACGGAAAATCAACAAGGAATTGGTGGATGCACAGCAAGCTCGTCGCGTTCTTGACCGATTAGTAGGTTATGAGCTTAGCCCTGTTTTGTGGAAAAGCATCAAGCGCGGATTAAGTGCTGGACGTGTTCAGAGTGTCGCAGTTCGATTAATCGTTGAAAAAGAGCGTGAAATAGAAGGGCATACTCCTGAAGCTGCGTACAAAATCAGTGGCATCTTCACCGACGGCAGTATTTCATTCAAGGCTGATATCAGTAATGGGTTCCCCGCCATGGAGGCTGCCAAAGCCTTCTTAGAGGAATGTCAAGGAGCAAATTTCAATGTCGAAAGCGTTGAAATGCGCCCAGGTAAACGCAGCCCCGCCGCCCCATTCACGACCTCAACCCTACAACAAGAAGCTAGCCGAAAATTGGGCTACAGCGTGAGTCAGACAATGACCTTGGCACAGCGCCTCTACGAAGCAGGGCACATTACCTATATGAGAACAGACAGCTTTAACTTGAGCAATGATGCCATCACAGGTATAGCTCAACACGTTGAAGCACATTTTGGCCCAGAATACCATCAAGTCCGCAAATTCTCCACGAAAAGCAAAGGAGCACAGGAAGCACACGAAGCCATACGTCCAACAAACTTTAGCAAGACTCTCGCTGGTGCGGACGATCGCCAAAAAAGGCTTTACGATCTCATTTACAAGCGCACCATCGCCTCTCAAATGGCAGATGCGAAATTGGAAAATACAACGATAAAATTGGCCAATGCTAAGGCACCTCAGTCGGAGCGCTTTACCGCACGTGGTCAAGTAATCACATTCGAAGGATTCATTAAGGTCTATACAGAAGGGACGGACGATGAAAACACTGAAGCCGTTGACGGTCAATTGCCCGCTGTAAAAGAAGGGGATGTCCTTCGCTACAGTGAAATCACTGCTACCGAACGATTCTCAAAACACACTCCGCGTTACACGGAAGCATCTTTGGTTAAGAAACTAGAGGAACTGGGCATTGGACGTCCTTCGACCTACGCTCCTACCATCTCGACGATACAAAAGCGCGAATATGTAATCAAAGACAGCCTCGAGGGCAACAAGCGCGATTACAACATTCTAACCTTAAATGCTTCGGGACTCGGCCAGGAGATTGCAACTGAAACCTATGGTGCAGACAAGAATAAATTGTTCCCAACTGACATTGGCCGAGTTGTAACGGACTTCTTGACTGAGCACTACAAGCTCATCATGGATTATCAGTTCACCGCGAAAGCAGAGGCAAACTTTGACACGGTTGCTGAAGGAAAAGTGCGCTGGCAAGATGCCATCAAGGATTTTTACAGCCAATTCCATCCGCTTATCGAAAACGTACCAGAAACTGGCAAGGCAGCAAAACTACTCGGACATGAACCCGGTACAGGTGAACCTGTTTACGTGAAATTGGCGCGATACGGATTTGTTTTCCAAATCGGAGATGGCGATGAAGAGACCAAGCCGCGTTTCAAAAAGCTGCCACCAAATGTTGGATTCTACGATGCCACCCTTGAAATGGCCTTGCGAGAAGAAGTTCTTCCGCGCACCGTAGGAACCTATAAGGACATGGAAATCAAAGCAAATGTTGGGCGATATGGCCCTTACGTAATGTGGAATAAAAAATTCTATAGCCTCACTGAAGACACTCCGGAAGAAGTAAGCTTAGACAAGGCCATACATGTCATAGAAGAAAAAGAGGCGAGTGCTGCGAACAACATAATTGCAGAGTTTACCGAAGAGCCGGTCATCCAAATCTTGAAAGGAAGGTATGGCCCTTACATTAAATCCGGAGGTAATAATTTCAAAATTCCCAAAGGCACCGAAGCGGAAAGTTTGGACCGTGCCGGTTGTGAAGAACTTATCGCCGCAGGACCAACAAAACGCCGCGCTAAGCGTAAATAACATCCTAAATTGGACGGGTAAAACACTTGCCCGTGCAATTACTTAGCCCTATTCCGGAAAGCGTTCTCAACGCACTGCCGGTACTCGACACAAATCAACTAGGCCGAGTCGTCCATAAGCACACTGAAATGGACGGATTGCCAGATTTAGACGGTATCCAAGTCGCACTCATTGGCGTCCAGGAAGATCGTCGCGCCTACAGAAACGTAGGCTGCGATGGTGCTGCGGATGCAATTCGACCTTACCTCTATCAACTCTACACAGGAAACTGGGATTTTCAAATCGCGGATCTTGGTAATCTTTACAAAGGAGAGCAACATTATGATACCATTGCCGCATTAAAAGATATTACCGAAGAATTGCTGCAACGCAATATCATTGTCATTACCATAGGAGGCTCACAAGAACTCACCTACGGCGCTTACCGAGCCTATGATAAATTAGAACAAACCGTTAATGTGGTCAGCGTTGATGCGCGCTTGGATGTTGGAGCGGAAGGTCGCGATCTCGACCATCAAAGCTATGTAAGTCATCTCGTGCTTCAAAAACCGCACAACCTCTACAATTTTACTAACCTCGGTTATCAAACCTATTTCAATAATCCCGAGGAGATCAATCTAATCGACAAACTCTTTTTCGAAGCAGTACGTTTGGGTGAAATACAAAATCAAATTGGGAAAACAGAGCCTTTTTTACGGGAAGCTGACTTAGTATCTATTGACCTTGGCGCGGTTCGACAGAGCTATAACCCCGGAACATTCTACACATCGCCACATGGGCTTTCCGGAGCAGAGTTATGCGCCATTACCCGCTATGCTGGAATGAGCGACAAACTCACTCAGCTTGGCCTTTTCGAATACAATCCGAGATTGGATCATCGCGGCCAAAGTGCACATCTGTGCGCACACGCTTTGTGGTACTTTTTTGAAGGCATTTCGCTTCGATTCGGAGATTACCCAGTGGGATCCAGAGCCGACTACCAGAAATACACGGTCATGATCGATGAAAATGACGATGTGAATTTTTTCAAAAGTCCAAAAAGTGGACGTTGGTGGATTGAAATTCCTAAAGGCACTCCAGATCAAAACAGAACGACTTTAGTACCTTGTGCTTATGAGGATTATGAAGAAGCGCTACAAGGAACTTTACCTGCTCGGTGGTGGAAAGCGCAACAAAAAGCTTGATAACAAAAGCAACTTTGTGCGTTTCGCAATGGAATTTTTCTATCTTTAGCGGCAACTGAAAACACGTACGCGCTGAATCAGATGAAAAAAACCTGTATCGCTCTGTTCGCAATGCTCTGCACCACAGGCCTTTGGGCCCAACAAGATGTGCAGTTCACCCAATTCGCGAACAATAAGATCTTCTACAACCCGGGGGTTACCGGAGCTGGAGATGCTATATGTCTTGGAATGGCTGCCCGTCAACAGTGGGTAGGTTTTGAAAATGCTCCGAGCACTCAAAACTTTAATGCCAACATTCCTATCAACTTCTTACACGGCGGCCTAGCTGTGAATGTGACGAATGATATTATTGGATATTTCCAAGATATGACCGTGGGGTTGGGCTACGGTTACCAGATGGATCTTGCAGGGGGTTCTTTGGGATTAGGATTGCGCGTCGACTTACGTAATAAGAATGTGACCACGGGAACATGGGCACCGCCACAAACCATGAATGACCCTTCGTTGGTGGGCATAGGCAGCAGCTCAATGGCGACTGATTTAAGTTTTGGTGCATTCTACCAACACACGAATTGGTACGCTGGATTAAGCAGCACGCGCTTGTTAGAAACAAAAGATATCTTAAACGCAACAGGCGGGAGTTTTAACGCACAAATCCGAGGACAACGTCATTATTACCTCATGGGTGGATACGATATAGACCTTGGAAACGATTTTGTATTGCAGCCTGCTGTAATGGTTAAAACCGATTTTGTTACCACCCAGCTTGACCTTAATGCGGCTGCGATGTACAATAATCAAATCTGGGGCGGCGTTACCTATAGAGTACAAGATGCATTGGCGGTTATGGCGGGTTACCAGATCACAAAGGATTTACGTGCGAGTTATTCCTATGACTTGACCACATCAACCTTACGTAACTCAAGCAGTGGTTCGCATGAAGTCATGTTAACCTATTGCTTTACGATTGAAATACCGCCAAAAGAAAAAGGTAGTTACAGAAACCCTATATTTTTGTAATATAGCGGCTTGCTTAAAAAACGAATAAAGTAGAAATACATAGATTATGAAAAAGTTCCTCTTAGGGCTCACCTCAGCAGCACTTCTAGCCTCATGTGGCAGCAGTGACCATGGTGAATTGGTAGGTGTTCAAGACCGACCAACTTGGTACCCTAGCGAACCTTACGGCATGGTTTATATACCACAAGGATCATTCACTATGGGTAACCATGATGAAGACGTTCCTTATGCTTACACTGCCCCGGCAAAAGTGGTAAGCGTTGCCTCATTCTACATGGACCAAACTGAAATCACCAACAACGAATACCGTCAGTTTGTGCATTGGGTGCGTGATTCAATTGCACGCGTTCGATTAGCAGAGGGTTTTGTAGAGGACTTTGCATACATCGACTTAGGTGATATGGAAGACCCTACGTACTTCCAAGATTACGTCGCCTTGAACTACCCGGACAGTATGTTTCGACGTCTAGATTGGGACCCTTATCTCGAATGGGATAAAAACAGATACCCTGATCCAGAGTACACGGAAGTCATGGAAAGCCTTTATCTACCTCCTAGCGAGCAGTGGTTAGGATACCGTCATTTAGACACACGCCAATTGAATTACACATTCTTTTGGATTAACAAACAAAAAGCGGCCAGTCGCTTGAATCGTGTCAAATACGACTACAAAGATCAAGACGGAGACGGCGAATTGTTCGGTTACCGCGATTACATCAAAGACACCCAGGCATCTTCGGATCGCTCGTCTTTCTTTGAAAAGGAAACGATCAACGTGTATCCAGATACGCTCGTTTGGATTCATGACTTTACGTACAGCTTCAACGAGCCAATGCACGATAAATACTTCTGGCACCCAGCGTATGATGAATACCCAGTTGTGGGTGTTAGTTGGAGACAGGCTCGTGCCTTCGCGAACTGGAGAAGTAAATACCGTCGTGATTATTTGAAACACGAAGGTGAACTTATCGAGCATGATTTCCGCTTACCTACAGAAGCAGAATGGGAATACGCAGCTCGCGGTGGTGAAGAATTAACCACTTATCCTTGGGGTGGACCTTATGCAACAAATAGTTCAGGTTGTTACTTAGCGAACTTCAAGCCACGTCGTGGTAACTTGACTGCTGACGGTGGTTTCTATCCTGTGAAAACTACGGCATACTCACCGAACGGATACAACTTATACTGTATGTCGGGTAATGTTGCCGAATGGACTTCTACAGCATTTGATGTTCAATCCTATGCTTTTGAAAGCGATGTTGCGCCTGAATTCCAATACAACGCATTCGATGACGAAAGCGAAACTATGAAGCGTAAGGTGATTCGTGGTGGATCATGGAAAGATGTTGCGTATTTCATGCAACTCGGTGCACGTGATTACGAGTACCAGGATACCGCGAAAAGCTACATTGGCTTCCGTACAGTACAGAGCTTCCTCGGAAGAGACTTAAGAGATTTTTAATTGACCTACAAACAGACCTTAACTCAAAATTAGATTTAGAAATTATGGCACTAATCGACGTAAACGGAAAGAGATTCAAGAACTTCATGGCGAAACTTTATGGTTTCGGTGCTGCTATCGTAATTCTTGGTGCAATGTTTAAAATTATGCACTGGGAAGGTGCCAACTACATGCTAGTAATCGGTTTGACAACTGAGGCAGTTATCTTCTTCTTCTCTGCATTCGAAAAACCAGCTACTGAATACGATTGGTCCTTAGTATATCCTGAGCTCGCAACTGGTGACGGTGGTGAGCGTTCATTGAGCGTAACTGAACAGTTAGATAATGCACTAGAAAATGGCGGTATTGATTCTGAACTCATCGCTCGTTTAGGTGAAGGTATGCGCAGTTTAAGTGAAACGGCTGGTTCTCTATCTGGTGCAGTTGATGCTGCTGGTGCTACAGCTAAATACAGCGAACAATTGAATTCTGCTGCTAGCAACATGGAAAGCTTGAACGCTTTGTACTCAGTACAATTGGAAAATACTACTGCTCAAGTAGAGCGTCAAAACGATGTAATGGAAAGACTGGCAACTGCCTCTGCTGATGCAGGCGATCTAGCCGGTCAAATCTCAGCATTGAAAGGCAACCTAGAAACTTTGAACGGAGTTTATGGAGGAATGCTAACAGCTATGGGTAAATAAATCGACCTGAAACCGATTAATTAACCCTAAACAAAACAAAAAAAATGGCAGGAGGAAATTTAAGCCCACGTCAGAAGATGATCAACATGATGTACCTCGTGTTGACTGCACTTCTCGCTCTTAACGTAAGCCGCGAGGTAATGGACGCATTCTATGAGGTGATGTTGGGCCAAAAAGCTTCGATTGAGACTGTAGAAAATCAAAACGACTTCATCTACGCAGCCTTTCAAAGTGCCGCAAATGATAACGAAGCAAAAGCTGGACCTTGGAGAGATAAAGCCCTTCAGGTAAAAGCCGAATCTGACAAACTCTTCAACATGATTGAGGATATGAAAGAAGAGCTTGTTGTCCGTTCAGGTGGTGAAGACGAAGAAAACCCAGGTAAGCCTAAGAAAATGGACGATCGCGAGGTAGCCCCAAACTACTTCCTTATCGAACAAAATGGTCCTAAGTTGAAAAACGCAATGGCCGCTTACCGCGACTTCTTGAAACAAGAATCAGCCGATAACGCATCTTTAACTGATGCCTTGGATCACACGTTCGACCTTAGTGACCACATGCACGATGG
>Ga0233451_10003298_pt1 | contig 14118 bp, 8 predicted proteins | sample 011ome_29_FD_183052 | JGI IMG/M metagenome (GOLD analysis project Ga0233451, IMG submission 183052) | Coastal salt marsh microbial communities from the Groves Creek Marsh, Skidaway Island, Georgia - 011504CT (spades assembly) | ecosystem: Environmental > Aquatic > Marine > Intertidal zone > Salt...
CGTTAACGAATTCCGTTTCGTGCGCGAAAAGATTGCGGCGTTTCGCGGACGGGAAACGCTATGGCACCATCGTAAAACGGTGTTGGCGCATGTGCTCCTCAAATGCTCCGACGACGACGTTCGAAACGAAATCGTCACGGAGGAAATAGAGTTTGCGATAAATAATAATAATAAGGCAGACGAAATCAAAGTGCGAGACGTGCCGTGGGCGACAAAGTACGAAGACGGGGATGAAGCTCGCCTTCTTGCATCCTTTAGTAAATACGTGTGTACAATATTTAGTCGCTTTTGCAAAAAGTTATAGGTATGAATTAAAGATGATAGCAATATATAGAGAGTGTTAGCGTATTAATATAACAATCGCTTTTTAACGCGCAGCCATTTCCCTCGCACCGTCCAGCCACGGGTACTTCTGCGATCGTTCGATTTCAAACTTGTCGATTTGGTCGTTCTTCAACATCGTCAATCCAACGTCGTCCAAGCCATTCAACAAGCAGTGCTTGCGGAACTCGTCAACTTGAAAGGAAATCTTAGAACCATCCGCTCTCGTGATGGTTTGCGCCGCGAGATCGACTTCTAGCTCTTTCATCTCGTTGGCGTCTTGCATCAACGTTCTCACCGTCGGTTCGTCCAAAACAATCGGCAACATGGAGTTCTTGAAGCAGTTGTTGAAAAAGATGTCCGCGAAGGAGGTGGAGATAATGCACCTGATTCCCAAATCGTTGATGGCCCACGGCGCGTGCTCTCGGGAACTGCCGCAACCAAAGTTATCGCCGGCAACTAAGATCGAGGTTCCTTTCCATTCTGGTTTGTTCAAGACGAAGTCCGGTTTTTCCGAGCCGTCGGCGTTAAATCGCATTTCGTAAAACGCGCCAACGCCCAATCCGGTTCGTTTGATGGTTTTCAAAAACTGCTTCGGGATAATCATGTCCGTGTCGATGTTTTGCAAGTCCATCGCAGCGGCTTTACCTTTGAGCGTCGTAAACGTCGGCATACCACTACTACCGCTGCCAGATTTCGCTTGGTCCACTCTCGGTCGCGGCGGCACGATGGATTGGTTTGTCAAAAAGTCCTTGTCGACTTTCTTCGGGACGTCGTCGCCAGTCAAACCGGCACCAGAACCGATTTCTCTGACATCGCACAACTTACCAGTAATGGCCGCGGCAGCAGCCATGGCTGGCGACACCAAGTGCGTTCGGCCGCCGTTCCCTTGACGACCTTCAAAGTTTCTGTTTGAAGTCGAAGCGCATCGTTCACCCGGCAACAACTTATCCGGGTTCATGGCGAGGCACATGGAGCACCCCGGTTCTCTCCAATCAAAACCGGCTTCAATCAGGACGGTGTGCAAACCCTCTGCTTCGGCTTGGTCCTTGACGATACCCGAACCCGGGACCACCATGGCGTACACGGAACTGGCAACTTTCTTGCCTTTGGCCACGGCGGCCACGGCTCTGAGGTCTTCAATTCTCCCGTTCGTGCACGATCCGACGAACACCTTGTCAACCGCAACGTCCTTCATTTTTGTCCCTGGAGTCAAACCCATGTATTCCAACGATCTTCGCATCGCGTTCGCCCTGGATTCGTCAAAATCGTCCGGGTTTGGCACGACGCCGGAAATGCCGACGGTATCTTGCGGCGACGTTCCCCACGTGACGGTCGGTTCAATATCCTTCGCGTCAATAACCACAACCTTATCAAACTTGGCATCCGCATCGGTACCTAACGTTTTCCAGTACGCCACCGCCTTCTCCCAAGTCTCACCACTCGGCGCCATCGGTCTGCCTTTCAAGTATTCGTAGGTGATCTCATCCGGCGCGATCATTCCGGCTCTCGCGCCAGCTTCAATCGCCATGTTGCAAATACTCATTCTCGCTTCCATGGACAACTCACGAATGGCTTCGCCAGAAAACTCGATGACAGACCCGTTACCCCCGGCGGTACCAATCTTTCCAATCACGTGCAAGATCAAATCTTTGGAGGTGACGCCATCCATCAACTTGCCGTCGATTCTCACGTTCATATTCATGCTCGGCTTTTGCAACAACGTTTGCGTGGCCAACACGTGTTCGACTTCACTCGTCCCGATACCAAACGCTAACGCACCAAACGCACCGTGCGTGGCCGTGTGGGAATCCCCGCACACGACTGTGGTCCCCGGCAACGTAAAGCCTTGTTCCGGCCCGATGATGTGCACGATTCCTTGTCTCTTGTCTTCCATCCCGAAATACGTGATGCCAAAGTCCTTCACGTTCTCCTCCATCTGCACCACTTGCACTCTCGATTCCATCTCCGTGATGAACGTTTCCACGCTTTCAAACTTCGATCGGTCCGAAGTCGGGACGTTGTGATCCACCGTCGCCAACGTGTTGTCCGGTCTTCTCACGTTTCTCCCGGCTAAACGCAAAGCCTCGAACGCTTGCGGCGACGTGACTTCGTGCACCATGTGTCTGTCGATGAACACTAACTTTGTCCCGTTATCTTCCGTGGCAATCGTGTGATCGCGGACAATTTTGTCGTACATGGTCATGCCAGCCTTCGGGGAGATTGATGAAAACAGAGAAGCGCGGCGATGGGAAGTTGGATGTCTTCCAATTTTAATCGCCGCCAACACAGATTTCTTTTTTCCACTACTCGTCATCGTCGAGGAAGAAGAAGACAAAGAAGAAGATCTTTTTTGCGAGGAGGAGGAGGACAATCCACTGTGGACAGAAACAGGACGAGAAGAATTCATCATCGCGTCGTTTGGATGCGTGTATAAATGCGACAGTAAAGTAGTTTTCTTCTTCTTAACGATGTTAAAAAGATCGCCGCTCTTTGTGTTTGCGCTTTAATTATTATGAAGAAGTCAAAGTTCGTCGTTTTAGGAGGAAATTTTTTGTTTCTTTCTCGCGCGCGAGCTAAAAAAAAAATATCTGAGAGGCCAGATCTCACAAAAACACAAGAGAGACAGAGACAAGCTTTTATATACAAATTTATATCACAAACATCGACTATTATATACAGAGAAGAAGACAACAGACACAAATAATACAAAATTAAAAAGGCCCGACGCTTTCAAACTCGATGAATTCCACCGGTTCGTCACCGATGACGCGAGCTTCGTGCCCTGCTTCGCACAAGTAGCACATACCCGCCTTGGCGACGGTTTCCGTTCCGGTTTCGACGTCGGTCATTCCAAACGTACCAGATTTAATAAAGCCGACGTGCCTGGCGGGACACGCGGTGAGATGTTGTTTATCTTCCGGTAACAACGCTTTCGCCCCAGTGGCCCAGGTCCATCCAGGCTGAAGGTAACACACCATGCCTTTCGCTTGTTTGTTACCGAGAAAGCACACGCACGCTTTCCCGTTTTTCATCTCTTTGGTCGTGACGTTCGGGTCGTCGAACCGTTTCACGTCGAACGACGCGTTGTTTTCCTTCGCTTCTTCGGAAGTGTCGCCGATCATGTACGTGGACGCGCCTCCGGCCGAAGCGGCGCCTTCGACTTTCGAGACGATTTCAAACGCTTCCACGTCCGATTTCGTTTCCGTGAAAATGTGTCCCGGTTCAATCAAGTAAGAGTCGCCTTCTTTTATGTCAAACTTCGTCCCATCGTCCATGACGACGTTCAATTCGCCTTTCACGCAAATACCCACGTGTCTGGTTTGGCACGTGGCCGGCGCGCCCGGGAGGATTCCCATGCAGCTTTTCCAATCCACGCCTTTCGTCACTTCGATTTTCATGCATTGACACGTCCCAAAGTCAACCACTTTGGCGTTCACTTTTGGATCTTCCGCGGAAGGCATTTGCTTCAAAACGGACGGTTCGTCGAACGATTGCGCTTTAATGATCCCCATTCTTAATAACTATTTTTCAAAGTTTTCTTCTTCTTCTTCTTATGTATGTATGTCGCGTGTTCGTGATGAATACTATACCCTTTGTGTGTGTGTGTGTGTGTGTGTGGTCGAGTTAATTGTGCGCTTAATTTCACAATATTACGTCATTTTATTCTCTTTTTTTGTTCCCTTCCTCCTCTTGTGAGCACTCTCTGTCTTTCCTGAGTGATGAGACAAAACGACAGACTCTTCTCCCCCGCATCAGTATTAATTATTTTCTCTCGCTCTCTCTCTCACTCTCTCTCTCTCTGTTTTCTTCAGACCACACACTTCAGACAACAAAAAAATTGATATCTATGATGGAGACGTCCTCCTCGTGCAAAGCCCCGGCGATGATGAGGAGTAGTACGTCGCAGACGACGACTCGAGGAGGAGGAAGAAGAAGAGCGAGATCTGCTGATTTTGCGAACCCGGCGCGTCGACAAAACGATATCGATGATGATGATGATTCTAATACGAATAATAAAAGAAAATCCGTGCGCGCGAGGAACTCGAGACGAAACGTCGGAGAGAACGCGAACATCGTGTATTCTTTGGGACCAGAAAAGACATCGAAGGAACCCACGAAAATGTATTATCGACAACAGTGGCCAAACGAGTGCACGGAGATCATATGCGAAGACGGATCGTCGGTGTATTGCTTTTCGTATGGCGGTGGTAAAGGCGTAGGAAGAGCAAACGCGCAGAGTTCAAAAGCAACCGCAAAAGGGGGAGATTTTGTTGTTCAATCATCATCATCAGAAGAAGATTTAAACGCGCGCTTAAACGCAATCACGATGTCCTTTCGCGAGCAAAGAAAAAAGACGACGAGTTTTTCGTCATCATCGGCGACGAAGGAAAACATCACGGAAACGATGATAAACGCGGCGATTCAAGCGTCGGCGAAGAGATCGCAAGAGTATTGCGACGTGTACGCGGAGGAAGCGATGAAAAAGTTACGAGAGGAGGAGGAAAAAGGACCTTCCGCGGCAGTCGCCAAAAACGAACCAGAGAAGGAAGGCGATATGCAAGGGCGATTGGACGCGATCATTCGCGAACACCGCAAAAAGCAAGAAGAAGTCCTGAAATCGACTGCTTCTGCGTCGTCTTTGACGGAAGTTACGCGCGAGGAGAAGGACGAAGAAGGCGACTTGTACGCTCGGTTGAACGCCATCGCGGAGGAGTTCAGAGCGAAAAGAGGCGAAGCAAGCAAACCAAACTTATCGATTCAAGGTAAGAATGGAGGCATGTCTGGCATGGCGTCGTTTTATTCCGCGCCTGGATACGCTGGATTTTCCTGGGTTGGAGAGGAAGACGTTGAAATGGAAGACGACCACGACCACGACCACGACCATGATAATGATCATGATAATCACGGAGAAGAAACGCGAGGTGACCACTCCGGGCGAGTTGGAAAGACGTCGTTTTACTCCTCGGCTGGTTATGCTTCGTTTGCATACGCCGTTGACGCCGTTTGGGACGTGTTAGTCGTTCCTCCGACCTCCTCCTCCTCCTCCTCGTCCTCGCCAAACGTCACATCGAAAGAGTGGGGTCAGAAAATCGGCGAGAACAACACGATAGTCTCTACCTCTGGTATCGCGTATAAATCAAAACCAGTCACGCAATCATCTTCTAGCATCATAGCTGAATCCGTGAGCAGAGAGCAGACTGCGCAGATTAAAAAAGCATGGAAGCGCGTGGACGCGAGATTTGATTTGCCCGGGCCTCCGAACATGTGGACTCGCATGGACAACGAGGAAAAGTTTTTAGCGATCGCCTTATCCGTTGCAACGTGTATCATTTGCTATCAAAATGCACCACCAGTTGTGAGAAAACCGGTCCAAGCGGCAACGTCGTCGGTGAAGAAGTTGGCGCATATTTCGCGCTCGACCCAACCTCCGGCTATGCCCATGACGAAGAAAGAGAAGAAAGCTGCACAACAAGCCGCAGCTGCAAAAAAGAAAGCAAAAGTGGCATCGATTAATCAATCGATCGGAGAGCTTTCCCGTGCTAAGAAACGCGCGGCGAGCATGATACCAGGCGATGATGTAGCTCCGGGACAATTTCTTGCCATCATCCGAGGCGACGGCACCATCGATTACACGTTGCGAAACGTGTTTTTCCTCGTGACATTTTCGTTTTTAGCTCGCATTATTATGAAGCAATACGATCTCAAACCTTTCGGAGCAATTAGCGGAGCAGCGCGCGCCATTGGATCAACCGCGAACGCGCTCGTCAACACGGGATTCAAAGATGAAGAAAAATTCGCGGCCGATAAAGAAGCGATACGAATTGCTGCTGAAATCAAAGCCAAAAAAGCTGCCGAGAGAAAAGCAGAGAAAGAATCGAAACGTCTTTTGAGCAGACAAAAGGATCTCGACGATGCTAAGATTTCCGCCATCGTTGACTCGAAACTGCAAACTATTCGCCGCGAGAACGACGTTCTGTTGAACAAAGTGAGCAAGTTTTTCGAAAACGAAGAAATTGAAATGGTTGCGCAACTCATGAAAGAGAATGACGCCAAGATTGAAGCCGTCGTCGCGCAGGTGAAATATGCAAAAGCCGAGCGAAACGCTTTTAAACGTCTCATGGAGAACGAGATGTACAAGGCGTCTTCCGCTGTCGCAAATAGCACTATCTCCGCCAAGTCGGCATCGGCACCGTCTCTTCCTTCTTTCTCCGGGCAAAAAGACGCCAACTCGGACAACATGGAAGTGAAGCAATTCTACGAGAATAAGATTGAAGAGATCAAGAAGGATGCTGAAATTGCCAAGCACTCGTTCGCGTTCTTCAAGAAAGAATACATCGCCAAAGAAGACGCGATGAAGAAGGACTTTGTCGAGAAGGAAAAGCAAACGGCGCTGGAGGTGAAGCAAAAAATCGACGCTTTATCTCAACAACTGAAAGAAAGCCAAGAAGAGTTTGAGAGAGCGCGTAAAGACGCGGAAATTGCGTTGAAGCTCGCGTTGGAAAACGAAGACAGCGAGCGATTGGAACAACTGGAGAAAGATTTGAAGGCGTCGAAAGAGGCGCTCGCGAAAGAACGAGACACCAACGGAGTCGCGGCGCAAAAGAGAGAGGAAGAAGTGTTGGCCCGGAACAAACTCGAGCTCGACGCGAAACTCGCTGCGCTCGAAGAAGACTTCAAGCAACGAGAAGCAGCCATGAAGTTAAAAGTCGACGCCGCCGAAGCGAAGGCGAAAGAGTTTGAGCGTAAAAACTTTCAAACCGTCTCCGAAATGAAACTACAATCGAACAAAGACGTCAACGACGCTTTATCCTCCGCCCGAGCGAGTTTCGCCAAGGAAAAAGAAGAATTGTTGCGAAAAGTAGAGGAAGAGAGGCTCCAATCGAGATTGGAAGTCCAACGCGAGAAAGAAGCTATTCGACAAAAAAGCGACGAGTTAATCGACGAAATCGCTTTGGAGTTTAGACGCGAAATCGAAACTCGAAGTTCTCGATGATGATGATGCTGATGATGATCCGCGCACGACGACGTTTGTATATTTATATCGTTTTTAATTCAAGTTGTGCTTCTTCAAAACTTCATTTTTTATTGTCTAAAACTCCGCTACGTGTGATAATATGACGACGATACTATAAAATGTCCCCGACAAAAGAGAATACGGATGAAGAGCGCACACATTCCAGCGGCGTCTCCTTCTCTTTCCTGCGACTCCTTCCTTCTTCTCCCTCTTCGACGGCTTCGACTCGAATCTTTTTGAATGCCTCCGACTTGCACAGATTGCACGCGCAATGCGGCGAATTCGTTCGCGTGTCGATTGTTGCTGAAAACTCTTCGAGGACATCGCTCCTCGCGATGGCACATCCAAAACGCGAGCAAGGATGGCGGCAAGACGGTGGTGCGCTTGACACGCCCGTGAAGCAATCCGGGTTAGCGAGAAGAAGAATAGACGACGACGACGACGACGACGAAGCGGATGAAGAAGCAGTCTTGGACGGCGGCGTTTTCGTCTTTCTGCAAAATCACTCCAAAGAAGACGAATCGTCGAAAGAGGAACATTTTTTCACAGACGCGAAGGAAACGTTAAACGCGTTGCGACAGAGACAGAAGAAGAGGAGCGAGAAGCGCGAGGACGATCGGTGTACGATTGAAGTGCAAACGATGATGTCTGCTTCTCCTTCGGCGGTGGTGAACTGCTCGCGCGTAAGCGTGGAAGTTATGAATGGCAGAGCAAAGAAGGACGGTACGACGAGACGAACGGAAGAGGTGAGAAGAGCGTTGGCGCACAGAGTAGTCTCGGGGAAGTGCACGTTGATGTTTGGAGAAACGGAGGAGAGTTTGGTTTTGAGAGTGCGAGAGTGTGAGCCGTCTTCGTCGAGCGAGGAGCAGTGCTATCGAATAACGCACCGGACGATTATCGATCTTGTGGATGGCGACGGAACAAGCGTCAGGCGTTTAGGGGGTGCGTCTACTTCTTCTACTTCATCTTCGTGGAGCACGGACGACGAACTCGTGGCGTGCGATGAACTTCTCGGTGCGCTGAGAGAGGCAATCGCGTGGCCTAAACAGTACGAGGGGATTGCAGCCTCGATCGGCGCGTCTTTCCCAAGCGGCGTTTTAATCCACGGTCCTCCCGGGACTGGTAAGACGTCGGCAGTTCGTGCCGCGTGCAGGGAAGCATGTAGTGAAATAGGAATTGATGTTCGGATATTTTCTCTGAGCGCAGGTGATGTATACAATAATGGCGCATACGCCGGCGACGCGGAGAGAAACGTTCGGAACATCTTTCAGAAAGCGAGAGAATTTTGTGGCAGTAGCGCGGGAGGGAACAAAAGATCGATTATTCTGATGGATGATATAGACGCAGTTGCACCGAGACGAACAAAGAATTCTTCACAGCATCAAAACAGGGTAGTTGCACAACTTTTAACGCTCATGGATGGCACAAAGCAATGGGGGCAGTCCCCGGTTGTCGTTGCGACGACAACACGCCCAAATACCATCGATCCAGCGTTGCGAAGACCGGGACGATTTGATCGGGAAATCGAAACATCATTACCGAATACGAGCGAGAGATCACTGATTTTGAGGGTGCATTTGCGGAACGTGCCAATAGATGATACTGAAAACAACTTCGACTTTGAGCGCGACATTGATACGGTCGCGAAAAACTCGAAAGGCTACTCGGGTGCCGATTTACAAAGTCTCTGCCGAGAAGCTGCTATGGTTGCGGTGAAGCGGTGTGCACTGAATACCCAAAACGACAATAATGATGTCAAAGTGCGTTCGAGTGATTTTGTCGAAGCGGCGTCGAAAGTTCGGGCGACAGTAATCCGAAACGTTGCTTCGGTCGCTGATGTAGCTAAAACGAGCTGGGACGATGTCGGAGGATTGTTCGAAGTGAAGAAACGCTTAGTGCGCGCCATCGAATGGCCTTTGAAAAAGAAAAACAGTTTTGAACGATTAGGCATTCAACCAGCAAGAGGCATTTTATTACACGGTCCACCGGGTGGTGGGAAAACGACGTTAGCGCGAGCGGCAGCCACTGCTTCCGGTGCAACCGTGTTCTCGCTTTCTGCCGCAGATGTTTTTTCGATGTACTTGGGCGAAGGTGAAAAAATACTCACGGACGCGTTTTTAAAGGCTCGAAAAGCCTCACCCGCGGTGCTTATTCTAGATGAAATTGATGGCATGTCCGGATCTCGAGGAGGAGGAGAAGGATCTTCCAGTGCCGGTTCTCACGATTCAGCAGCTCGAGTACTCTCAGCCTTACTCACGGAAATGGACGGCTTGAGCAGTATTAACAGTAGTACTAGTAATATGAGCACCAATTCTCCTTCGTCGTCGTCATCATCATCATCAGTTCTAGTCATAGCAACGACGAATCGACTAGATGCTTTAGACCCAGCACTAACGAGACCGGGTAGATTTGATTTAATTTTAGAAGTTGGAGCGTTAAAGACACCGGAGGAACGCCTCGAGGCGTTACACGTCCACGCCAGAGCGGTTTCTTTAGCCGAAGACGTAAATCTCGAAGATGTCTCCGAGCGAACTGAGGGGAAAACTGGCGCAGATTTAAGAGGAATAGTGAGAGAAGCGGCGATGGCCGCGTTGAGAGAAGATATAGGGGCGACGAGCATTCGTCACGCGCATTTTCTCAAGGTACTCAACAAATAGGCATGAAAAGTTTTTTAACAACACAACAAAATAGAAATGTATACATCTACCATGATCTCGCCCTCCTCACACCCCGAGGGTCCGACGTATATTCACGTAGAGCTCAATCGTATCGTCATTGAGCAAAAAATAATAAATACAGAAAAAATATACATGTATGCACGCATAGTACATATCATCTCGACGATTCCATGCGCTTGAACGCCTCGAGGAAAGCGGGCACGATGGCGGCTTTTGAGTTGATCACGTTTTTCAAATGATCACCGGAATCGTACGTGAAAGCAACACCGTCTAGTTTCGTTAATGCGGTACACCGGCTCATAATTGCACCAACTTCATCGTAATCAGACGTGATTAATTTATCTCTTTTGGCGAAGTGAGCCACCATTGCGTCCAACTTGTGCTCAAAAATTCCCGCGCCTCCGCTCGCTTTCATCAAACGCTCGATGCCAACTAATCGTTGCAACGTTCGATTCAGAACGGCTTTCCAGTCTAGGTTTTCGAATATGCTGTCATCCTTGGACAAACTGGATGACGTCGACGTGCTCTTGCTCTTGATCGAGCGAGGTGATTCCGGCGCCGAGGTTACGTTTGATTCTCCAAAGACGCGTCGAGATGATTGTCTTTTCTCGCCAGAAAGTTCATCGGAAGAACTTGACGCTTCGCTTTCCGAGGATAACACGATCTCTGAGATCATGTTTTCCACGTAACTATCCTTAATCAAGAGCTGCTCTCGATCTAATCTTAAATACAAATACGAGTTTGGAGCGAATGATTTTTCAAAGTTGTGCCACGAACACACGCTCACCACGCCCAACTTTTTGTTCGCGTTGTTCCCTACCTTCTTCTTCGTGTTCGTATTCTCGTCCCCATGAAAGCCGCGAGAGGTAAGAATACCTGCGTTCGCTGCAATGTAACCGCCCATAGAGCAACCACCGATTGCGATGGAAACTTCGTCGCCGTAGGTATCTCTGGCCCATTCGATTAATCCACACGCCTCTCTCAATCCAATCAAGTGCATTAAAATGTACTCGCTCACGGTGCTAATAACATGAGTGGGTTGCCCAACCACTCTCCGGTTCCCATAAAACGGAAACTCGGGAATTAAAACGACCATTGCTTCATCTTCCATCGCATCGTTCTCTTTATAATGCGCCGTCAGCAAATTCTCCGCCGTGCGTCTTCGAAACGCGAACGTCGTATCGCCCGTAAACGGTAACACGATAGCGACCCGTTTCACTTTCCTATCGTCCAATCTCCGAGACGAGGACGATTTCCACACTCTCAGTATCTCCCCACTTTGTAAAGCGGATAAGTTTCTGGATTTCTTGCACAGCGAAGCGACTTCTTTGATTTTAAAAATCCCGGTGTCGCAGTTGATGGTGTGCGTCGTTGTTCTTTTTTCTTCTTCTTCTTCTTGTTGAGAGTTCTCCCTTTTTCGTCCACCACTTTTGGGTGTTTTCGTTGTTTGTGTTTTTGTTTTTTTTTCATCTTTTCTTTCGGATGTTCTTCTTGAGCCCACACGTTTGTGTTTTGGCAAAATCTTCGACAAAAATGTCGAATTCTCTGTGGAATCGATATCTGCACATTCCACGACGTTCCAACCGTCCACCTCGGTTTGAGCGATTTCTCCGAACGGATCCCACTGGACGACCATCGCGTCGTTCACAAACCCGCGTCCACTGGAGACTGATTTCACCACCGACGCTCGCATTTGTTTCACCAGTTCAAAGTTTCCCCATCCTCGATTAAAAAATGTCGTTTTCCTTTTCGGGATGAAAAAAAGCAGGTACTTTATGAGAAACGCGACGACGAAGAACGCGAAATCGGACTTGAAGTAAAAGGCGAGAAAGGTGAACACCGTAAAAGCGTCCAATTTTTTCCTCTTCGTCTTCTTCTTCGTTATGAGCGTTTGAGACGAAGACATTTTAGTATTAAGTTGGGGAGTGTGATACTTATGTGGTCTTTAAAATTTGCCCAACACGCATTTGGTTGGTCTTTTTTTTGAAGTCGACCAATTCGACCGACACGTGCAGTATTTTAATTATTATTTTTAAAGCGACGGTATCAGGTCGCCTTCCGCGCACCGAATTTTTTCGAGATCCTCGGGCGGGAGTTCGATCTTATCGAAGCCTTTCCTTCCGTATTCTACGAAATCGTCGAAAGTGACAAATCCATCGCCTCGACTTCCGCATCGCCTTCGGGTGAGTTCTCTCAAGGAATGGTCCAGTTGGTCTTTGGAGACGTTTCGATGGCCAACTTTGAGCTCGTTCAAATCGGCGAGTAAATACGCCAATTCGGATTCGTCCAAGACTCCGTTTTTGGTTTTGTCGTAGCGTTGCCATAATCCTCGCAGAACGTTGACGTTGATTTTCTCTCGAAGAGAAAAAGATTGTTCTAAAAGCCATTTTGAGGTTTTTGGCTTCCAACTGGATTTCGTGTACTCGTCCGTTTGCATTTCGTTGAGACGAGATTTCGCGCGATCCCAGGCAAAGAACTCGTCTCGAGTGTCGCATTCAAACGATTTTGCGTCGGCTATCACGAGTAAATCGTCAGGGTGTTTCGCATAGGCCGTGATTATCAGCTTCACTTTGTGCTCGTATGCGCAGTCGATGAACGTGATGAACCTGCGCATCAAATCGACTCGGTCTAAAGACAATTTCGGTATGTTTTCAATTCCAATGGCGTGAAAGGTTGAACACAAAGCGACGTAATCCGACGGTCCTAAATTCGCGTCACACAGCTCGTCGAACTCTATTCGCGCAACGCCACCCCCAGCTTGTTTAATCCGTAGACTTCTACCAGAAATTGCCACCTCTAATTCCCTCAACGTCCGTTCGCCGGCGAGGTTTTGCGTCTTCACTTCCAACCAATCGTGCGCGATTTGTTTAGCCTCTTCGTCGGTTTTATCACTTTCCCCGATCATTTTCCAAACCCCGTGCACGTTAACTGATCCAATCATCCGGTAATCGAACACTGAGTCCATATCGTGCACTTGCATTCGACTTTTTATGCCTTCAATACATGGTAAAAACTGTTTCCGATTCAATCCGTTTTTATACAACTCGTCCGGCGCTCGGTTCGAAGTGCACACCACTCGCACGTTATTCTCCCACAATCTATCGAGTAATCGTCTAATGATCATTGCATCGGCGACATCGGTCACTTGAAACTCATCTAAACACAACACGTCTACTTTTGCCGCCAAGGAATCCGCGAACCACTTCACGGTATCTTCGTTCGAAACATTATCCGTTTTCTTTTTCATCTGGGCTAACCTGTGCAACTCTCCGTGCGTTTCCATCATGAAGGCGTGGAAATGCACGCGTTTCGAGAAAGATTTTGGTAACGTTGCCATGAACAAATCGGAAACGAACGTTTTACCGCACCCAGGTCCGCCGTATAAATACACCCCGCCCGCGCTCGTTTCACCCGCCAGCGTCGAGGCGTCTGACTTGTTCGTTCGATCCCAGAGCTTTTGAAACCACGATTTATTCTCCTCGTTGCTAGTTCCGCGACTGCTGCTGTTATCACGACTACTACTATTACTACTGCTGCTATTACTATCATTATTACTATCGTCTTTCCCCATGACTTTGTGATAAAACTTATCCAGCACGTAAAGCGCTTTCACCTGTTTCTCGTCTCGTTGCAACACGCCTTCTTCGGCTAACCGCTCGTAGAATTTCATCGGCGACTCCGCGCCTTCCGGGTGTTTCACGAGCGTCGCGAAATCCAGCTGACTGACTGCTCCAGCTGTCGCCGAAGAGGACGGCTTCTCCTCGCTTCTGTGTATCGCGTCCGTCGCTCTCTTTTGGTTGCCACCGCCGAACGAAGATGAAGAAGCATCTTCGAAGACTTTCTCGGGAAGAGTTTGTTGAAACGACGACGGACTCGAAGAAAAAGAAGAACAGAAGCAACACGACGCGAGGACGAGTTTTGTATCCCCGAGAGAAGAAGAATTTTTGCCCGCGCGCGATGACTTCCATGCGCTCAAAAGAGCTCTTCGAGCGGCGGCCAAGGCGGTGGTGGTAGACGCTCGGCGCATCGTTACCCTTTTCTCTCTCTCTCTCTCTCTTTGCAAGTGAAGAAATTTCTGATGAAAGCAACGAGGAAGGTTTG
>Ga0233451_10003302_pt1 | contig 14109 bp, 11 predicted proteins | sample 011ome_29_FD_183052 | JGI IMG/M metagenome (GOLD analysis project Ga0233451, IMG submission 183052) | Coastal salt marsh microbial communities from the Groves Creek Marsh, Skidaway Island, Georgia - 011504CT (spades assembly) | ecosystem: Environmental > Aquatic > Marine > Intertidal zone >...
GTGGCGACGTTGCTACTAATCCACGTTTGCGTTTGGCGATTGATAAGGCCAAAGACTCAAATATGCCTAATGACAACGTGCAACGAGCAATTCAGCGAGGCACCGGCTCACTGGAGGGCGTCAACTACGAAGAGATTCGTTATGAAGGTTACGGAATGAATGGCGCTGCCATCATTGTTGATTGCTTAACCGATAACCGCACTCGTACCGTTGCAGAGGTTCGCCATGCATTTAATAAAAATGGTGGCAACATGGGTACAGAGGGTTCAGTTGCCTTCTTATTCAAACACTGCGGCCAAATGTTGTTTGCTCCTGGCACTAACGAAGATCAACTCATGGAGGTTGCGTTAGATGCTGGTGCAGAAGATGTCATCACTCATGATGATGGATCTCTAGAAGTGCTATGCCCTGTGCCAGATTTTTCAAAAGTGCAAGATGCTATTAGCAAAGCAGGCCTCAAGCCTGAGCTAGCAACGGTTGCTATGCGCCCTGAGACTGAGATTACCCTTGAAGGCGAGCTAGCAGAAAGCATGCAGAAATTGCTTGATGCGCTTGAGAACTTGGATGACGTTCAAGAAGTCTTTACGAACGCTGAACTTTGATTTCTGAATTTAATTTTTTAATTACCTCATTTAAATAATAGATAGCTTGTTATGAAAATTCTACTTATTGGCTCTGGCGGACGCGAACATGCTCTAGCTTGGAAGCTGGCCCAATCCCCGCAAGTGCAAACAGTTTTCGTTGCCCCTGGTAATGGTGGTACAGCCACAGCCAAGCAAGCTGCTGCCGGCATCGAAAATTTACCAATTACTGGATTACAAGAATTGGCTGACTTTGCCAAGCGCGAGAAGATTCATTTAACCGTAGTGGGTCCTGAAGCCCCTCTTGCTGCAGGCATCGTGGATGTATTCCGCAATAATGGCTTGCGTATTTTTGGGCCAACCCAATTAGCAGCGCAACTAGAGTCTTCCAAGGATTTCTCTAAAGCCTTTATGAAGCGTCATGGCATTCCGACTGCGGATTACCAAACTTTTTCTAGCGCTTTAGAGGCACACGCCTATATTGATGCTAAAGGTGCGCCGATTGTGATTAAGGCTGATGGCCTTGCGGCAGGTAAAGGCGTAGTCGTTGCCATGAGTCTTGAAGAGGCGCATGCCGCAGTAGACATGATGTTGGCTGATAACAAATTAGGAAATGCTGGTGCTCGCGTAGTAATTGAAGAATTCCTGACAGGCGAAGAAGCTAGCTTCATTGTTTTGGTAGACGGTAAAAATGTTTTAGCTTTGGCAACAAGCCAGGATCACAAACGACTGCTTGATGCTGATCAGGGTCCAAATACCGGCGGTATGGGTGCTTACTCCCCTGCCCCAGTGGTTACTCCAGAAATCCATGCACGTGCATTACGTGAAGTGATCATGCCAACCGTGAATGGCATGAAAGCTGATGGCATTCCTTATACCGGCTTCTTGTATGCAGGCTTGATGATCGCACCTGATGGCAAGATCAAGACCCTTGAATTTAATTGCCGCATGGGCGACCCAGAAACTCAACCAATCATGGCGCGTCTGCGTAGCGATCTTGTGAACGCCTTAGATCATGCTGTGGATGGCACACTCAATGAGGTCGAGCTGGAATGGGATCGCCGTACTGCTCTAGGCGTGGTGCTCGCTGCTCATAACTACCCCGATACTCCACGGGCTGGCGATGTCATTACAGGCATCCCCGCTGATACCGAAGATCAAATTACTTTCCATGCTGGCACAAAACTGCAAGATGGCAAGGTAGTCACTTCTGGTGGACGTGTGATGTGCGTTGTTGGACTTGCGGATACTGTCCGTGGCGCCCAACAAAAAGCGTACGAAGCCATCAATCACATTAAGTTCGATGGCATGCAATATCGCAAAGATATTGGCTATCGCGCCATTAAGTAAACCGATATCGAGTTAGCACAACCTTGTCAGATCAACACACCCAAATCGATATTGCCGCCTTAAAAGATTACTTTTTAGGATTGCAAGAACGCATCACCACTGCAATGAGTGCTTTGGATGGCAAAGTATTTGTTGCAGATGAATGGCATAAGCCTGAAGACAGCAAACTCAAAGGCTATGGCCGCACCTGCATTTTGGATGGCGGTAATATTCTTGAAAAGGGTGGCGTAGGTTTCTCACACGTTCGCGGCGACCAAATGCCGCCCTCAGCATCGCATCACCGCCCAGAAGTCGCGGGCCGTAGCTTTGAAGCAATGGGTGTCTCTTTGGTGTTTCACCCAAATAACCCCAAAGTACCGACTACACATATGAATGTGCGCTGCTTTATTGCGCAAGCCCCTGACAAAGAACCAGTTTGGTGGTTTGGTGGTGGCTTTGATCTCACACCCTATTACGGCGTTGATGAAGACTGTAAACATTTTCATCAAACCGCTAAAGATGCCTTAGATCCTTTTGGTGAAGAGCTCTATCCTCGCTTCAAGAAGTGGTGTGATGAATACTTCTATTTAAAGCATCGTGAAGAGCCACGCGGCATTGGCGGCGTTTTCTTTGACGACTTTAATGAACTCGGTTTTGAAAAGAGCTTTGCGATGACTCGCGCAGTGGGTGATGCATTCATTAATGCTTACCTGCCTATTGTGCAGCGTCGCCATCAAGATAACTTTACTCCTGAAGAAAAGGCTTTCCAAGAATATCGCCGTGGCCGCTATGTGGAATACAACCTCATCTTTGATCGAGGCACCATCTTTGGTCTGCACTCTGGTGGCCGTACCGAATCTATTTTGATGTCAATGCCTCCAGTGGTTCAGTGGTGGTACAACTGGCAGCCTAAGCCTGGCACGCCAGAAGCTAAGCTGTATGACTACTACCTCAAGCCACGCGATTGGCTAGCGTGAGCATCCATCATTGAGCGCTATTAAGAAAATTGGCATTCTGGGGGGCACTTTTGATCCCCCTCATGTTGGCCACCTCAAACTGGCAACGCATTTTGCCAAGCTACTGCGCTTAGACGCGCTCCTACTGATACCTAGTGGTGAGCCATGGCAAAAAAGCACCTGCATCACTTCAGCAGAAATGCGCTTTAGATTGACTGAAGCCGCTGGTATTGATTTAGCTCGTGCGTTTTTGTATTTAAAGATATCGACTCAGGTGGGAATTGATCGCATAGAAATAGATCGTGCCGGCCCAAGTTACGCCATTGATACCGTGAAAGCACTGCGCGAGCGATTTGGAGTGGATGCCAGCCTAACTTGGCTCATGGGAGCTGATTCCTTGGTTGCACTACCCAGCTGGAATTCCTGGGAAAAGCTCAGCCAATACGTGAATTTTGCCGTAGCCACTAGACCTCACCATGACTTAAAAGAGCAAATCAGCTCTGAAGTGGGTCAATTTCTGCAAGAACATCAGACAAAAGATGCTGCCGCTCTTGAAAAATGCGCTGCAGGCCTCATATATATCGATGAAAGCCTCAATGTCGACTTGTCCTCTACCGAGTTAAGAGATCGCCTCAAATCCAGCTCCAGAAGCGCCATAGCATCTGAGCAAATTCCAACCCACACCCTAGAAATCATTACAAATCTGGGCTTGTATCAGTAATCAAGCTAAGATCACCCTAAATACAAAAATTATTGTCGAGAAAATATGGACTTACGTAAATTACAACGCGTCGTGATTGATGCTCTAGAAGATGTGAAGGCGCAAGATATTCGCGTCTACGACACCACCAAATTAAGTGAATTATTTGACCGGGTCATTATTGCCACTGGTTCAAGTAATCGCCAAACTCGCTCATTAGCAATGTCCGTTAAAGAGGAGGTAAACGCCAAAGGTGGCGAAGTCATCTCTATTGAAGGCTTGGAAACTGGTGAATGGGTATTAGTAGATTGTGGCGATATCGTTGTACACATTTTGCAACCAATGCTGCGCTCTTACTATCAGCTAGAAGGCATGTGGGGTGCTAAACCTGTGCGTGTGAAATTGGCTGGTAGCAAAGGTCTTGCCAAAGCTAGTGAATCTGAAGATGACGACGAATAACTTCGTCGTTAAAAGCATCGATGCGCCTCACCATTGTTTCAGTTGGTCATAAGATGCCTGATTGGGTTGCAACCGCAACCCATGACTACATCAAAAGAATGCCCGCAGACTGCAGCATTGAAATCAAAGAAATCAAACCAGACCTGACGCCTGCTAAAGAGGCCGTCAAAATTGCTGCCGCCATTCCGAAGGGCTCAAGAGTCATTGCCTTAGATGAGCGCGGCAAAGACCAAACTACTCAAAACTTAGCTACTCAATTGGCCAGTTGGCGCCAAGAGGGTTTTGATATCACCTTTTTAATTGGTGGTGCAGATGGCTTGGATCCCAGTCTGAAAACCACTGCTCAGGCAATGTGGCGCCTCTCCAGCCTCACCCTTCCCCACGCTATGGCTAGAGTGCTGCTGGTAGAGCAACTCTATCGCGCTTGGACCATTCTGCAGGGTCACCCCTACCATCGTGAGTAATCTTGTGAGCCCATTTATTTATCTCGCCTCACAAAGTCCGCGTCGCCAAGAACTCTTAAAACAAATTGGCGTTCGCTTCGAAATGCTTTTACCAAGTGCCGATGAGGATAGCGAAGGTATTGAAGCGCCTCTCCCCCAAGAAAAAGCTCGCGTGTATGTTGAAAGAGTTACCTTGGCAAAAAGTGTAGCGGCACTCTCTCGTTGGCAAAAAAGCAATTTACCTTGGGCTCCGATTCTTTGTGCGGATACTACGGTTAGCCTACCCAACAGTCCAGATGGTGAAATTTTAGGGAAACCAAGCAATGCAGCAGATGCTGCGCGGATTCTAAATATGCTCAGCGGCAAAGTACATGAGGTATTAACCGCCGTTGCCATAACGCCAGCCCCAACAGAAATTCCCAAGATTTTGGTACAGGTATCACGCGTGCAATTTGCAGAGCTATCCCCAACGCAGATTGACGCCTATATCGCCAGCGGCGAACCCTTTGGTAAAGCTGGGGCTTATGGCATTCAGGGTCTAGGGGGCGCTTTTATTCCCTCTATCCAAGGAAGTTATAGCGGTATCATGGGATTACCCATCTATGAAACCCAACAATTACTAAAAATTGCCGGCCTGACTCGCGTATGAACGAAGAAATACTGATCAATATCACCCCGCAAGAAACGCGTGTTGCTTTAATTCAGCAAGGGGCTGTTCAGGAGCTTCAAATTGAGCGCACTCGCCAACGCGGCATTGTGGGCAATATTTATTTAGCTAAAGTTGTTCGCGTCTTGCCTGGTATGCAATCAGCGTTTATTGAGATTGGCTTAGAGCGCACTGCTTTTATGCACGTAGCAGATATCACCCAAAACAATCCCCAAGCGCAAATTGAAAAGCTATTATTTGAAGGTCAAACACTTTTAGTTCAGGTGCTCAAAGATCCTTTAGGTACAAAAGGCGCACGTCTTACAACCCAATTAAGTATTGCTGGGCGGAATTTGGTTTACCTTCCTCCAGCAGGTAGTGATACCGCTACCGAAAAATATATTGGCGTTTCTCAGCGAATCGACCAACCTGAGGAGCGCGAAGCCATCAAGACTCGTCTCGCCAGATTGATGGCTGCAGATGAAAAAGGTGGGATTATCGTTCGCACGAGTGCTCAGGATGCCTCAGATACTGAACTACAGCATGACATGCTTTACCTACGCACTACCTGGGACAACATCCATGCAGCCATGAAACACAATCCTGCGCCCACCCTGCTCTATCAAGACCTTAGCTTGGCCGAACGAGTATTACGGGATGTTGCCGGAGAGGAAACGACTCAGATTCGCGTGGATTCGGCTGAGAATTTCGAGAAGCTGAAAGCCTTTACCAATGCTTACATGCCCAATTTATTGGGCAAGCTGACATTACATCGTGGTGAGCGCGCCCTCTTTGATTTATTTGATGTTGATGCTGAAATTAATAAGGCGCTGGGTCGCAGAGTGGATCTCAAGTCGGGTGGCTATCTGATGATTGATCAAACAGAGTCTATGACGACGATTGATGTTAATACCGGCAGCTATGTTGGTGCACGCAATCTCGATGACACCGTCTTCAAGACAAACTTAGAGGCTGCTCAAGCAATTGCAAGGCAGTTACGTTTACGCAATCTTGGTGGAATCATCATCATTGATTTTATCGACATGATTGGCAAAGACCATCAAGAATCTGTGCTGCATGAACTTAAGCGCAATCTTGAGCGCGATCATGCGCGCACCTCTGTAAGCGACTTCTCTGCGCTAGGCTTAGTAGAGATGACCCGCAAACGCACCCGCGAATCCTTGGCTCATATCACCTGCGAGCCCTGTGCCACTTGCCTTGGCAAGGGTGAGGTTAAAACCGCGCAAACCGTTTGCTATGAAATTTTGCGCGAGATTGTTCGGGAGCACCGTCAATTTAATCCAAGAGAATTTAGGATTGTGGCAGCGCCTGATGTGATTGATCTCTTCCTAGAAGAAGAGAACCAATTTTTAGCTCAGCTAGGCGACTTTATTGGTAAACCCATTACCCTCCAAGCAGAGGGTAGTTTCCGCCAAGAACAATACGATATTGTTCTTAGTTAAATTCGTTCGTTCATTAAGCATTAGAAAATTGGATGCGATGCAGGCTTGCATACAGACCATCTTGCTTGATTAGATCCTCATGTGAACCATTTTCAATAATCTGACCGTGTTCCAACACCACAATACGATCGGCATGTTCAATCGTCGATAGGCGGTGAGCAATTACCAAAGTTGTTCTACCAGCCATCAAGCGCTCTAGAGCGTCTTGCACCTGTCTCTCAGACTCAGAATCCAAGGCTGAAGTTGCTTCATCCAAGATCAAAATTGGGGCATTTTTATAGATAGCCCGCGCAATAGCCATGCGCTGACGCTGCCCGCCAGATAAGCGATTACCGTTATCACCCACTATGGAATCAATGCCCTCTGGTAGCTCTTTGATGAGCGCACTCAGATTGGCGGCCTCCAATGCTTCTATCACCCTGCCACGATCTATTCCCTCTTGCGAATCCGCTCCATAGGCTACGTTTGCTGCAATCGTATCGTTAAAGAGAACCACATCTTGGCTGACAAATGCTATTTGCTTACGAACATCAGACAAGACGATGTCCTCTAATGGAATGCCGTCCAAGAAAATATGACCGCTAGTTGGCTTGTAGAATCGCGGCAATAAATTCACGAGGGTGGATTTCCCTCCGCCAGAAGGGCCAACAAAAGCTACAACCTCACCCGGCTTAATATCCAGATTGATATTGCGTAGAGCATCTTTTCGCCCCGCTTCTTGTTGATACGCAAAGCCAACATCGTCAAATCGAATAGCGCCTTTAGACTTTTCTAAAGATCGCATATTGAGTTTGCGATCTTCATCCTCTTCAAAGGGTTGATCCATCATCCCAAAAATCATTTCTGCTGCAGTGAGTCCGCGCTGAAGCGGTTGATTGATGTCTGCTAAATGCTTGAGTGGTGAAATGACTAACATCATCGCAGTGATAAATGCCGCAAAACCCCCAACAGTAGTGCCTTCAGTCGCAGATTGCATCAAAGCAATCACCAACACTATCGACAGAGCCATAGAGGCAATAAGCTGAGTAATCGGCTGATTGAGACCTCCGGCTACTGCAGACTTCAAAGCAAACTGGCGTAAACGCTCCGCCTTTTGCTTAAAGCGATCCATCTCATACGCTTCAGCGCCATGCACTTTGACAATTTTGTAGCCTGCAGCCGCTTCTTCGACGATATAGGCCAACTCACTAGTGAGAGTCTGCTGCTCCCTATTAAGAGATCTTAGGCGACGATTGATCTTACTCATGACAAATGCGATCACCGGGAAAATAATCAGAACTACCAATGTCAATTGCCAGTTCAGATAAATTAAGTACCCCATTAATCCAATAACGGTCAGTGAGTCGCGTACCAAACTAATTAACATTCCCCCCATTATGGAAAGCACATTGTTTACTTCAAAGACAACAGCATTAATTAAATTAGATGCGGAATTTTTTTGGAAAAAGCTTGTGCTTGCGTGCAATAAAGTTTGAAACATTTGTTCACGCAGTTTCAACAACACCGCATTAATCACGCGGGTTAACAAGTAATTGGAAAGGAATTGAGCCAAACTACGAACCACAGCAAGACCCACCAAGAAGACCGGCACCTGCCAAAGCTTGCTATTGAGCTGCCCAGTAAAGCCACGGTCCAATAAGGGCTTCATTAAGGCCGGAATGGAGGTCTCGGCAGCAGCCACCACAGCCATAGCCAAAAGGGATCCAATAATCAGGCCAGTATGGGGCTTTAGGTAGGCAATTAGGCGATTTAAGGCAGTACGGTCTTGAGCATTCATATAATGAATTATGCCCACCTTATCAGTCATACTCATCACCCGCAATGAAGAGGCCAATTTGGACGATTGTCTGGCCTCCCTGGATGGGATCGCCCACCAGGTCGTGGTGGTCGACACCAATAGCTCGGATCGCACCCTAGAAATAGCCAAAAACTATGGCGCAACGATATCCCAACCCCCTGACTGGCCGGGTTTTGGCCCCCAAAAGAACCGCGCCCTGGATCTTGCCACTGGCGAATGGGTCTTATCAATAGACGCAGACGAAAGACTAACCCCAGCCCTGAAATCAGAGATTCTGACGGCAATTCACCATAGCGCCCATGTGGACTGTTTTGCTATCCCTAGACTATCTTGGTATTGCGGGCGCTTCATACGCCACTCCGGCTGGAGCCCTGATTATGTGGATCGTCTTTTTAAACGAGGTACTGCCCGCTTCTCAGATGACCTGGTCCATGAGCGCCTCATTCCCAATGGTCAGGTAGCCAAATTAGAAAACCCACTACTCCATTACAGCTTCATGAACTACTCACAAGTTCTGCAAAAGCTCGACCGTTATTCAACAGCATCGGCAGAACAAGCATTTGCTAAAGGCAAAACCAGCAGCCCGCTAAAAGCAGTGCTCCATGGCGTATGGGCGTTTATTCGTACTTATATTATTCGCGCGGGATTTTTAGATGGCGCTCAGGGTTTTGCTTTAGCCATATCAAATGGTCAAGGTACGTACTACCGCTATATCAAGCTCTGGCACCTCAATCAGGAAGCCAATAAATGATTTCGATTTTGCTGGCCACTTATAACTGGCCACAAGCGCTCAAGCTTTGTCTGGAATCGTTAGCCACTCAAACGGATAAGAACTTTGAGATCATCATTGCAGATGATGGCTCTACCGAGAGCACGAAGCAAGTGATTGAGTCTTTTGGCAGATCTTACCCTGCTGCTATAAAGCATCTGTGGCAAGAAGATCAAGGTTTTCGGAAAACCAAAATTCTGAACCAAGCTATTAATGCTGCCCATGGGGACTACCTAGTCTTTTTAGATGGCGACTGCATCGTGCAGCCGGACTTTGTGGCCAGACATCGAGAACTGGCGCAAAAAGGATATTTAGTTACTGGCAGCAGAATTCTTCTCAATGACAGTCTCACCCAAGAATTACTCAGCTGGTCGCAATGGAGTTTTCACAAGTTCTCGTCAGGCTTGCTAGGCAAGCGCCTTAGCGGATGCATTAATAAATACTGGCCTCTTAAAATAAAACTAGGTAACGGCTCCTGGCGTGATTACAAAAAATTTGTTTGGCGCCGTATCAAAGGTTGCAATATGGCCTGCTGGAAAGCGGATGCCGAAGCTATAAACGGCTTTGATGAAACCATGACGGGATGGGGCCACGAAGATGCTGACTTTGTATTTAGATTGCAGCACCATGCCATTCGCCGTAAGTCAGGATCTTGGTCTACCGAAGTTTTACATCTCTTTCATAAAATTCATGATCAAAGCAATGCGGCCGAGAATGCTCGTCGTGTTCGTGAAAAAATCATGGCAAAAGCTCTTTAAGCACCTAGTTTGCCATGATCATTTTCTCAAAACTCAAGCCCAAAAAAGTCTTATTCATTGCCACTCGCCAAATCGGCGACGTACTGGTCACAACACCTCTCATTAGCAAAGCTAGAGAGTTGTGGCCTGAAGCAGAATTTCATTTTTTGGGCTATCGCGGCAAGTTAGAGATGTTGCATGGCAATCCCGACATTACTGAAGTCATTGAAACCTCAGATCGTCCAGGTTTTGGTGAATACCTCTCCTTATTTAATCGCCTATTTCAGCGTTATGACTTGGCAGTAGTCACCCAACCTAGCGACCGAGCCTACCTATATGGCTTAGTAGCCGCCTTTAGAAGAGTGGGCGTCTTAGGCGGCCATCCTCAAGGTAAAGATTCTACGGATCAACACAAGCGTAGCAAGAGTGAGAAGCAAAATGCCTGGAAGAAGTTCATCTGCATGCACACCGTGGATGTTGATTACTTTAATCAACATGTCATTACAGAAAAGCTACGCCTTCTAGAAACGTTCTTTAAAAATCCAGCGGATTTATTCTCTAAGCAGATCTCGGTAACGCCTCCTGTAGGCGAACCCTTGACACCCATCATCGCCAGTGAACTCAAGCAACCCTATGTCGTCATACATCCAGGACCTCTGACCGCTTATAAACGTTGGCCACTCGCATACTGGCAAGAGCTCATTACCTGGTTGGTTAATCAAGGTTTTCAGATTGTATTAAGCGCTTCACCCGCAAAGCAAGATGTGCAACTCAATCACGACATCATGTCCTTATTGGCTCAAGAAATTAAGGACAAAGTGATCAACGCTGCGGGTAAGCTGTCCATTCCACAGGCGGGCACACTCATTCGGAGCGCTGCTTTATATATTGGTGTTGATACGTCTATTACACATTTAGCAGCAGCTTGTAATACTCCAACCATCACCCTATTTGGCGCTACCCCACCAACCAACTTTGGCCCGTGGCCCAACGGCTTCATTGGGGAACAACCTTATCAATTGCGCGCCCGTACACAAACAGTGGGTAATGTCACCATTTTGCAAGGTCCTGGTGAATGCGTGCCATGCCGTAAGGCCGGTTGTCTTGATAAAGCGGATAGCTATAGCGAGTGTTTAGATCTACTAGAACCTAAACAAGTGATTGAGGCAGTTCAAAAAGCACTGTCAATCTAAATTAGCGACAACACCAAAAAAATATTCTTAGTGGTACTGAACTTGTACGGGGTCTTTTTGCTTGGATGCCAAGATTTGGTTCAAGCTATGTAAGCAAGCATCATCCGGATAGATGCGCAGCTCTTCTGGGAACTGCATTAAGCAGGCGCCACCACTAGTGGTAACAGCAGCAGTCAACATCAAACCCTTCATACCATCATTTGATCCTGGTACAGCTGGAGCAGCAGCTCCTAATTTAGGATCTCTGACGCGATTAGCCATCAAGTAAGGATTGATTTGACTACGCAGCATCTTGATATCAATAGCGTTATCAATACATACGTGAACGTTACGAGCAAAACGCATACGCGCACCAGTGATGTCCATCACCGCCTCAGAAACAATACGCATACCACCTGAGAACTTATCGGGAGTCACGTTTACTTTGGCGACTAGGAGCTCATCTTCCTTAAGCCATGAGCGATTAGGCTCATACACTTCGCTATACAAAGTGACTTCCAGGGCCGCAGTGCCATCATCAATTGTCGCAATCATCATGCGACCGCGCTGACCAGTTAACATCCGCGCTGAAGTGATGATGCCAGCGATCAGCTGATCTTTGCCTTCAGTAACTTTTGATAAAGGTTGACGAATAAAGTGAGAGGTCTCGTCACGATAGGCATCAAACATATGACCCGTTAAACAAAGTCCTAAAGCATTCTTCTCTTCTTGCAGACGCTTCTTTTCAGACCAAACGGGCTCGCGCACTAACTCTGGTAGATGGCGATTCTCTTCGCCAGCAACTTCAAACAAGCTCACTTGATGAATAGAAGCCTCAGCTTGCTCGGCAGCTTCAATTGCTCTTGCTAAAGAAGCAAGTAAGGTAGAGCGGATGTCGTACAGATTGCCACCCGCAGGGACAGAATCGCGATAGAGGCTATCAAATGCACCAGCACGCATTAAGGCTTCAATCGCACGACGATTAACTTGTCTACGGTCCACACGAGCACAGAAATCAAACAGATCCTTAAATGGTCCGCCAGTCTCTCGCGCTTTAACAATGGATTCAATTGCAGCCTCGCCCGTACCGCGCACTGCACCCAAGCCGTAACGCACATGACTAATTGGGGAGTCTGGGGCTGCATCAGGCGCACGCAATGGGGTGAACTCATAAACACCGGTATTAATGTCTGGCGAGAACACTCGAATGTTGTTGACCAAGCAATCGTCATACAGAATCTTCACCTTATCGGTGTCATCCATCGCAAGTGATAAGTTGGCCGCCATAAATTCTGCGGGGTAATACGCTTTAAGCCAAGCGGTTTGATATGCCAGGAGTGCATAGGCGGCGGCATGGGACTTATTAAATCCGTAGCCCGCAAAGCGTTCCATCAAGTCATAAATTTCGTTGGCTTTACTCTCGGAGATACCGCCTGCTTTTGCACCATCACTAAAGATCTTGCGATGCTGTGCCATTTCTTCAGGCTTTTTCTTACCCATCGCACGGCGCAACATATCAGCGCCACCCAATGAGTAGCCGCCAATCATCTGCGCCATCTGCATCACCTGCTCTTGGTAGACCATGATGCCGTAGGTCTCACGCAGAACTGGCTCAATACGTGGATCGGGATACTCCACCTTTTGGCGACCGTGTTTACGCTCAATAAAGTCTGGGATCAAATCCATAGGACCTGGGCGATATAAAGCTACCAAGGCAATAATGTCTTCAAAGCGGTCAGGCTTAGCTTCACGAAGCATGCCTTGCATGCCGCGACTTTCTAGCTGGAAGACGGCTACCGTATTGGCGCGCTTGAGAACATCAAATGCTTTTTCATCATCAAGCGGTATCTCACCGATATTCCAATCTCTACGATCGGCGTGCAATGTTTTAATCCAACGCTCTGCTGCTGCCAAGATCGTGAGCGTGGTTAAACCCAAGAAGTCGAACTTTACCAAGCCGATTGCTTCTACGTCATCTTTATCAAACTGACTAATGACGGAGCTACTGTCTTGATCTTTACTCTCTTGCGTGTAGAGCGGACAGAAATCCGTGAGGCGCCCTGGGGCGATCAACACACCGCCCGCATGCATACCCACGTTACGAGTCATGCCCTCTAATTGCTGCGCTAATGAAAGTAATTGACGCACCTCGTCTTCATTCTTTTCGCGCTCGGCTAATTGCTTCTCTTCTTTCTTCGCCATTTCAATGGTCATGTACTGACCTGGCTTATTGGGTACCAGTTTAGCGATGCCGTCGACGAAGTTATAACCTTGCTCAAGTACGCGACCCACGTCACGAATCGCCGCTCTGGCAGCCATCGTTCCAAAAGTAGCAATCTGACTTACCGCATCTTTGCCGTACTTATCTTTTACGTACTGGATCACACGGTCGCGACCGTGTTGGCAGAAGTCAATATCGAAGTCGGGCATTGATACCCGCTCTGGATTGAGGAAGCGCTCAAAGAGTAAGTTGTAACGCAGTGGATCCAAATCGGTAATGCCAAGTGAATACGCCACTAACGAGCCCGCACCAGATCCACGACCTGGCCCTACTGGTACGCCATTGTTCTTAGCCCAGTTAATAAAGTCCGCCACGATTAAGAAGTAGCCTGGGAAACCCATCTGAGCAATCGTTTTCACTTCAAATACGAGACGCTCTTGGTAGCGCGCCATTTCTTTTTCGCGTTCTTGCGCATCTGGGAAGTTGCGTTCCATATGGCGCTTCAGACCGATCTCAGATTGCTGCAAGAGATAGTCTTCCAAAGTAATTCCAGGTGGTATTGGAAAATCTGGCAAGCGTGGCTGACCTAAAACCAAAGAGAGATTGCAACGCTTAGCAATTTCAACAGAGTTTGCAATTGCTGCTGGCAAATCTGCGAAACGTTTTTCCATCTCTTCTTGGGTCAAGAAGTATTGCTCTTCATTAAACTTTTTGGTGCGACGTGGATTGCCAAGCAATTCGCCTTCAGCAATACAAACACGGGCTTCATGCGCCGTAAAGTCACTTCTCTGCATGAACTGCACTGGGTGGGTTGCAACCACCGGCAAATCGAGCT
>Ga0233451_10003307_pt1 | contig 14100 bp, 7 predicted proteins | sample 011ome_29_FD_183052 | JGI IMG/M metagenome (GOLD analysis project Ga0233451, IMG submission 183052) | Coastal salt marsh microbial communities from the Groves Creek Marsh, Skidaway Island, Georgia - 011504CT (spades assembly) | ecosystem: Environmental > Aquatic > Marine > Intertidal zone > Salt...
AAAGTCTTCTACTGCATATATACTATTTTGGTTTTCGCGTACATCATAAGTGACTCCAAGTGTAGCATTGATTCTATGTTTTCTGTTAAAACTCCGATTATACCTCAAAAGGTTATTAACTTGGTATGTTTTGGAATTTAAACTTGATAATTGAAGAGCACCATCAGCATTTCTTCCTGGAAAAGTAGTCAATCCAAAAAACCTCCTTCTTTCCTTGATGCGAATATTGCCTCCAGTTCTAAATTGATAACTCAATCCTTTAACAGGCAATTTATATTTTAGAGCTATCGAACCTATAAAACGTTTTTCATCAGATATATCTGAAAAGTCATTGATCCAAGAATAAGGGTTGGATGTAGCCAAATCTTCAACAAAATCGTCTGAAGTTGCGGCAACGATAGGTCTAAAAACAATAGTACTTCTAACAAAGCTCTGATTAGAACTTCCTATTAAATCTCCTGAATTAGCAAAATCAGTTTCTGTAAAAAAAGCAGTAGCTCGAGCTTGTAAATTCAAATTCTTATTTAAATCTTGATTTAAGTTTATTCTTAAATCTCCAGTTTTAACACTAGAATTCTTTACAATTCCTCTCTGATCGCCAATACCTGCTGAAATATAATAATTTCCATTATCGCCTCCTCCGGAAGCAGATAATCCAAATTGCTGACTCATGGACTGATAATAAACAATATCCTGCCAATCATAAGATTCTAAAGGAGTTTCACCTATTGTCGAGTCCGATGTAAAAGTAGGATTGTTAGGGTTACCATTACCCGTTGTTGTGTAATTCCATGCATATATGTTGTTATTATCATTTATATAAAAAGGAATTCTGTCTTCAATTTCTGGATTCCCTGGAGAGTTTGAATTATTTATAGGCCATGCCTCATTTTGATACTGGGCATAACCAACACCGTCTAACATGTCATATTTTTTACGAATAGTTCTGAAGGTTGTGGTGTGAAAAGTATTAATTTTAATATTTCCTTTTTCTCCTTTTTTTGTTGTAATTAAAACTACACCATTAGCACCTCTAGATCCATATATCGCAGTCGCGGAAGCATCTTTCAAAACCTCAATACTTTCAATATCTCTTGGGTTGATTCCTGTTAATCCATTTTGAGATTCTTGTCCTGAGTTTCCAAGACCACCTGCTGGTAAAACATCTTCACCCGCTGATGCGATGATAATACCATCGACTACATAAAGCGGTTCGTTGTTACCTCTCAAACTATTAGTACCTCTAATTCGTACACTCACACCAGAGCCCAAAGCACTAGAGTTTTGAGAAACCTGAACCCCTGCTGCTCGACCTTGTAAGAGTTGGTCTATACCAGTAGTCTGATTTGCAATGTTTTCATCAACTTTAACTGAAGTTATAGAACCCGTAACATCCTTTTTCAGGACTGTACCATAACCAATAACAACCACCTCATCCAATTCTGCTGTGTCAGTCTCCATAGATAAATTTACAGTTGTCGTATCTGTAACATCGAGCTCAATCGTTTGAAATCCAACATAAGAAAAAATTAGAATTTGTTTTGGATTGGATTGAATGCTGATGGTGAATTCACCATCAAAATTGGTGACAGCGCCTAAATTATTGGTTCCTTTAACCTGAACTGTAACACCTGGAAGCGGTAGCCCTTGGTCATCATTAACCACCCCTGTGACTGTTTTTGATTGTGCAATAATTGCCAAAGGAAACAATAAAATTGCAATTAAAATTTTTAGTTTGTTTTTCATTTGTGATAAAAATTGGTTGGTAATTAATTGTTAGTTATATTTATTAATATATTAACCTTTTCCAAAACTACTTTAAAACATTCGTATGAATGTGGCACATTTGGAGAAAATTATATAATTTTTGAAGCATTAAAAGAAACACTTCTTTTAAAATATTCAGTATATTATAAATTAGTTGATATTTACTACCCCTAGTCTATCATTAATTTCATACTAAATTATATCCGATGCGCAAAAGTATTTTTATTAACTACGTTGTTTTTTTTATACTAAGTTTAAACTCTGTTTTTTCTCAAAGGGATTATGAAACCCTAAATTTTGAGTCTCTTGAGGGAGATATTGGAACAAGAGCCATTTCTTGTATTATTAAAGATCATAATGGAATCATTTGGATTGGTACCCAAGGCAGTGGATTAAGTTCGTTCAACGGATACGAATTTAAAAACTACAAACACAAATGGAATGATAATAATACAATTAACAACTCTGTTATTAATATCATTTTTTTAGATAACCAACAAAATATGTGGGTAGGTACTGAAGAAGGATTAAATCTCTACAATAAAGATTTGGATGAATTTTTTCATGTGCCTTTGAATGAACTTAACTCAAAAATTCAAGTTAAAGCAATTAATGAAACTGAAGACAACGCTTTATTAATTGGGACCCATGGTTTTGGTGTTTTCAAAGTTGACAAAGAAACTCTTTTGAGTTCAAATATCTCTACAAATGTATCAAACAATATAAATAGCTTTCAAATTAATAGCATCGAAAAAACTGAAAGGGGGAGTATATTGATAGGGTCTAATTCAGGGCTACTGAGATATAATTCATTGAATAACACTATTAATCATGCTAAGTTTTCAACCCTCACAGGTTCAGACATTATTGATACGTCTATTCAAACAATTCTAACAAAAAATGATGGAAGTATTTGGCTCGGAACTGTCTCTGATGGACTCATTGAAATTCTAACCACGCCTACAAATTACTATGAATTTAAATTTCACCCAATAACCAATAAAAGAATTTTGGCATTAGAAACTGATCGTAAAGGTGCTATTTTTTGCGGAACTGAAAACGATGGTCTTTTTATTTTAGGTAATGACAAAAAACTTAATTCATTAAAGTATAATAAATCTAAACCCAAAGGAATTAAATCAAACTCTATTTGGTCTGTGTTTATTGATGAAAACGATCGAATATGGCTTGGGTATTTTAATCAGGGAATAGACATCTATGATAAGGAAAAAGAGCGGTTTAAATCGATCGAGAGTATTCCAAACAAAGACCAATCACTTTACTCCAAATCTGTTACTGCAATTACTCAGGATAATCAAGATCGTTTATGGATTGGAATTGCTGATGGTGGCATAGATGTCTATAATTCAAAGACTCAAGAATTCATACATCTCATCGATGAAAATAACCCTATTGCAACAGGTTTAACGAGTAGCGATGTTATTACTGTTTTTATTGACAAGAAGCAAAATGTGTGGGTAGGAACTTGGAATTCTGGCATTTTCTTATTGGAAAAAGGAAAAAAAAGGTTTAAAAATATACAGGTTAAAAATAGCAACGATGTTTTTAAATCCAACAGAATTATGAGTTTTGCGGAAGATTCTAAGGGAACTATTTGGATTGGAAGTTTTTTGAGTGGCTTATATTCATACAATCCTGATACTAGGAACTTTACCCATCATCAAGAAACAGCACTTAAAGAACAGTATATTGATTCTAAAAACATCCGAAAAGTTTTAGTAGATCACGATGATAACATTTGGCTTGGTTCAAGAACAGGCTTATTTAAAGTGTCTGATATTAAAACAAATCCGAAAGTTGAATCTTATAATGCCCTTATCAACAAAGATTTAAATACATCCACTAAATTCAATGTAATAACAACACTATTTGAAGATACAAACAAAAATATTTGGATTGGAACCGACGGCTATGGACTTTGTCAATTAAACATAAAAAACAACACTACAAAATGGTACAATACTTCTGATAACTTTATTCATCAATCTATTACCTCTATTGTTGAAACGAAGCCTGGAATTTTTTGGTTCACTGGAAATAATGGAATGACAAAATTCAATATCACAAAAAATAGTTTTACAAATTACAATACTCAAGATGGAATCTTAGCTAATAATTTTAATAAGAATTCAGTCTATCTTTCAAAAGACGGAATGCTTTATTTTGGCTGCCATAAAGGAGTTAATTATTTTGATCCTTCTGAAATTACAACGAATTTTGATATTCCAAAGGTTTATATTTCAGATTTTAAGCTTTCAAACAAAAGTATAAAACCAGGCAAAGAAAATTCTCCTCTAAAAAAAGTTATTGGAGAGACTACCAATCTTGAATTAAAACATAATCAAAGTTTTTTTACTATAGATTATTTTGGACTAAGTTACACACGTTCAAAAAATTTAGAATACGCCTACTATCTTGAAGGCGTGGAGTCTGACTGGAATTATGTTGGAAAAATACGAAATGCCACTTATACAAATATCCCTCCTGGAACGTATAATTTCAGAGTAAAATCTTCAAATTCAGATGGGATTTGGAGCAATAAACCCACTTCATTAGAAATAAAAATTCTACCACCATGGTGGAAAACCAATCTTGCTTCTTTTGTGTTTTTGATTGTTTTTTTAATTATTGTTTACAATGTTTACAGATTTATTAATATTCGTGTCAAAGAACGACTTGAAATAAAAACAGAAAGAGAGGAACGAAAACAGCTCGAAGGGCTTAACGCAAAAAAAATACAATTCTTTACTAATATTTCTCACGAATTCAGAACCCCTCTTACGCTTATATTAAATCCTTTGGAGGATATTATTAGTAATGACAATTTAGATCTTCCTGAAAGTATCAAAGAAAAGCATAAAATCATATATAAAAACTCAAAACGACTTTCGCGATTAATAAACGAGTTGATGGATTTTAGGAAATTGCAGTTTAATAAAATGGAGGTTAATGTTTCCAAATTTGATTTGATTCCTTTTGTTCAAGAAGTTGCAAGTCATTTTGAGGAAGAAGCAGTACAAAGAAACATTGATCTAGAAGTTGAAAGAAAAGCAAACAAACTTAATATTTGGGCAGATCCATCGATGTTAGAAAAAATCATTTTCAACTTATTATCCAACGCATTTAAAGCCACAAAAGAGGGAGGCAAGGTTACTTTAAGAATACATGAAACAAAAAAAGAAATGTATTTTCCGCTTATTCAAGACAAAAAACAAACCCCAGGAATTTGCATTTCTATTGCCGATAGTGGTATTGGAATAAAAACTAAGGAATTGGATAAAATATTTTCTCGATTTTATCAAGTAAAGGAACTGGATAAACAATATTACGGAGGAACAGGAATCGGACTGGAAGTTGTAAAAAGTTTTGTTGACTTACACAAAGGAATAATTGATGTAAAAAGCCAAGACAATAATGGCACCCAGTTTAAACTCTATTTTCCAAAAGGAAATGAACATTTCAACAAAAATTTATCAACTCAAAATTTGAATTCAAACCACTCAAATTTTGAACAAATAAATGATGGTTTAGATCAAATCGATTCAATAGAAACTAAAAAACCTGAAGCAAAAAAAACAGTTCTTATTGTTGAAGACAACCTTGAACTTAAAAATTACTTGAAAAACGAACTCAAAGAAACCTACAAAATTAAAACCGCAGAAAATGGGCAAGAAGGTTTAGATATAGCACTAAAGTTTATGCCAGACATCATCGTTACAGATATTATGATGCCTATTATGGATGGTTTTGAATTTTGTAAAAGAGTTAAAAATGATATTAAAATTAGTCATATACCCCTCTTAATGATGACTGCAAAAGGGATGCAAATTGACAAAATAAAAGGAATTGACTCTGGAGCCGATGCTTACGTAACAAAACCATTTAATATGGGTGTAATGAAATCACATATAAAACAACTCATAACAAGTCGTCAAATTCTATTTGAAAAATATTTTAACGGAATTCAAAATGAAGATTTATCGAAATTCTCTTCTTTAGACAAAGAATTTATTACCAATATTTTAGACTATGTTCACAACAATATTAGTAATTCAAGCTTAGGCGTTGAACACCTAGCAGATGAGCTGTTTCTTAGCAGAAGTAAACTCTACAGAAAAATAAAGGCTTTGACAGGAGATACTGCGACTGAGTTTATTAGAAAAATTAGGTTAGAAAAAGCTAAAGAATTATTAGAGAAAACAGATTTGACAGTTAGCGAAATTGGCTATAAAGTTGGATTTTCATCACCATCTTATTTTACAAAATGTTTCAAAAATCATTTTGGTAAAATCCCAAAAGAAATAAGGTTTCAAAAAATAGACTAATTTTTTACAAATTTCTTTGCTAAAGTTGTTCCGTTTTCAAATTTAACTTTTGCTATATATACTCCTTTAGACAGATTACTAACATCCGCTGAATGTGTTCGTTTTTGAGCTAAAATTAAATGCCCTAAAATGTCATAAATTTTAACCCATAAGATTTTATGATTCGTATTTAAATATAAATTTTCTTTAACTGGGTTTGGAGAAATTCTGAACTCTAAATCTAATGGGGTTGAATACACTCCAAGTGTGTAATCTTCTACTAACACATCAAATGCATCTAAAAAATAGATTCCATCCTCTTCGCCCATTAATACTTGAGCTTGTACACTAGTTGTATTTTGAGGAACTACATATTCAAATGAATAATAATTATACGAAGTTGACAAAGAAAAAGCTGAGGAAGCAGTGTAATCGGAATTCGTCATGCTATTGTTATCCTCAGATTTGATTCTAAGTTTAAATGATGTTCCTGAGGTTGGAGATTTTGCATAGCAGCCTATTGTGATTTTTTTGTTTGTTAAATCTTGTTGATATTCAATGTTACTCAAAAGCACTTTATTATAAGTATCAGAACCTGAAACTTCAGTTCTGGCAGCAAAATTTCCACTAAAAACAGAGGTTGAAGTTTCTGAAATAGTGGCGGAAGCAGCTCCTAGTGTAATGAAGTTCCAATTTGATGTAATACCACATTCAAAATCAGGATTTAAAATAATTTGTCCCGAGGTCGGACCATAGCATTCTGGCCATGTACCATCCGCTAAAAGTGCTTCTTTTACGTCTTCAACCCAAACTCCGGTAACAGCATTGGAGGTGGTCGGATTATCCGTCCGTAAATGGATGGTTTTATTAGATTTATTACCACTACACCATGCAGAAAACGAAAATCCTCGATTGATTGCTTGTTCGGCTATATATCGATGGTACTCTACCCTATCGGAATTAACAGGACCACCATTGTCCCCGTAAACTCCTGTTTGATAATTATATCCCCCTTCGTTATCAGCGCCGAACTCTCCAAGAGTTATAGGAATATTATTTGTCTCAGACCATGTTTTAACCGAATTAAAATGAGTATTCACCGTTGATTTATCGTTGGCTGTTCCCCAGCTAAAATCATTATTGTTAGATGAAGAAGAACTTGTAAAATTGAAAGGAATATAATAATGAAAAGAAGCTATTAGGTTTGAATCGCTACTTAATACCTCATCACCAATAGCAGTTGGTGCCTGATAAGAAGTTGAAGTCCCACCTGTTATTATTATAGGACGGGTCGAATTACTGCCTCCTGTTGATCTTATGGCCTCAATAATCATTAAATTGAGTTCATCCATTTCTTGAGCACTGACTTCAAAATAAGGTTCATTGACAACTTCAAAAATTAAAGCTGAAGGATGATTTATAAAACGATTCGCAATTTGAATCCAGATGGATTTAAATTTCATTAAATCTGCTGCTCGTTTCGCAGATGTTGGATGCGAGTAATTTGTGCTTTCTAGATTAAAAGTTTCTAGAAATTCTGATTTCAACTCTGCACCATGAAAATCAATAATGGTATACAAGCCTTGATCTAGAGACCAATTCACAACCGTTTCAACACGATCCAAATAAGCATCAGTTACTAAATAATCAGTTATAGTTCCATTAAAATCACCAGCTGTATCAGCATCAGTTGACCATACATTTGTTGCTCCACTCGTTCGATCCCCAAAAAAATCGATAGGAATTCTAACATTGGAAAACCCTTCGTTGGCTACATCAATAAAATATTGTTCATAGACAACAGGAGCCCAATTCCCTTCAATAGGAGCTGTCAATGTATTACCCAAGTTAATCCCTCTCCCCATTTCCTGAACAATATCCCAGGAAGAAGTTTGTGCATTTACTAAAGAAATACTGAGCAACCACAAAAATATTAAGAGTCTATTTTTTATCATAAAAACAAAGAGGAGACCATGGCCTCCTCTTAAATTATAGTTTAAAAAAGAAATTACTTCTTGAAACTTTCACGTTCTAAGTTAATAATTTTTTGAACCTCCTCTTTAGAGAAGACGGTCATTAATTTTTGACGTGTTTCTTTAGCAGCAGCTCTGTAAATTGCTTTTTTTTCATCTTCAGAAAGCCCCATGCCTTTAATTTTTTTAGCATTGGATGCATATTTATTATAAAGCGTTTGCTGTAAAAACTCTGCATTTGCGTCTGAAATATCCATTTGAGATGAAATTAGGGCAACCGCATTCTCTGAACGGTTGGCCGCAAATTTATTTTCTTGTGCCTCTGCAATAAAAGCAAACAAACATAAAACTGTTGTAATAATAATTTTTTCATTTTCTAATTTTTTATTAATTTTTGTGTAATAGTGCCATCAGTAATAAAATACATTCCAGGATTTAAATTTGACACATCAACAGGTTTAGTAACATCCTTTATAGTCATGACGTTCTTTCCCATTACATCAAAAATATTTAACGAAGTTGTTATGGTAGGATCGTTAATGTAAAGATAATCTTGGGTAGGGTTAGGATAAAACGAAAAAGAACGCTGATAGTCTGAAGTTGATAAATTTCCTGCAGCTACAGTATTTTCATATGTTCCAGTTGACAATTTAAGTTGATCTAACTCAAAGTATGAACCAGATCCAATAACTGAATTTATTTGTATATGGTCAATTTCTCCATATCCACTAAAATCATGAGTTCCGGTAACAGAAGCTGCTGTCCATGTAAAACCAGCTGCTCCGTTAGTTGGGTTGTCTGTCCAAATTGCATAGGTCCCATCCACAAAGTTAAGTGTCAGACCAATATTAACATCCGCTGAGTACTCAATTGAGCCAGGACCAAAATGTCCGCCATTTTTAAAGACACCATTTCCACCATTGTATAATTGCGTATTTACTTGAGCTTTACCAGTATTCCCTTGAGACCCTTCGCCAATCTTGAAGTTAGCTACAACTTCGTTGTTTGAATTCCTCATTCTAATTTGAAAAATCGATCCGGATCCAGTGGCTATATTCCAACTCTTGAGTGCCATAGAAAAGTGTAATTCAGATCCTGTGAAGTTAAGTCCATTCAAATAAAGTGCTGAGTAAGCATTAGGACTGCCATTTTCATTCGTATCAGGAACAACATCAAATGTGATAGTGCTATCTTGGTCATCTCCTGTAAGGTCTGTTGATTCAGATGTGAGATAATTTAATGCCGTATTGGTAACGTTTAAGGAAGAATCAATTTCTGATACCTCAACATTGTTATTTAATTCCCAAACTGCCAAGACATTTTCTTGAGCGGTTAATTGTACTGTAATTAAAGTTAATAATAAAAAGTAAAAATTTCTCATATGATTATATATTTATTGATTGTTAATGTTATATTGATTTTTAATTGTTGACTGACCATCTAAAAGACCAAGAGAAACCAGAAAACGGTCAATTTCGTCTGTAGTTTCTACAAAATATTTTATCGGTGGTTTTGCAAAAAAGGCATGCCCTTGTCCTTCATATAAAACCACATCACAGCGATTACCAGATGACTCCATTTTGGATTGGTATTTTTTAACGGTTGGAACAGGTAAAATTCTGTCCTCAGTGCCAACTAGTATCAGTGTTGGTGGCGCATTTTTTGAAATATTTTGCATTGGAGATATTAATTTGAAATCTTTTCCAAAACGCTTGTGTGCGTAACGGTCTGGACCTAAATCCAACACAGGATTCAATAGTACCAACGCGTTGGGTTTTGAACTAACAGTTAAATCTTCGGCGGAATTATCCCACATTTTTAACAATCCACAACTTGCTGCCAAGTGACCTCCCGCAGAACCACCACCTGCGGTTATGGTGTTTGGATTAATCTTAAATTTATGAGCGTTTGCCCTAACATATCGTATAGCAGATTTAGCATCCTCTACGGCATCGTAAGGAGTCGTGCCATGTGTGTTTTTTAGACGGTATTCTGCCGAAATGGCCACCATACCTCTAGATGCAAAATACATAGATTGGCGTTTGAATGCCTTGTGACTGCCATTGTTCCAACCACCGCCATGAAAGAAAATAATGGCATTGTGCATTGTCTGCGCATCGAAATTTGTGGGGTTATAAACATGAAGTTTTAAAGTTACACCATCCAATATTTTGTAAACAACAGCATTAGAATCTATAATTTCTGGGCTTGCATGAGCTACCCCAGAAAGAAATAAAATTGATGAAAAGATTATTTTTAAAACGTTCATACCTCAAATTTATATCTAAGAAAACGTTGTAGCTAAAACATTTGAAGCAAATAATGTTATAAATGGTGCAAATTATCTTTTTGGACAGCTTTAAAGATATCTTATCGCTGATTCAAATTTTCTTCATTATAAACACGCTCAATGACGACGTCTGTCATTTGACGCATTTCATCCAAACTCATATCATCTTTATATTCAACTTGAAGTGCTTTTAATTTTTTCTTCAACTGCTTAATTAGTTTTTTATACTTAGGATTAGCATATAAATTATTCATTTCATTAGGGTCGCTATTTAAGTCGTATAATTCCCACTCATCCATAGAATAATAAAAATGAATCAGTTTAAAGCGATTGGTACGAATGCCGTAATGAGGTTGAACCATATGCCATTTTGGATACTCGTAATAATGATAATACACCGCATCTCGAATGTCTGAAGAATCTAAACTTAATTGTGAAACAAAACTTGTTCCTTGCATATCTTCAGGGATAGAAATTCCAGCCAACTCCAACATGGTTGGTGCAAAATCAATATTTAAGAGTAAATTTGAATTCGTTGTTTTTGGTTGGATTAATTTCGGGTAGCTAATCATAAAAGGCATTCGAAAAGATTCCTCATACATCCAACGCTTGTCAAACCATCCGTGTTCGCCTAAGTAAAATCCTTGATCAGAGGTATAAATAATGATGGTGTTTTCGGCCAATCCACTGGCTTCCAAATAATCGAGCATTTGCCCTACCGCCTTGTCTACTCCAGCTACACAACGCAAATAATCTTTTATATAGGTTTGATATTTCCAATTTTTTAGTGCTTTGCCTTGTAAGGTATCAGAGGGTGTCCAAAATTGTCCTTTATTACCATAGGCATAATAATCATTCAACTCTCGCTTGGTTAATCCATCTGGTGGTGCGATTTTTAAATCACGCCGATTCATATGGTTTTCAATCTCCATCCATTGGTCTTTAGAAGCTTTTCTTCCTTCATAACTGTCATTAAAATTAGAAGGGTGAGGAAAATCTCCATCCGTAAAAAGAGTTTTAAATTCTTCGGCAGGTTCCCAGGGTCGATGCGGCGCCTTAAACTGATACATCAGCATAAAGGGCTTATCCTTATCTCGACTTTTATCCAACCATTTTAGAGCATCATGTGCCACTTGAGCTGTAGAATGACGTTTGCGTTCTACAATAGTATCTCTGCTATTTTCCAAAAAAACAGGATTAAAATAAGTGCCTTGACCGCCCCAATTAATCATAACTTTGGAATAATCAAACCCTGTTGGATTTGTACCTAAATGCCACTTCCCTATCACTGCTGTTTGATATCCCGCATTTTGAAAAAGTTTGGGAAAGGTCATCTGACTGCCATCAAAATCTCCACCTTTTTCATTTTTAAAAAATCCATTGACATGACTGTATTTGCCCGTTAAAATTGATGCTCTACTTGGGCCACAAATGGAATTGGTATTAAAGGTTCTTGTCATCAGCATACCATTGTCCGCAATGCGATCAATGTTTGGTGTTGGTGCCAATTCTGCCAGCCAGTCTTCGTATGCACTGACCGCGCTCACTGCATGGTCATCTGACATTATAAATACAATATTGGGCCGTTCTGCTTGTGTTATATTTTCTATAGATTGAGACTCAACTTGAGAGACACAAAATAATATAAATGTTAAAAAAAATATCTTTCTCATTGTCTGTATTAATTAAATAATTTTTTAAATAGTTTTAATTTACGACTCATAGTATTCACTAGTGTATTGTATCGTTTCAATTCCGCTAGATTGACCGTTTCATCTGGGTCGATTGAGTGATTGTATAGCATACGCTGAATGCGATTTGATTTCAAAGTCCATTCAGTATAAAAATAGTTATCTTCAATAAGGGTCTCCCCTTTTTGCCAACGTGCAAGTGCCGTAGTCTTGTATATTTTATCTGGATTTTGCAGGCTTGAAACAAGTGAATTCCCTTGTAAATGCGAAGGTTTTTCGCCTTGGGTTACATTACAAAGCGTTGGATACAAGTCCACTAATTCTGCAATGGAGTTGGTTTTTCTATTTTTAGGAAATTCAGGAGCACTGATTATTAATGGAACTTGTAGAGCCACTTCAAAGTTACTGTGCTTTGCCCACAAACCGTGGTCAGATAAGCTCCATCCATGGTCCCCAACTAGAACAATTACTGTATTCTCACGAAGTCCCAGTCCATCTAAAGCTTTGATTACGCGTCCAATTTGGGTATCAACAAAACTCACACTTGCATAATAACCATGAATCAGGGTTTTAGCTAAATGTTCGTCAATAGGGCCATTCTTTGGAATATCTTTATAATGTCTCAACTCGCCCCATTTGTGATTGGCGATTTTTGGTGCTGTTTCAGGAAAAGTAGATTGTTTTGGTAATTGAATTGAATCTATGTCATAGAGATCCCAATACTTTTTTGGAGCGGTAAAAGGTAAATGTGGTTTTACAAATCCAACCGCTAAGAAAAAAGGGGAATTATCCGATTTTAATTGCTTTAAATCCTCAATAGTTTTATCTGCAGTTTGAGCATCAAAATAAACCGAATCATCAACATCTAACATTTCATATGCAGCCGCTGGTTTTTTATTTATGTTTAAACTTCGGTTTTGGGGGTCTTGATAGTTTCTCCAACTCACATCTTTGGGGTACCATTCTTCATCCCATGTTTTAATGTCATTTTTTAGATGAGTTATTTTATTGTTACTGATAGTCTGGTAGCCTCTTTTATTAAAATAATCAACCATATGTTCGATATTTGATCCAGCCTCACTTACACTGGCGTAATACGTCAAAAACCTATCAGCAGTAGGTCTAATCCCAGATAACAAACTGGCGCGTGAGGCGCCACATACTGGGACATTACAATAGGCACGATTGAAGGTCACACCCTCAGAAGCTAAAGCATCAATATTTGGGCTCTTGATATGGGACTGACCATATATATTTAACTCTGGTCTAAGGTCATCAACCATAATAAAAAGAACGTTTCTTGGAGGCTCTTGAATTTGTGCTGAACTTTCAACTATAAAAGTCAATATCAGAATGTATTTAAACCATTTATTCATCAACATTTAGTTTTTGATTCACTGTTAAAGTTGTTGCTTTCAAATCTATTTTATCAGACGAAGACCCAACCATTATTGAAAAATCTCCTGGTTCTACACAATAATTCATATTGATATCATAAAAGGCCAAGGTGTTTTTATCAATTTCAAAAGACACTTTTTTAGATTCTCCTTTCTTAAGAAAAATACGTTTGTATCCTTTAAGTTCTTTCACAGGACGAGTAGCACTACTTATTTGATCTCTGATATACATTTGTACCACTTCGTCGCCATCAAAATCTCCTGTGTTTTTTACCTCAACTGAGACTGTGACAGTATCATTCGAACTTAAAACTGATTTTGATAATTGAGGCCTTGAATATTTAAAAGAGGTATAACTCAGTCCAAACCCAAACGGGTAAAGTGGTGTCTTTTTTTCAAAAGCATATTTATGAAAATACGCTGACGGTTTATGGTTATAAATCATTCTCAACTGTCCTACATTACGGGCTATTGTAAGTGGCAGCTTACCACTTGGATTTACAGCTCCAAATACAATTTCTGCCACAGCTTGACCTCCCAAAGATCCAGGTTCCCATGCTTCTAAAATTGCAGGTATATTATCTTGCAACCACGGTTCTGAAATCGGTCTTCCATTAACTAAAACGATAATAACTGGAGTCCCAGTTGCTTCTATAG